>ENA-OUOU01001895-OUOU01001895.1-human-gut-metagenome-genome-assembly--contig:-NODE-1895-length-10396-cov-6.348612_pt1 | contig 10396 bp, 8 predicted proteins | sample MGYA00237936_ERZ548765 | MGnify/ENA primary metagenome ERZ548765 (study PRJEB26490, sample SAMN05356889) | human gut metagenome | biome: terrestrial biome; feature: human-associated habitat; material...
CATCCGATCAGGTGGCTTGCGTACACCCACACAAGCCGCAGCTGGCGGAAATCGGATTTTTCCAGCAGTTTCAGAATGGCGTTGATGTAATCTTGTCGTGTCATTTTTTTGCAGCCCTCCTATACGTTTTTTTGATTCCTGCTTGCGCTATTATCTTAATGTTTTTCTTTCGTTATTTCAAGGTTTTTACGAATTAAATTACCAAAAACTTTTTTTCGATATTTGTATGTTGTGTACATATTGCACAAAATTGCTAAAGAACTGAAATGCGTTCGGAATGGAAACATACGAGGTTTCCCCTGCTTGCGCTGGTCCTGAGCGGGAAAATGGGCTTCAAATTATGGCAATGTGCTGAAAATGAAAAAACGTCTCCGGCGCTGGAGCACTGGGAGCGGGAAGGGAAGGTGTGCTGCATGGCAAGCATCAAGAAAAAGCTGGACAAAAACGGCAATGTAGTCTATCAGGTGCAGGCCAGCAACGGACGCGGGCGGCGGGTATGGCGCACCTTCCGGCCTGAGCCGACATGGAGCAACCGGACTGTGCAGCGGGAGTTGCAGCGCTTTGCCGCAGAGCTGGAAAGCCAACTGGAGGACAGGGAAGTGCTGACCCGCGAGGAGACCATCCAGCAGGCCGCTGCGCAGGCCGTAGAAGCTGCCAAGGTCAAAACCCTGCGCCAGTATGCCGGGGCGGTCTATCTGCCGGAAAAGGCGGCTACCGTGTCCGAAAAGACCCGTGCCAGCTACACGCAGCTGCTGGAGCAGCACGTTTTCCCGGTGCTGGGCGATGTGCCGATGCAGGATATCACAGCCGCCATGCTCAAGGCGCTTCTGGCCGGGCTGCCGGAGCGCTTTGCCTTTGCCAGCAGGGTAAAGGTGTACGCGGTGCTGCACGGGATGTTCAAGGCGGCAGTGATGGACGACACGCTGGACGTAAACCCCATGGACAAGGTGCCGCGCCCGAAGCAGTCGAAGGATGCCGCGCTCTCTGCGGAGCACAAGGCCTTTACCGCAGAGGAAATGCGGTACATCCTGCGCTGCCTGAAAGAAGAGCCGCTCAAGTGGCAGGCGTTCGTTCTGCTGCTGATCGACACCGGCTGCCGCCGCGGCGAGGCCTGCGGCCTGCAATGGCGTGCCGTGGATCTGGATGCCGGGACGATCACCATCGAGCGGAACTTACAGTACACGGCAGCGCGCGGCGTGTACGAGACCATGCCCAAGAACGGCAAGGTGCGTGTGGTTGATATCTCGCCGGATGTGGCAGAGCTGCTGCGGGCGCTGCGCCGCACCCAGCCGGTCACAGTGCGGTGGGTGTTCACGCAGGACGACAGCGCGGAGCCCATGCACCCGGACACGCCCACGCGCTACTTCCAGCGGTTCGGCAAGCGGTTCGGCATCGAGCACTTCCACCCGCACAAGCTGCGCCACACCTCGGCCAGCATTGCCATCACAAACGGTGCAGATGTGGTCAGCGTGGCTGCCCGCCTTGGGCACTCCGACAGCAGCACCACGCTGCGGATGTACGCCCACGCCAACGAGGAAAGCATCCGCCGTGTTGGTCAGACCGTGCGGGATGCCCTGCGGGAACCGGCGCAGAAGAAAGCATAAAAATACAGCGCCCGCCTTGCTTAAAATGACCGCAACATAAACCGCAACATCTATGTAAAAATGTAACAAATGATGTAAAGTGTCGAAATGGAACGAAATTAAAAAATAGGCGAATCAGCAACGAAAAACAAGAAATAGAATGAAACGAAAAAATTGCGAAAAAATGGACTTTTTTAGCTCGTAATGAGCAGGTCGCCTGTTCGAATCAGGTCAGTAGCTCCAAAGAGAAACCCCCGAAAGTTGGCTTGTGAAGCCGGTTTTCGGGGGTTTTTGTTTGTGCGGAAAAGCAAAGCCGCCGCACCCTGCCCGGAAACTCCGGCAGCAGAATGCGGCGGCGTATTGATCCAAAAAACTTACTTAGAGATCTTCTGGCCGATCCAGATGCAGATGCAGGCACCGATTACCGAGATGGCAAAGGAAGAAAAGCTGCCGGAGGCGTGGATGCCCAGCAGGCCAAACAAAAACTCGCCCACAAAGCTGCCCAGCACGCCCATCAGAATGTTGCGGCCAAGGGAAGTTTCCGTGCCCATAAAGCGCCCGGCCAGATATCCGGCCAGCGCACCCACCAGCACGCCCACAAAAAGGGAGGCCAGCACGCCCACCAGCGTCAGCAGGCCGGTCAGGCAGCCCACCAGTACGCACAGCAGGGCAACGATGAGCAAAATCGTTAAAGTAATCATAGTTTATACCTCCTTAAAAATTATGGCTCTGCCTGCTGCCCGGCGGCTTCGCGAGCAGTGCGGCAGATGTCTTTCAAACAGCATTTTTCGCATTCCGGCTTGCGGGCGTTGCACACCGCACGGCCATGCATCACAAAGCGGTGGCAAAGGTCGCTGCCTTCCTCCGGCGGGATGATCTTCCACAAAGCCATCTCCACTTTTTGCGGTTCCTTAATGCCGTCCACAAGGCCGATCTTATTGCACAGCCGGATGCAGTGGGTGTCGGTAACGATGGCGGGCTTGCCGAACACATCCCCCATGATAAGGTTTGCGCTCTTGCGCCCTACGCCGGGCAGGGCAAGCAATTCGTCAAAGGTGTCGGGCACCCGGCAGTCGTACTTGTCCCGCAGCATCCGCATACAGGCCGAGATATCCCGCGCCTTGGAGCGTCCCAGCCCGCAGGGCTTGACGATGGCTTCAATGTCCTCCGGCTCGGCGGCAGCCAGCGCCGCTACGCTGGGGTATTTTGCAAACAACTCCTCCACCACAATGTTCACCCGGGCATCTGTGCACTGAGCGGCCAGCCGCACGCTGACCAGCAACTGCCATGCGTGGTCGTAGTCCAGCGTGCACCCCGCATCCGGGTATTCGGCCTTGAGACGCTGAATGACCTCCAGCGCCAGCGCTTTTTTTGCGGTAAGATCCTCCGGGGCTTTTTTTCGTACCGGCATGGGACAAACCTCCTTTAAAAGGGAATACCTGAATCATACCATGTTTGACAGGATTTGTAAATGTTTGCAGGGCATTATCTGAGAATGATTTTCAGAAAAGCCCTTGTCCTCCTTTTCTAAATGCGCTATACTATATAAAAAGTGCCTTGCGGGCAGGAAAGGAGAAACCACCATGAATGAACCACTTGCGCAGCGCCTGCGTCCCAAAACGCTGGCAGATGTGTGCGGGCAGCAGCATCTGCTGGCTCCGGGGCGGGTGTTCCGCCGCACCATCGAGAGCGGACGCATCCCCAACATGATCTTTTACGGTCCCTCCGGCACCGGAAAGACCACGGTGGCACGCATTATTGCCGAGAACAGCGGCATGACCCTGCACAAGCTCAACGGCACCTCCTGCGGCACCGGGGATATCAAGGCAGTGCTCAAGGATATCGGCACGCTGGCAGCGGCGGGCGGCATTCTGCTGTATCTGGACGAGATCCAGTACCTGAACAAAAAGCAGCAGCAGAGCCTGTTGGAATGTATCGAGGACGGCAGCGTCACCCTGATCGCCTCCACCACCGAGAACCCCTATTTCTACATCTATAACGCGCTGCTTTCCCGCTGCACGGTGTTTGAGTTCAAGCCCCTTGCCGCAGCGGACGTGGAGCGCGGAGTGCGCAACGCCGTGCAGCGCCTTTCCGAAGGGGAACAGATGCCGGTATGCATGGACGAGGACGCCTGCGCCTATCTGGCCGAAAGCGCCGGGGGCGATCTGCGCAAGGCGCTGGGCTGTCTGGACTTTGCGGTCACGGCAGCGCCGGTGGAAAACGGAGAAAAACGCATTACCTTAGATATGATCCGGCAGGTCACCCGCCGCACTGCCATGCGCTATGATCGGGAGGGCGACGACCACTACGACATCGTGTCTGCCTACCAGAAGTCCATGCGCGGCTCCGACCCGGACGCGGCGCTGCACTATCTGGCACGCCTGCTGGAAGCAGGAGACCTGCCCTCTGCCTGCCGCCGGTTGATGGTGTGCGCCTGCGAGGATGTGGGGCTTGCCTATCCGCAGATCATCCCCATCGTCAAGGCGGCGGTGGATGCCGCCAACATGGTGGGTCTGCCGGAGGCGCGTCTGCCGCTTGCGGATGCAGTCATTCTGGTGGCCACCAGCCCCAAATCCAACAGCGCCCACGATGCCATCAACGCAGCCATTGCGGATGTACAGGCCGGGCGCACCGGGCCCATCCCGCGCCAGCTGCAAAACAAGCACTTTGACGGCGAGGATGCGCTGGTAAAGGGGCAGAACTACAAATACGCCCACAGCTACGCCAACCACTGGGTACAGCAGCAGTATCTGCCGGATGTGCTGAAGGATACCAAGTACTACACCTTTGGCGACAACAAGACCGAACAGGCCGCCCGGGCGTACTGGGCAAAGATCAAAGGGGAAGAAAACGTCTGAACCGTGTGAAAAAGGAGGATGGATATGCGTTACTCAAAACAGCGGGAGCTTGTCATGCAGACGGTGCAGCAGCTGTGCGACCACCCGACTGCGGAAGAAATCTACGATAAAGCCGCGCAGGAGTGCCCGAATCTGAGCCTTGGCACAGTATACCGCAACCTGAACAGTCTGGTGGAAGCCGGGCGGGTGCGCCGGGTGTCCATTCCCGGCAAGGCGGACCGCTTTGACCACACCCTGCCGTGGCACAGCCATTTGTACTGCACCGTCTGCGGCGGCGTCACCGATGCAGAGGTGGACGGAAAACAGGTGATGGAGCTGGTCAAAAACCAGAAGGGCAGGGTGCAGGACTGCGCCGTGGTGCTGCTGGGCGTGTGCGAAGAGTGCTGCCGCAGGCAGGATGCAGAGGCAGCAGCGGCTAAACAGGCATAAAATTTGCGTGTTTCCTCTTGCCCGCAGCGGCCAAACAGGGTATACTAAAGAGTGTCTTTTATAGAATGGCAGAAAATAGAGTTTCGCCGCATGGGGCTACCCTGCCCGGCGGAGAAGGATGGTTTTTTTGGAATACATTAACTTTGAACATAATACCGCTGCCGCCGAGCTGGTGCGGCAGACCTACGACACCCCGCCGCTGGCCTTTGTGCACAGCTACGGCTGTCAGCAGAACGTCAACGACGGCGAGCGCATTAAAGGCGTGCTGGTGGATATCGGCTACGGCCTGTGCGATAAGCCCGAGGATGCCGACCTGATCTTGTTCAACACCTGCGCCGTGCGTGAGCACGCCGAGCAGCGGGTGTTCGGCAACGTGGGCGCGCTGAAGGGCCTTAAGGAAAAAAAGCCCGGCCTCATCATCGGCCTGTGCGGCTGCATGGCCAACCAGAAGCATGTTGTGGAAAAGCTGCGCAAGAGCTACCCCTATGTGGATCTGGTGTTCGGCGTGGACGGCATCGACACTCTGCCGCAGCTGATCGCCCAGAAACTGCAAAAGCATAAGCGGGTGCTGCTGGACCCCGCACAGCGTCCGGTCATCGTGGAGAACATCCCCATCCGGCGCGAGAGCGAGTTCCGCGCATGGCTGCCCATCATGTACGGCTGCGATAACTTCTGCACCTACTGCATCGTGCCCTACGTCCGCGGCCGCGAGAAGAGCCGCAAGCCCGGCGATATCCTTGCCGAGTTCCGCAGCCTTGTGGAAGCGGGCTATAAGGAGATCACCCTGCTGGGTCAGAACGTGAACAGCTACGGCAAGGGTCTGGAAGAGCAGATCGATTTCTCTGACCTGCTCAACCTGCTGTGCACCGTGCCCGGCGATTACCACATCCGCTTTATGACCAGCCACCCCAAGGACGCCAGCCATAAGCTCATTGATACCATCGCCGCCCAGCCGAAGCTGTGCAAGCACCTGCATCTGCCGGTGCAGTGCGGTTCCGACCGGCTTTTGCAGCAGATGAACCGCCACTACACGGTGGAGCAGTATCTGGAACTCATCGACTACGCCCGCAAGACCGTGCCCGGCATCACCTTCTCCAGCGATATCATCGTGGGCTTCCCCGGGGAAACAGAGGAGGATTTCCAAGAAACCTTGGATGTCATCCGCAAATCCCGTTACAGCACCGCGTTTACCTTTATTTATTCCAAGCGGACAGGCACCCCTGCGGCAACCATGGAAAATCAGGTGCCGGAGGACGTGGTAAAAGACCGTTTCAGCCGTCTTCTTACCCTGGTACAGGAAAAGGGCCGGGAAAATTCCTCCCGTTTCCAGGGAACCATTCAGGAAATCCTGGTAGAAGATGAAAACCGTGAGAAGGGTACTCTTACTGGCCGTACCCAGCATAATCTTCTGGTTCATTTCCCGGGAGAAAAAGATCTCATCGGCAAATATGTAAAAGTAAGCCTGGATACCTGCAAGGGGTTCTATTATTTCGGACATATCGTGGAAGAGTAGAATTATAGACAAGTCCCCACCCAATGCTTATTGCTTTTCGCAACCCCGTTGGGGACTTACCTGATTCGGCTAATTATAAGTTTATATTGCCCGCTCATTGCCATTATCGGATGAGCGGGCTTTTTTATTATAAAAATACTGTTTCTATTGACAAATACCCCATAAGGGTATATATTATTCCATATAAATAGGATACCCCATGAGGGTATTTATGGGAAAGGAGAGACAGCTTATGTCTGAAAAGAAAGTCTGTCCCTGCTACTGTGAAAAACACACTGCACGCTCAGAAGAGGAGAAAAAAAAGCTGATCAACCGTCTGAAACGTATTGAAGGCCAGATCAGAGGCATTATAGGAATGATGGAGAATGATGCCTACTGTAACGATATCCTGATCCAGTCCGCTGCAGTCAATGCTGCAGTGAATGCGTTTAATAAAGAGCTGCTTGCCAGCCACATCCGCACCTGCGTTGCCCGGGATATCCGGGAAGGTAAGGATGAGACCATTGATGAGCTGGTAGCAACCCTCCAGAAGCTGATGAAATAAAGGGACAAACTGGATTTTAGGAGGTACTGAAAGAAAATGGAACAATATAATGTAACTGGTATGAGCTGCGCCGCCTGCTCTGCCCGTGTGGAAAAAGCCGTATCGAAAGTTCCGGGGGTGAATAGCTGTTCCGTCAGTCTTCTGACCAACTCCATGGGAGTTGAGGGAACCGCTTCATCCGGCGAGATCATTGCCGCAGTGGAAGCCGCCGGATATGGTGCATCCTTAAAGGGCGGAGCTGCCGGAGCAAAGATTTCCATGTCTGCGGCAGAAGAAGCGCTGGAAGATCATGAAACTCCAATCCTAAAGAAACGCCTTATCACATCCGTGGGGTTTTTGCTGGTGCTGATGTATTTCTCCATGGGGCACATGATGTGGGGATGGCCACTGCCGAAATGGTTTGACGGCAATCACGTAGCCATGGGACTGGTACAGCTGCTCCTAGCTGGTATCATCATGGTGATCAACCAGAAATTTTTCATCAATGGATTTAAGAGTCTGTGGCGCCGTTCCCCAAATATGGATACTCTGGTAGCTCTTGGCTCCATGGCATCCTTCCTGTGGAGCGTCTATGCACTGTTTGCCATGACAAGAGCACAGGCAGACGGAGATTCTGCTGCAGTTATGAATTACATGATGGATTTTTATTTTGAATCTGCAGCCATGATCCTCACACTGATCACCGTAGGAAAAATGCTGGAAGCCCGTTCTAAAGGAAAGACAACGGATGCACTTAAAAGCCTTATGAAGCTGGCACCCAAAACTGCGGTCGTGGTACGAAAGGGACAGGAATTTACCGTTCCTATTGAGCAGGTTCAGAAAGGAGAAACCTTTGTCGTCCGCCCGGGAGAGAATATTCCGGTGGACGGAATGATCCTGGAAGGAACCACCGCAGTCAATGAATCCGCACTGACCGGCGAGAGTATCCCGGTTGATAAAGAAACCGGAGATATGGTTTCTGCGGCAACTGTGAATCAGTCCGGATTTATCAAATGCGAAGCGACCAGAGTGGGAGAGGATACCACCCTTTCCCAGATCATCAAAATGGTCAGTGATGCGGCAGCCACCAAGGCACCGATCGCAAAGATCGCAGACCGTGTTTCCGGCGTGTTTGTACCGGCAGTGATCACAATCGCAGTGATCACAACGATCATCTGGCTTCTTGCAGGACAGACCTTCGGTTATGCTCTGGCAAGGGGGATTTCCGTTCTGGTCATCAGCTGCCCCTGCGCACTTGGCCTTGCAACACCGGTTGCCATTATGGTCGGCAACGGTATGGGTGCCAAAAACGGAATCCTTTTCAAAACAGCCGTTTCCCTGGAGGAAGCAGGAAAAGTTCAGATTGTCGCACTGGATAAAACCGGAACCATTACAAGCGGTCAGCCGGAGGTAACAGATATTCTCCCGGCAGAGGGAGTTACAGAAACAGAGCTTCTCTCTCTGGCCTGTGCACTGGAGAAAAAAAGTGAACATCCACTGGCAAAGGCAGTTCTCAAAAAAGCCGAGAAAGAGAACCTTGCCACAGGTGAAGTAACCGGCTTCCAGGCACTTCCGGGAAACGGACTTTTCGCTATACTTGGAAGTGACAAACTGACAGGCGGAAGCATGAAATTTATCAGCAGCCAGACAAAGGTTTCCACAGATCTTAACAGGAGAGCCGAGCAGCTTGCAGAGCAGGGAAAAACGCCCCTTCTTTTCACACGAAACGGTAAACTTCTGGGAATCATCGCAGTTGCGGATGTGATCAAGGAAGACAGTCCCCGTGCAGTAAAAGAGCTTCAGAACATGGGAATCCGTGTAGTTATGCTTACCGGTGACAATGAGCGTACCGCAAAAGCCATCGGAGCTCAGGCAGGAGTTGACGATGTGATCGCAGGAGTTCTTCCGGATGGAAAAGAAAGTGTGATCCGCGCTCTGAAGGAGCAGGGAAAGGTTGCCATGGTCGGTGACGGTATCAACGACGCGCCGGCACTTACAAGAGCCGATATCGGAATTGCCATCGGTGCAGGAACAGATATTGCCATTGATGCGGCAGATATCGTTCTGATGAAGAGCCAGTTAAGCGATGTTCCAGCGGCAGTACGTTTAAGCCGCGCCACACTTCGGAATATCCATGAGAATCTTTTCTGGGCATTTTTCTACAATATAATCGGCATTCCCCTTGCAGCAGGTGTCTGGATCCCGCTTTTCGGATGGACCTTGAATCCGATGTTCGGAGCTGCGGCCATGAGTCTTTCCAGCTTCTGTGTTGTAACAAATGCACTACGTCTGAATCTGTTTCAGATCCACAATGCAGCAAAAGACAAAGAAACCAAAAATCCGGTAACATTACACATCAGTCATGATGAAAATATAAAAGAAGAAAAGGAGAACAAAACAATGGTAAAGGTAACGGTCAATGTAGAAGGAATGATGTGCGGACACTGTGAGGCACACGTAAACAAAGCCATCCAGGCAGCTTTCGGAGCAGAAGATGTAGTTTCTTCCCACGAGAACGGAACAACTGTATTCTCTGTACCTGAGAAGGTTGACGAAGCAAAGGTTGAAGAAGTGATCAAGGAAGCCGGTTACGAGTTTAAGGGAATCACCCAGGAATAAACCGGATTTTTAAACCACATATTTGCCAAATGGCCAAAAGAAACAGTTCTGTAAAAGCGGAGCTGTTTCTTTTGTCTCATACAGAAAAAATTTTCCACTTCTATAAATCCGGCTAATATCTTTATAGTTTATTCTGAAAAAGCAGGATTATCCGCCAAATTGGTTTTTATTTTCAATTCTCTTATGCTATACTGGTAGCGATTATGGATGTACGAACGATGACAGGAATCGTTAACACTATGGAAGCAGAGAGGAGCACATTATGAGCGGATTTTTTGGAGTAGCATCGAAGGATGACTGTGTACTGGAGCTTTTTTACGGAGTGGATTACCATTCTCATCTGGGAACACGCCGCGGAGGTATGGCTGTTTACGGAGAACATGGATTTGACCGTGCCATCCACAACATTGAGAACACGCCTTTCCGTACAAAATTTGACGGAGATGTGGGTTCCATGAAGGGAAATATGGGAATCGGATGTATTTCTGATTATGAGCCTCAGCCCCTTCTGTTCAGTTCCAGGATCGGCAGCTTTGCCCTCACTTTTGTGGGAAAGATCAATAATTACGATGAACTTCTGCAGCAGCTGTATGATACGACCAAGGTACATTTTCAGGAGATGACCAACGGAACAGTCAATGTGACCGAACTGATCGCTGCACTGATCTGTGAAAAGGACAATTTTGTGGAAGGTATCCAGTACGTACAGGGACTGATCGACGGCTCCATGACTCTGCTTCTTATGACAAAAGACGGAATTTATGCAGCCCGTGACAAGATGGGCAGAACTCCTGTGGAAATTGGCCACAAAGAAGGGTCATACTGTATTTCCTTTGAAAGTCATGCCTATATCCTGTCTCTTATACACATC
>ENA-OUOU01001897-OUOU01001897.1-human-gut-metagenome-genome-assembly--contig:-NODE-1897-length-10393-cov-5.894854_pt1 | contig 10393 bp, 7 predicted proteins | sample MGYA00237936_ERZ548765 | MGnify/ENA primary metagenome ERZ548765 (study PRJEB26490, sample SAMN05356889) | human gut metagenome | biome: terrestrial biome; feature: human-associated habitat; material...
GGGATTCTGGGCATTTTGCTCAATTACTACTCATTTGTAGGAACTACTCATTACAGACGTTATGTGGTGCACCACATAACGTCTGCGAGGCCGAGGGCTATTTAGCCAAGGGCGTGGACGGCATTGATCTGCTGGGCTACCGCTATACCGGCGACGCGGCGGCGCTGAACCGTGCGTTCATCGCGGCGGTCCATGCGCCGATCTGCCTGGCGGGCAGTGTGAACAGCTTTGCCCGGTTGGATGAAATCAAAGCTACCGGGGCCGCGTATTTCACCATCGGCAGTGCCTTTTTTGCGCACGCTTTTGGCGGGGATATCGCCGACCAGATCAACACCGTCTGCGACTATATGGAGGCCCCGCATGCTTGAGCGTTGGTACCCCACGGCCCATGTTCCCAGCGTATTTGCCATCGACTATGAAAAGCTGGCCGCGCTGGGCTACAAAGGCATTCTGTTTGACATTGACAACACGCTTGTCCACCACGGCGACGATTCCACGCCCGAGGTGGACGCGCTGTTCCGCCATATCCACAGCCTGGGGCTGAAAACACTGCTGCTTTCCGACAATTCTGCCGTGCGCATTGAGCGATTCAACCGCAATATCCGCACGCTTTTTATTGCCGAGGCGGGCAAGCCCGACCCCGCTGCCTACCGCCGGGCCTGCGCCATACTGGGCCTTCCGCCCGAGCAGGTCGTCTGCGTCGGCGACCAGGTGTTCCGGGATATCCGCGGCGCGAACAGCGCCGGGCTGGACAGCATCCTGGTGGATTTCATCCGGCTGCCCGGCGAGACGCACTATGGCAAAAAGCGTGTGCTGGAAAAAGTCATCCTCTGGTTTTACCACCGTGACCCGCGCCGCCGGGGCCGTTTGGACGGCATAGGAAAGTGAGGCAATTTCATGTTCTGCGATATCAGCCCGACCTGTTACAAAATTGCGCTGCAAAAGGAAATCTGCAAGCGCCATATCAAGAATTTTTTCGCGCAGGAAAGCTATGCCGACACGCAGGATACCGCGCCTCTGCCCTGCATAGTGGCGCAGTACAGTTCGCACCTCATCAAGCGCGGCAAGGGCATCGACCCAGTCTTGCAGGAGAACAAGGCCGTCAACATCCGCCTTGCCAATGAAAGGCTCAACGGCATTCTCATCCGCCCGGGTGAGACGTTTTCCTTCTGGCATCGGGTGGGCAAGACGACCAAGCGCAAGGGCTACCGGGATGGGCGGATTTTGGTGCGTAATCATATTCTGCCGGGCATCGGCGGCGGGCTGTGCAACCTGGCAAACACGATTCACCGCGTTGTGCTGGTAAGCCCTCTGACCGTGACCGAGTTTCACAAGCACTCCGACGCGCTGGCCCCCGACGAGGGGCCGCGGGTGCCGTTCAGTTCCGGCACGTCGGTGTTTTACAATAACGGCGACTACCGTTTTAAAAATGAGATGGACCAGACGTTCCAGCTGCTGTTGCGGTGCGATGAGGACAACCTCTACGCCGAGCTGCGCTGTGAGCGCCCCCTGCCCTGCCGCTACCGCATTGTGGAGGAAGGGCACCACTTCCAAAAAGAGGGCGGCAAATATTACCGTGTGTCGAAGATTTACAAGGAGACACTGGACGCACAGACCGGGCAGCTGCTGCATCGGGAGCTTGTGCTGGACAACCATTCCGAAGTCATGTATGACCCCGCGCTGATTCCCGGCGTGGAAAAACTGTAAAGGGAGCCGCCTATGTATGCAAAAGTGACAAGCCTCGGCGTGACCGGTCTGGCAGGGTACATCGTGCAGGTCGAAGCCGACCTTTCGGGCGGGCTGCCGCAGTTCAATCTGGTGGGTCTGCCGGACTCCGCCGTGAAGGAGAGCAGCGAGCGGGTGCGCAGCGCCATCAAAAACCTGCACTATGAGTGGCCCGCCAGCCGCATCACCATCAACCTGGCCCCCGCCGACGTGCGCAAGACCGGGCCGGTGTACGATCTGCCGGTGTTTGTGGGCATCATGGCCGCACAGGGCAAGCTGCCCGCCCCCGGCAGTGAGCGGGCGTTTCTGGGAGAGCTGGGGTTGGACGGCACGCTGCGCCCCGTGACCGGCGTACTGCCCATGGCACTGGCCGCGGTGCAGAACGGCGTGAAGGAGCTGTTTCTGCCTGCCGAAAACGCCGCCGAGGCCGCCGTGGCCGAGGGACTGACCGTCTACCCGGCCCGCAGTGCGCAGGATGTAGTGCTGCACCTCTGCGGCGCAACGCCCCTGGCCCCGGCAACGCCCGAGGGGTACGACGAGGACGGCGTCTGGCTGGGGCCGGACATGGCCGACGTGCGCGGCCAGAGCGAAGCCCGCCGCGCCATGGAGATCGCCGCTGCAGGCGGGCATAATTTGATCGTCATCGGAAGTCCCGGAACCGGAAAATCTATGCTTGCCAAGCGGCTGCCGGGCATTCTACCGCCGCTGACCTATGAGGAGGCGCTCGAGACCAGCGCCATCTACTCCGTGGCCGGGCTGCTGCGCGGCGGCACGGGGCTTATCAAGCAGCGGCCCTTCCGCAGCCCGCACCACAGCGTCAGCTCAACAGCCATTGTGGGCGGCGGGTCTGTCCCCCGCCCCGGCGAGGTCAGTCTGGCGCACAACGGCGTGCTGTTTCTGGACGAGCTGCCGGAGTTTTCCCGGGACAGTCTGGAAGTTCTGCGCCAGCCGCTGGAGGACGGCCAGATTACCGTGAGCCGCGCGGCAGGCAGCGCCACCTACCCCAGCCGGTTCCAGCTGGTGGCCGCCATGAATCCCTGCAAGTGCGGCTACTACGGCCACCCCACCCGTCCCTGTACCTGTTCGCCCAGTGCGGTGCGGCAGTATCGCAGCCGGGTGTCCGGCCCCCTGCTGGACCGCATCGACCTCTGTGTGGAGATGGACCCCGTTGCCTTTGACGAGCTCCACACCAGCACCCCCGCCGAGAGTAGCGCAGACCTGCGCAAGCAGGTGCTTGCCGCCCGGGCCGTGCAGGCCAGGCGCTATGCCGCCCCCGGATATGAGGGCGTGCGCTGCAATGCCCAGCTCACAGCCGGGCAGGTGCGGCGTGTCTGCCGGATGACCCCCGCCGCCGAGCGGCTCCTCCGTGCCTCCTACGACACACTGGGCCTTTCTGCCCGCGCCCATGACCGCATCCTCCGGGTGGCCCGCACCGTTGCTGATCTGGCGGGCAAACAGCTGCTGGATGAGGAGGCCCTGCTGGAAGCATTGCAGTACCGCGCGCAGGAAAAGGTGGAGACGTTCTGAGATCCCTCTTGAAAAAAGATATCGTATATGATATAATGATGGTAAGGAGAGTGGCTTCTATTTATAAGATCGAGTTTTATGCCGCTGCAGATGGAAAAGAGGTCATGGCTGAATTTCTGGATTCGCTCCCGCCGAAACACCAAGCAAAAGCTTTTCGGGAAATCGATCTGCTGGAAAGGTTCGGCAGCTCTCTGAAGGAGCCCTATGTCAAGCACATTGATGGAGAGATCTGGGAACTGCGGATTCGGTTTTCTTCCGATATCTCACGCATTTTCTATTTCACATGGAATTTCAACACCATTGTTTTACTGCACGGCTTCGTAAAAAAGACACAGAAGACCCCGCGCGGTGAGATTGAGACCGCTCAAAAACGATTGCTCGATTATAAGAGCCGCCATGCTCTGACCACACAAAACCAATAAAGGGAGTGAGCCGATGGATTACCGCACCTATAAAATGAAGACCTTGGCCGAAAAACCAGAAGTCCGCGCTGAATATGAGCAGCTCGGCCCGCAGTACGAAGCCATCTGCGCCGCGATCGAGAGCCGCAAGGCCGCCGGGCTGACTCAAAAACAACTGGCCGAAAAAATGGGCACAGCACAGGCCAATATTTCCCGCTTTGAAAACGGAAATTCCAATCCCTCGTTGGAGTTTTTGCAAAAAATGGCTGCCTGTATGGGCAAAACGCTTCATGTTTCATTTGAGTAACCACAAAAACCTTTTCTCACATTTCACGATCTGATTTCCGGATGCGATCCAGACACCGGAACAGCAAAGCTGAAGATCATTCATTTTCCTGACACCACAAAAGGGACGGCGTGTGCTCCACGCCGTCCCTTTTTACTTGTTCTCTCAATCCACCACCGGGATATCCAGCCCGAACTCAAGGGGTCGGAAGCGTGGGCAGACATTTTCCGTGATGCAGATGACCGAGGCGGCCAGGCGGCTGCCGATCTCGCAGGATTCAGCCAGAGTCTTGCCGTAGGTCAGGCCGATGACGGTTCCGGCAAAGAAGGCATCCCCCGCACCGGTGGTGTCGATGACATCCACCTTTTTGGCGGGCACGATGCCGCACTCGCCGTTGGCGCGGGCAAACACAGCGCCCTTGCCGCCCATGGTCACCACCATGCAGGGGATGTTGGCGCTGTGCACATTGCCCGCCAGCACCCTGCACATCTCCTCAGGCTCGAGATGGTCGTAATTGTCCGAGAAGAGCAGCCCGGCCTCCTGCTGGTTGCAGACAAAGCAATCGATCTGCTGCAAAAAGTCCCGGCGCTCCATGGCGATGCTCATGTTGGAAACGGCCGCATACACCTTTTTGCCGTACTTTTTGGCGTATTTCAAGGTCTGCTTGACCGTCTCCTTTTCAAGGTCCAGCTCCAGCGCGATGCTGTCGCAGTCGGCAAAGATCTCATCCCCCTGCTCAGCCAGCAGGCCGATGAGCGGTGTGGTATCCGGCCGCTTGGAGATGGCGGCAGTTACATCACCCCTGTTGTCAAAGATGGCCAGCCAGGTGCCCATGCCGTCCGGTACCTTTTTGATGAACCGGGTGTTGACCTTGTGGTTCTCCAGCTTGTCAATGACATCCTGACCCATGCCGCTGTCATCGACAAGGCTCACGAAGGTGGGCCGGAGCTCCACGTTGGCGATATCCTCTGCCACGTTGCGGCTCACGCCGCCGTGGACCTGCTCCATTCTGCCCGCGTTGCGCCCGCCGGGGATATAGGTGGAAAGCGGATATCCCTTGATGTCCACAAACACTGCGCCGATGACTACGATGCCCATAAATTTCTTGATTCCTTTCCGGATTTTACTTTGATATCTCCTATTATATAACAGCTCTTGATAAAAAGCTAATTTTTTCTCTCAAAGCCTACTCTGCCCTTGAAAAACTGCGGCAGAGCTGCCCCGAAGAAAGATCCTCCGGCATCCACCGATAATCGCTGCTCAGGCTCAGGATCGCATCATACTTCACGCAGTCCGGCCGGGCAGGCGAGGCCAGCAAATAATCCGCCTGCACAGGGGCCGCAAGCGCAGCACTGCCGCTCAGGGTGACAAAGGTCTGCCCGGCGGCGTGGATGCGGGCCACACAGCCGTTCCGGGTGCGGAGCACCTCCACCTCTGCCGGGCCGCAGCGGACACGGCGGGTGGCATAGAGCGCCATCCGGTCAACGGCAATGCGCTGTTCTGCCCCCATCCGCTGGGCGCTCCGGGGCCTGAGCCGCAGGTCGATCAGACACTCCACGGTCCGGATATTCCGGCGCTCCAGCGTGGTCTCCACGGCGCTTCGGGTCACGTCGCCGCCGCGGAAGAGGATGACGGCACTCTCGTTCCGGCTGATGACCACCGCCGGGGCATTCCGGCTGCCCACCAGCTCCACCCGGACGACATCCCGGTTCAGGGCATTGCCGGTGAAAACGGCAAGCCCCGCCGTCAGCAGAAGGGCAGGCAAGGCCACCCGCAGACGCACCCTGTTATGGAACGCCAGCCAGCAGAGCCCGGCCAGCAGCAGACAGACCACGGCGGCATAGGCGGTGTCGAACCAGATCTGTGCCCCGGGCCAGCCGGACACCCAGAGTGCCCAGCGGTCCAGCACCTCTGCCAGAAATTCCGCGCAGCACGAACACACCCGCTGGGCCGGAGCCAATGCAGGCACCAGCCCCAGCAAGGCCGCCCCCAGACCGGTGAGCAGGATGGGTTCCACCAGCCAAAGCACTGCCGCACCGGACACCAGCGCGTACAGGCTGGTGCTCATCCCCCGCAGCACCAGCACCGGGAAGGTTGCCATGGAGGCGCAGGCCGAGATGCAGACCGTTTCCCACAGACTTCCCGCAAACCCAAGCGCTTTCCGCTTCCAGAACCGGAGGCGGGGGCGCTTTTTCTCTGCCCGCTGTTTTTCCCAGGCTTCCTGACTGCGGCGCACCACGGCCCCACCGGCCAGGGTGCCCACCACCGCCGCAAAGGAGAGCTGAAAGCCCACGTCACAGACGGCGTAGCTGTTGCCCGCCGTCATCAGAACACCGGCCACGCCCAGCGAGGTCAGGGCATCCGGCGGGCCGTAGACCCAGACCCCCAGCGCACTGAGCCAGACGGCCCCCGCCGCGCGCAAAACAGAGGGCGTGAAACCCGTCACTCCCACCAGCAGCAATGCCAGCACCGCACTGAACAGCGCCCTGACCCGGCGGCCGGTATAGCCGCGCAGTCGCTTTTTGCGGTTGGGCAGCAGCCTGCCCAGCACATCGCCGCACAGGATCGAAACATGCATTCCGCTGACCACCAGCACATGGGAAAGCCCCGCGCCCCGGTAGGCCGTGCGCAGTTCCTTGGAGAGATGGGTGCGGTCGCCTGTAACCATGGCGGCCAGCACGCCCGCCGGGCCGGAGGCCATCCCCTGCCGCAGGGCGGCGCTCAGCCGCTTCTGGAGCCGGGCCGTCCGGGCGCGGAAGGAGGTGCTCTGCCCCAGCAGCGCAAAGTCTTTCTCATAAGCAGCGTTCAGGGCAATGCCATCGGCCAGGGCATTCAGGCGGGCGGTGTCATCGGGCATTTCCAGCGCAAAGCGGCCCTTGACCCGGTCGCCGGGGCTGCAGGTGGGCAGGCTGGCGCACTCCACCCGGAAGGAGGCCGCCTCCCGGTCCACCATTTTCACCCGCAGGACCGCCCGCACCCTGCCGGGGGAATAGGAAGAGGAGGTACTCTCCACCTCTGCCTCCAGCAGGACACTGCGGCCATCGTAGGCGGTCTGGATCGCATCCCATTTTGCCTGCGTGGAGCCGGTCAGCACAAGGCCCAGCACTGCCCCCAGGATCAGGCAGATGCCATAGCCCCAGGCCGGACTTTTGCGCAAACGGCCCGCCAGCGCCCACAGCAGACCGGCAACAAAAAATGCCGCAAACGGCACAAAACGTCCCGTTTGCGGCAAAAAGGCGCACACCAACTCCAGCCCCAGCGTTCCTGCGCAGAAAACACAGAGCGGGCGGCGCATCTTACTTAGTGGAGGAACAGGGGCAGCGGCTCAAGGAAGATGATATCCTTGCGCTCGGCTGCATCGCCCTCGGCCAGAACAGCGGCCTGGCCCACGATGGTGCACTGGGTCTGCTCTGCCAGTGCGTCCAGCGCCTTCAGGGAGCCGCCGGTGGAGATGACATCATCCACCACAAGCACACGCTTGCCGTTCATCTTGTCCAGCTCCTTGCGGTCGATGACCAGCTTCTGCTTGCCTGCGGTGGTGATGGACTGATCCTCCACCACGACAGGGTCGGCCATATAGAGCTTTTCGCCCTTGCGTGCGCAGATGTAGGGCTTGCCGCTCTGGCGGCTCATCTCGTGTGCCAGAGGGATGCCCTTGGCCTCAGCGGTCAGCAGGATATCAAACTCGGGGCACTTTTTCAGCAGCTCGGTGGCAGCAGCCACGGTCAGCTCTGCATCGCCCAGCATGATGAAGGCCGCAATGTCCATGTGGTCGTTCACCTTGCAGATGGTCAGTTCACGGGTCAGGCCCGCAACATTCAGGGTATAGGTCTTTGCCATAACAATTCCCTTCCTTTTGTTCGATCCGTTATTTTTATGCGTGGCTCAGACAGGCAGCTTCTCGCCGCCCAGCACATGGAAATGCAGGTGCTTCACGGTCTGGCCGGCATCCTCGCCGACATTGGAGATCACGCGGTAGCCGTTGTCCAGACCGACTTCCTTGGCCAGCTTGGCGATCACGGCAAAGATATGGCCCAGCAGGGCACCGTCCTCCTCAGTCAGGGCAGCGGCACTCTGGATGTGCTTTTTGGGCACAACAAGGAAATGCACCTTGGCCTGCGGGTTGATATCGTAAAACGCCACGACCTGATCGTCCTCATACAGCTTTTTAGAGGGGATCTTGCCCTCGGCGATCATGCAAAACAGACAATCTTCCATGGGAATTGCTCCTTTCGGGTTTTTATTTCTTCCCCATTCTTGGCTCCCCTATTAGGGGAGCTGTCAGCGCCTGCAAGCGCTGACTGAGAGGTTTAGTTTCAGCCCAGCTGCTTCTCAACGATGCCCTTGACAGCGGCCAGAGCCTCGTCGATCTTGGTCTCGTCCTTCAGGCCGGCCATTGCAAAGTCGGGCTTGCCGCCGCCCTTGCCGCCTGCAATGGCGCTGATCTCCTTGACCAGCACGCCAGCCTTGAGGCCCTTTTCCTGTGCCAGCTTGTTCACGGTGACAGCCATAGTGACCTTATCCTCAGCCTTGCCCACCAGAACAGCGACCACAGGGTTGACAGCCTTGTCGCGGATGCTGTCGCACATGCCGCGCAGGGTTTCGCCGGTGGTGCCGGTGAAGTAGGCGGAAGCGATCTTCACGCCGCTCACTTCCTCAGCATTGTCGAACAGGCTGTTGACCTTGGAAGCGGCGATCTTTGCCTTGACCTCTTCCAGCTCCTTGCTCATGGCCTTGTTCTCGGCCATGACGGCCTCGGCACGGATGGGCAGAGAGGTGATGTTGTTGGCCTTCAGGGTGTTGGCCACGGTGTGCAGCATTGCCTCCTGCAGATTTGCACGGACGAGCAGGTTGCGGCCGGTGACAGCCTCGATGCGGCGGATACCGGCGGCAACAGAGGATTCGCTCACGATCTTGAAGCAGCCGATCTGGGCGGTGTTCTTGACGTGGGTGCCGCCGCAGAACTCAGTGGACCAGCCCTCGATGTCAACCACGCGGACGACCTTGCCGTACTTCTCGCCGAACAGGGCCATTGCGCCCAGCTTCTTGGCCTCCTCGATGGGCATCTCCTTGACGGTGACGTTCATCGACTCGTAGATCTTATCGTTGACGATCTTCTGCACCCGGGCCAGCTCTTCGGGGGTGACGGCGCTGAAGTGGGTGAAGTCGAAGTGGGTGATCTCCGCATCCTGATAGGAGCCTGCCTGATGGACATGGTCGCCCAGCACCTCACGCAGGGCAGCCTGCAGCAGATGGGTCGCGGTGTGGTTGCGGCAGACGGACATCCGGTATTCCTTGTCCACCTGAGCGTTCAGGTGGTCACCCACCTTGACGATGCCGCTCTCCAGCACGCAGGTGTGGACGTAGTAGCCCTTGGGGGTCTTTTTCACGTCCAGCACACGCAGGCTGCACTCGGGGCCGGTCAGCAGGCCGTTGTCTGCCACCTGACCGCCCATCTCAGCGTAGAACGGGGTCTTGTCCAGAACCACCAGCACGCCGTCCTTTGCCTCCTCATCGGTGGCAATGGCATCGGTCAGGGTCTCCTCGTCGCTCAGGGCAACCACAACACCGGTGTCGTTCAGGGTCTCATAGCCGGTAAAAACAGTGGGCTCAACGGTCAGGCCGCCGAACAGGTCCTCGCTCCAGCCGGAGATGTTCTTCTTCAGGCGCTCTGCACGGGCACGCTCCTTCTGCTTGGTCATTTCGGCGTGGAAGCCTTCCTCGTCGATCTCAATGCCCTGCTCTGCAGCGATCTCCTTGGTCAGATCCAGCGGGAAGCCGAAGGTATCGTTCAGCTTGAACACGTCCAGGCCCTTCAGCAGATGCTCATGTGCCTTTTCCAGACCGTCGATCATGTTGTTCAGGATGTTCATGCCGGCATCAATGGTACGGGCAAAGTTTGCCTCCTCGGTGCCGATGACCTTCTTGATATAAGCATCGTGCTCGCGCAGCTCGGGGTATGCGCTCTCGCTGGACTGGATGACAGTCTCCACCAGCTCCACCAGGAACGGGCGGGTGATGCCCAGCATACGGCCATGGCGGGCAGCACGGCGCAGCAGGCGGCGCAGCACATAGCCGCGGCCCTCGTTGGAAGGCAGGATGCCGTCGGACACCATGAAGGTGCAGCTGCGGATGTGGTCGGTGATGACGCGGATGGAAATGTCGGTCTTGGGATCCTGCTTGTAGGTCTTGCCCGCGATGTGCTCCACATGGTGCAGCACGCTCTGCACGGTATCCACCTCAAACAGGTTGCCCACGTTCTGCATCACGCAGGCCAGACGCTCCAAGCCCATGCCGGTATCAATGTTGGGGCGTGCCAGACGCTCGTAGTGGCCCTTGCCGTCGGCGTCGAACTGGCTGAACACGAGGTTCCAGATCTCCATATAGCGGTCGCAGTCGCAGCCCACGCCGCAGGTCGGCTTGCCGCAGCCGTACTCGGGGCCGCGGTCAAAGT
>ENA-OUOU01001907-OUOU01001907.1-human-gut-metagenome-genome-assembly--contig:-NODE-1907-length-10344-cov-3.224026_pt1 | contig 10344 bp, 11 predicted proteins | sample MGYA00237936_ERZ548765 | MGnify/ENA primary metagenome ERZ548765 (study PRJEB26490, sample SAMN05356889) | human gut metagenome | biome: terrestrial biome; feature: human-associated habitat; material...
ATCGCTGTCATAGCCGAATTCGGAAATGTCCAGCAGGACATAATACGCCCCCTCCGGATCGTTGTGGATGATGTGCAGATCATCCAGTCCCTTGAGGAACAGCTCCTTCTTGTGGGTATATTTCGCCAGCAGATCATCGTAGTAATCCTGTCCGAATTTCAGTCCCGGGATCACAGCCTCCTGTAAGGAAAAAGGCTAACCCCTCCCAAACTGCTTTGGAAGAGGTGTGCGCCTTTTATTAATCATTTTTTTCAAGTCTCAATTTCTGCCCGGCAAAAATTTAAACACTTTGTCCCGCTTACTTCACAGCTTGGCTGGCCTGTATCACCAGAACTGGCTGATCTGCACGCCCAAGCTCTGCCCTTTGCGGCAAGTGCCTCTGCCGCTCAGTCCAGCGCCGCCAGCAGCTGTCAAGACAGTCCGCACTCACTTTTCTCGCCGAAGTCCTATCAGGAAAATAAGAAAGATACTTGACGCAGCTCCGTTTTTTCTCCGGCGGTGTTTGACAATGCATCGCCCTGCGGTATAATAACCGTATTGTAAGCTTGCCGGAAACGGCGCAGTTCAAAGGAAGGATGACGTGCTATGACCATGGATACCAAAGCTCTGCTGGCAGAGGCGGAAGCCCTGAAGCCCCAGCTTCTGACGGATCGCCGGACCCTGCACAGGGACCCGGAGGTAGGCCCCTCCCTGCCCCACACCGCCGCCTATGTGACGGAACGGCTGACGGCGCTGGGGTATACGCCCCGCCCGCTGGCCGGGGGCGTGGTGGCGGACATCACCGGCGAGGATACCGGCCGGTGCGTGCTGCTCCGGGCGGATATGGACGCTCTCCGGGTCCGGGAGGCCACGGGGCTGGATTTTCAGTCGGAAAACGGCGCCATGCACGCCTGCGGCCACGATATGCACGCCGCCATGCTGTTAAGCGCCGCCGCTTTACTCAAGCGACATCAATCGGACCTGAAGGGCACGGTGCGGCTGGTGTTCCAGCCGGATGAGGAGGGCTTCACCGGGGCCAAGTCCATGCTGGCGGCCGGGGTCCTGAAGGATGCGCCGACGCCCAAAGCGGCACTGGCCCTTCATGTCAACTCCGGCACCCCCTCCGGCATGGTACTCTGCGGCCGGGGGACGTTCATGGCGGGCTGCACCCTGTTCCGGGTCTCCGTCCGGGGCACCGGCTGCCACGGGGCCATGCCGGAGACCGGCGTGGACCCCATCAACATCGCCGCCCACATCTACCTCTCCCTGCAGGAGCTGACCGCACGGGAGATCTCCGCGAAGAAGCCTGCCGTGGTGACGGTGGGCCGGTTCCAGGGGGGACAGGCCCCCAATATCATCCCGGAGGAGGCCGTGCTGGAGGGCACCATCCGCACCTTTGACCGGGAGCTCAGCGCCCGGATCATGGAGCGCATCCGGGTCATCGCGGAAAACACGGCGGCGGCCTTCCGGGGCAGCGCCCAGGTGGAGGAGATCGCCTCCGCGCCGCCGCTGGTAAACGATCCCGCCCTGATGGAGCAGGTCGCGGGCTGGGCGGAGGAGCTGAAGACGCGGCACGCGTTCACGCCGGAAAACGCAGAGGAAATCCTGCGGCAGGAGGTCGGCGCAGTCTTCATGCAGGTGCTGGAGGACGCAGGCGTCTACAAATGCACCCCGGAGGGCCGCCGGGCCTTCCTCCGGTTCGTACAGAGCGTATAAAGCAAATAAAAGCGCCTTCTCTGCGGAGGGGGCGCGTTTGCTGTGCCAAGTGCGCAGGCACGTTCGAATTGCCGGAGCTTTTGAAAAGAGGGCTTGGCAAATTAGAGGCATTGAACTGCAATTCATAACACAGTTATGAAACGATGTTATGAATGAAATGGAGGCGGCGGTATGGCCAAACAGATCGAAGGGGTTTCCGAGCGGATCTTGAGCTGCGCCAGAGCGGAATTTCTGGATAAGGGCTAATCTTCATAAATCTTTAACATTCTTCCGCTTGTTTTTTCGCTTGATTTCGGGTACTATTTTCTTTACTAATGAATGGAGTATTTGGCTATGAAAGAAAAGAACCGTCAGAGGCGGCTGCGGCTGGTCGCGGAGGCGAAGAAGAAGCCTGCTGTGTTTACCGTCTATATCATTCTGCGTCTGATCGTCGTGGCGATCCTCGTCTCGTCGATTCTGCGCGGCGAATATGAAAACGCGGCGATCTGCCTGCTGGTGCTGTTTTTGTTCCTGCTGCCGCTGTTTGTGCAGAAAAACTTCGGCATCGAGCTGCCGGGTACGCTGGAGATCATCATTCTGGTGTTCATCTTCGCGTCGGAAATTCTGGGCGAACTGGGCTGCTTTTTCATCAATGTTCCAAACTGGGATTCCATTCTGCACACGACGACGGGCTTTTTGTGCGCGGCATTTGGCTTCGCGCTCATTGATATCCTGAACCGCAACGACAAGATCAAGTTCCAGCTGTCTCCCATTTATGTGGCGCTCGCTGCGTTCTGCTTCTCAATGACCATCGGCGTTCTGTGGGAGTTTTTTGAATTCGGCATGGACAGGCTGTTCCACATGGACATGCAGAAGGACACGATCATAAGCTCGATCACCTCCGTCATGCTCGACCCGACGAACAGGAACATCCCCATCACCATCGACAATATCACCTCCGTTGCCGTCAACGGGCAGGATCTGGGCTTCAACGGCTATCTCGATATCGGCCTGTATGACACGATGGAGGATTTGTTCGTCAACTTTATCGGTGCGCTGACGTTCAGCGTATTCGGCTATTTCTATATCAAGCACCGCGGCAAGGGCCGCATCGCAAAAGCATTTATCCCCACTATCACGAAAAATAAGAAGGAGTCAGACCATGCACAGTCGTCCGAACAGGCAGTGGAAGATCGGGACAGTTGAAAATTGCCGCCACCACTGGTATCTTCTGATCTGGATCGTCTATTTCGTTCTGTTTTATATTGCCGAGCACGTTGTGACCGACCACTACTGGGTGTCCTATCTGCCGCTCGACGACAAGATCCCATTCTGCCGGTATTTTATCATTCCCTACTGTATGTGGCACCCGCTGCTGTTTGCCATGACGCTGTACCTCATGTGGTACGACGTGCCCGCGTTCAAGCGGTTCATGGTGTATATCGGCCTTGGCTTCGGCGGCTCGATCCTGTTCTGCCTGATCTTCCCGAACGGACAGGATCTGCGCCCGACGGAATTCGCACAGCACGATTTCTTCATCTGGCTCGTGCAGCGCATTTATACCGCTGACACCAACACGAACGTGCTGCCCAGTATGCACGTCATCGGCTGCGCGGCGCTGACACTGGCCTGCTTTGATTCGGAGCCGCTCTGCAGGCGGCACTTGCAGTGGGTCGCGCTGCCGCTGGGGCTGCTGATCTGCGCGTCGACGGTGCTCGTCAAGCAGCACTCGATCCTCGACGTGTTTGTCGCCATCCCGGTCAGCGCGGTACTGTATTTCATCGTATACCACAGAGCGTTCCGCAAAAAGCTGAAACACGCATGAATTTTCTGAAAAAAGCGCGGAAAACCGCGCTTTTTTCTTGACTTTCCCATGTAAGTATGAGATGTTAACAAAATTTCACTGAAAAGGCTGTGTTGGAATTATGAGCATCCTGGAAATTCTTCTGCTGGGCATCGGACTGTCGATGGACGCGTTTGCGGTGTCGATCTGTAAGGGCCTTTCGACGAAAAAGCTGCAATTCAAGCACTATTTGATCGTCGGCGCATGGTTCGGCGGCTTTCAGGCGCTGATGCCGACCATCGGCTATTTTCTTGGCTCGACGTTCGAGCAGTACATCACAGCCTTTGACCACTGGGTCGCGTTCGTGCTGCTGTCCGCCATCGGCGCGGGCATGATCAAGGAGAGCCTGTCCAAGGAAGAGTCCAACGGCAACGACTCGTTCAGCTTCAAGACGATGCTCCTGCTGGCGCTGGCCACGAGCATCGACGCGCTGGCCGTCGGCATCACGTTCGCGCTGCTGCCGGACGTCAATGTGCCGCTGGCCGTCTGTCTGATCGGCATCACCACGTTTCTCTGTTCCGCTGCCGGTCTTCGGGTCGGTAACCTCTTCGGCCTGCGCTACAAGGCGAAGGCAGAGCTGGCAGGCGGCATCATCCTGATTCTGATCGGCCTGAAGATTTTGCTTGAGCATCTGGGCGTGATCAGCTTCTGAAGCTTCTCTCCGGCAGGGCCTCCTGCCAGAGATTTTTGCAGAATCAAAAACGCTTCGGGCATTTTCGTGTCCCGAAGCGTTTTTTGATGTATTTGGTCTTTATTTTGCGTAGATCAGTCCGACCAGCCAGTTCAGCGTTTTGGCCGGGAGGATTTTGACGAGGAAGCAGAAGAATTTGTATTGCAGGCCGATGGTATTGATGGGCCGGACGCTCTTTTTGTCCGCGACGTGCGCAATAAATGCGCCCGCCTTTTCCGGGGCCATGCCGTTCTGCTCGTCGCGCTCCATGCCCGCGACAGAGCGCGCGATGCGCCCGCCGTAGACGTCGTCCCCCTCCGGGTTCTTTTCCCGCGCGGCGGTGAAGCCCGTGCGGATATCGCCCGGCTGGACACAGCAGACCTGAATGCCGAAGGGCTTGACCTCGTTCGCAAGCGCCATGGTATAGGAGTTGATGGCGGCCTTGCTGGCCGAATAATAGGTCTGGAACGGGATGGGGATCGCGCCTGCGACGGAGCTCAGGTTCACAATGCGGCCATGGCACTGCCGCCGCATCACCGGCAGCACCTGCCGGTTCATGCGCACCATACCGAAGAAGTTCACGTCCAACTGGTGCTGCGCGTCCTCCGTCTTCGTGAATTCGACCGCGCCGGAAATGCCGAAGCCCGCGTTGTTGATGAGCACGTCAATGTGGTCTTCCTGCTTTAAAATTTCCTGCACGGCTGCGGCAAGCGACTCTTCCTTTGTGACGTCGGCCATGATGTGCTTCATGCCGGGCGCGCCCTCGGCTCGTCTGGACAGCTCATAGACCGTGTAGCCCTTTTCAAGCATCGCCTGCGCCGTGCACAGGCCGATGCCGGACGTGCCGCCGGTGATGACGCATACCTTTTTTACAGGCGTCACAGGTCATACCCCCTTAAAACATCGGCGATCACGCCCACAGCCTCGTCGATCAGCGCATGGGTGTGCGTGGCCATCAGGCTCGTGCGCAGCAGGCACTCATGCGGAGCCGCCGCGGGCGGCAGGGAGGAATTGACGTAGACACCCCGTTCGTAGAGTTCCTTTGCAATGGTGAGCGTCGGAATTGGTTCATAGGTATAGATTGGGATAATGGGAATACGGTCGCCGTTGGACGGGCGCATTTTGATGTTCCGCTCGTTCAGAAGACCGCGCATATAAAGCGCATTTTCCTGCAGCTTCGTCACCAGCTCCGGGTGCGCTTCCAGCTCGCGGAGCGCGGCAAGCGCCGCAGCGGCGTTCGCGGGCGGGATGGACGCGGAGAAGATGAACGGGCGGGAGCTGTGGCGCACGAAGTCGGCTACGCGGCTGCTGGAGGCCATATAGCCGCCGAGGGAAGCAAGCGACTTGGAGAACGTGCCCATGTAGATATCGACATGGTCTTCAAGGCCATAATAGCTGGCTGTGCCGCGGCCTCCCTCGCCGATGACGCCGAGGCCGTGCGCGTCGTCGACCATGACGCGTGCACCGTATTTCTGCGCCAGCGCGCAGATCTCGGGCAGGTTGGCAATGTCGCCGCCCATGGAGAACACGCCGTCGGTCACGATCAGGCAGCCTGCCGTCTCCGGCACCTTCTGGAGCTTCTTTTCAAGGTCTGCCATATCGTTGTGCTGGTAGCGCAGCATCTTGCCGTAGGACAGCTTGCAGCCGTCGTAGAGGCTGGCATGGTTCTCACGGTCCATGATGACATAGTCATGCAGGCCGACAATGGCGCTGATGATGCCGAGATTGGACTGGAAGCCCGTCGAGAAGGTCACGACGGCGTCCTTGCGCAGAAATTTTGCCAGCTCGTCCTCCAGCTCCAGATGCAGCTTGAGCGTGCCGTTCAGGAAACGGGAGCCGGAGCAGCCGGAGCCGAGCGTCTCATAGGCGTGCATACCGGCTTTGACGACTGCTTCGTTCGTCGTCAGGCCGAGATAGTTGTTGGAGCCGAGCATGATGCGGCGCTTGCCCTCCATAATGACCTCGGTATCCTGCCGGGATTCGAGCGCGTGGAAATAGGGATAGATGCCCAGATCCCGGACCTCATCCTGAATATAGCGCTGATTGCATTTTTCGAAAATATCCATAGTGTCCTCCTTCGTTACAGAAGCGTACCGAGCGCCAGCAGCACGCGTTCTGCGCTGCAAAGCTCCTCAGGCGTGAACTGCGCGGAGAGCGCAGCGACCTTTTTCTGCATTTCTTCTTCATTTTCATCAAAATAACCGGAAAACTTCTCCGAGGTCGTCAGCACGATCTCGCGCCGGTCGTGCGCCTGTACTGTCTTATGAAGGTAGCCCTTCGCAGCAAGCTGATTGACCTTATAGGTCGCGTTCGGCTGGGAAATGCCGATGGTTTCGGCAAACTGGGAGATCGTCGGGCTTCCGAGCAGGTGAATGATATCCGCGGAAAAGGCTTCCGTCGCGCTGAGACTGCCTGGCTTTTCCCGCACGGCGGCAAACAGCTTCTGATAGCAGAACAGGCGGTATTTGCGGAACAGCGCCTCGATGGTCTGAAGCAGCATGGCGGCTCCTTTCATTGCATAAAAAATTTTAATTAAAAATTTTTAAGTATCACAAGTATAGCGCGGACTCCTGAATCTGTCAAGAAATTTCTGTGCAAATTCTGGCTGTATGTGCTATACTGAACTGGAATAGGAGGCTTGGTTTATGAAGGTTCTCGCCATTATCGATATGCAGAAGGATTTTATTGACGGCGCGCTGGGGACGAAGGAGGCCGTTTCGATCGTGCCGAAGGTCGCGGCGCGGCTGAAAAGAGCGCGGGAGGACGGGGAAACGGTCGTCTTCACGCGCGATACGCACCATGCGGATTACCTGTCCACGCAGGAGGGCCGGAAGCTTCCGGTCCCGCACTGCATGGAGGGAACGGCGGGCTGGCAGATCGACGCGGCGCTGCCGGTTCCGGACGCGCCGGTCTTTGACAAGCCCGGCTTCGGCTCCCCGGCCCTGATCGACTATCTCAAGGGTCTTCCGGAGCTGGAGAGCGTTGAGTTCATCGGCCTCTGCACCGACATCTGCGTCATTACGAACGCGATGATGACAAAGGGCGCGCTGCCGGAGGTTCCGCTTTTCGTCCGTGCGGACTGCTGCGCAGGCGTGACCCCGGAAAGCCATGAAACGGCGCTGAATGCGATGAAAATGTGCCAGATCGAGATCGTGTGAAGGCTTGACATACTGTTTCAGTCCGTTATAATGAAAGTCAGTACAGAAATGGGGTGTGACGACTATGCTCGAAGACCGGGATTATCAGGAAATTGCCCATATGTTCAAGGTCATTGTGGAAAGTGACATCGGCCCAAAGCTCAATAAGCTTGCAGAAGGGCAGCAGGTTCTTCTGGAAACGCTTGCACCTAAGAACCGTGTAGAAGAGCTGGAAGACGAGGTTTCTTTCCTGAAGTCGCTTATCCGTATGCACAGTGAACAGATCGCGGAGCTGAAAAAGAAAATCGGCGCATAAAAAGGGGCTGCTCGGAAGCAGCCCCTTTTTGTTTTATCCTGTCACAGCTCGCCGGGGAACAGCGCGTCGATGGCGGCTGCGGCGGCGGCCTGCTCGGCGCGCTTTTTGCTGCTGCCGCTGCCCTTGCCGCAGGGCTTGCCGTTGAGCAGGACCTCGACATCAAATTTCTTGTCGTGGTCGGGGCCGGACTCGCCGATGAGCTCGTAGCGCAGGACCTGATCCTTCTTGCGCTGCACCAGCTCCTGCAGAGCGGTCTTATAGTCAAAATTATGCGGCTTTCCGGCCGGGACATCGCAGAGGATCAGGCGGTCGATGATCTCCTTGGCTGCGGAGAAGCCGCCGTCCATATAGCTTGCCGCGATGACGGACTCCATGGCGTCGGAGACGATGGAGTCGCGCTTGCGGCCGCCGCCGTGCTCCTCGCCGTGGCCGAGCAGCAGGAAGCTGCCGAGGCTGATCGTGCCCGCCGCGCGGGCCAGATTTTTCTCACAGACAAGATCGGCGCGGATGCGCGTCAGCTCGCCCTCCGGCCTGTCCGGAAAGCTCCGGTACAGATAATCCGCCACGACGAAGCCCAGAATCGAGTCGCCTAAGAATTCCAGCCGTTCGTTGTCGCGCAGACCGCGCTCGCGGTTTTCATTGGCATAGGAGCTGTGTGTCAGCGCGTTTTCGAGAATGCTCTTGTCCCGGAACGTGTAGCCCAGCCCGGCTTCCAGTTCACTCAGCATGTTGATACTCCTTTGGTATGACCATATGGTCCATATTTGCGGCCAGCGTCGCGGCCACATCCGCCTCGACAGCGCCGATGGCCTGCCGGATGGCGTTGCGGATGGCCAGCGCGTCGGATGAGCCGTGCGCCTTGATCACGGGCTTGCTCAGGCCGATGAGGGCCGTGCCGCCCGTCTCGCGGTAGTCCATTTTTTTCTTGAACGCCTTCACGCCGTCCATGCACAAAAGCGCCGCCAGCTTGGTAAGTACGTTTTTCTTGAACATATCCTTCATCATGGAGGCCATGAACAGCGCCGTGCCCTCGATGCCCTTGAGCAGGATATTGCCCGAGAAGCCGTCGGCCACGACCACGTCCGCGCCGCCCAGCGGCACATCGCGCGCCTCAATGTTGCCGGTAAAGTTGATCGCCCCGGCCTCGCCTGCCTGCTTCAGGAGCGGATAGACGGCCTTTTGCAGCTCGCCGCCCTTGGAATCCTCTGCACCGATGTTCAAAAGCGCGACGCGCGGGTTTTCGATACCCAGCACCTTTTCGGCGTAATACGAGCCCATGAACGCAAATTGCAGCAGAAATTCCGGCGTGCAGTCGGCCGTCGCGCCGCAGTCGATGAGCACGGCCTCCCGGCCGGTCTTCGTCGGGATCTGCGGCGCCATGGCGGCGCGGCGGATGCCCTTGACGCGCCGGACGGTCAGCGTCGCGGCGGAGAGCAGCGCGCCGGTCGAGCCTGCGGAGACGAACGCGTCTCCGCCGCCCTCCTTCAGCATATTCAGGCCCACGACCATGCTGGAATCCTTTTTCTTTTTTACGACCGTCGCCGGATCGTCGTGCATATCCACGACGTCGTCCGCGTTTGCGATCTCCACGCCCTTGGGAAGCGTTTCGATGCCCTGATCCTTCAGCGCACGCAGGATCGCCTCGCCGCGTCCGACCAGCACGACCTCGCAGCCGAAGTCCTTTGCCGCCTGGATCGCGCCCAGCGCGATCTGGTCAGGGGCGTTGTCGCCGCCCATGGCGTCTACCAGAATTCTCATGTTGCTTCCTCCTGCCCTGTCATTTGATCGATAAGCGCAAGCGACCGCTGCGCGATGGCGAGATTTTTATTGGCCTTTCCCTTGACGCGGCGGTCAAGCGGCGTCAGAATGCCGAAATTCACGTTCATCGGCTGGAACGAGCCGACGCTCGTATCCGAAATGTACGCCGCCAGCGCGCCGATGGCTGTTTCGCGCGGGAAATCGGGAAGCGGCTCGCCCTTGAGCTTTGCCGCCATGCTGACACCCGCAAGATAACCGGAGGCCGTCGATTCGACATAGCCCTCCACGCCCGTCATCTGACCTGCAAACGCGACCAGCGGGTTCTGCCTATCGGCATAGTACCGGTCAAGCAGGCGAGGGGAATCGAGGAAGGTGTTGCGGTGCATCACGCCGTAGCGGACGAATTCCGCGTCGTGCAGCGCGGGGATCATGGAAAATACGCGCTTCTGCTCCGGGAATTTCAGGTGGGTCTGGAAGCCGACGATATTATAGACGGAGCCTGCGGCATTATCCCTGCGCAGCTGCACGACGGCATACGGCTCATGCCCCGTCTTCGGGTCCTTGAGGCCCACGGGCTTCAACGGGCCGTAGCGCAGGGTATCAATGCCGCGCCGGGCCATGACCTCGACGGGCATACAGCCCTCGAATACGTGCTTGTCCTCAAAGCCGTGCACCGGCGCTTCCTCCGCCGAGCTGAGCGCGTCGACAAAGGCAAGGTATTCATCCTTATCCATTGCGCAGTTGACATAATCTGCGTCACCCCGGTCGTACCGGGACGCGAACCACGCCTTGTCCATGTCGATGGACGAGAAGGTCACGAGCGGCGCAGCGGCGTCAAAGAAGCTCATGTACTCCTGCCCGCCGAAATAGCGCTGGATCGCAGCGCTCATCGCGTCGGAGGTCAGGGGACCGGTGGCCACCACCACCTCCCCCTCCGGCAGGTCCG
>ENA-OUOU01001914-OUOU01001914.1-human-gut-metagenome-genome-assembly--contig:-NODE-1914-length-10318-cov-4.188152_pt1 | contig 10318 bp, 6 predicted proteins | sample MGYA00237936_ERZ548765 | MGnify/ENA primary metagenome ERZ548765 (study PRJEB26490, sample SAMN05356889) | human gut metagenome | biome: terrestrial biome; feature: human-associated habitat; material...
CATGAACGCATTTCTGAGGAGGAGATCATGCATATTTCATCCATGACCATTGATAACTACCGCACCTTCCGTCATGTCGTCTTTCAATTTGACAGACAGGTGAACTATATGGTGGGGGATAACAATATCGGTAAGAGCAATTTCCTTTGCCTCTTGAAATGGATCAGCCATGGGTATGGATTCCGTGAAGGCGATTTCCTTGATGCAGATCATCCCATCGAGATACGGCTGGCGCTTGCCGAAGAGGCGGGAGGGGAGACCGCAGAGCTCTATCTGGTGCAGGCGGTGCAGGAAGTGGTGCCGCGTCTCTTTGACCAGGCGAGCGGGCAGCAGCTGCCCTTGGAGTACCTGCGATGCCTTTTTTATATCGATTTTTCCCTGTGCGAGATGCCGCGCAGGATGATGGCTCATGCATCGATGGGAGAGCTGCTTTCTCTTTTGCAGCATTATTTTGCAGAGTCCCCGGCGGTTATTTCTGAGGTGGAGACGATGTTTAGAGAGAAGGGCATCGGGATTTCCCTGCCGAAGGAGCATCCATCGCAGGCGGCGCTTTTACTGCTTGAGACGCTGTTTGGGGAAAGGGGAGATGGTTCTTCGTACCAGCGTACGGCTTGTCTGATGGCGCGGACGGCGCTTGTCCTGCTGATGCAGATGATGAAGAAAAAGGCAAGCCGCGCCATTTCCTTCGAGCACATGGTGACAACGGATGCGAAGGGGCGGCGCTTTTTATCGCTGCTCGTCAGTGTAGATGAGCCGGAGCTCCATCTCCACCCTTACCTGCAGCGGGCGATGCTTTCTTTCTGTCACATGATCCTGTCGAATGAGGAGCCGTTTTTTTTGAAGCTCGTGCAGACGCTTCTGGGCGTCGATGGGCTTTCGGGGCAGCTCTTTGTCGTGACGCATTCGACAGATGCGCTGGTGAATGATTACCGGCAGATCATCCGCCTCTATTGGGATGAGAAGAAGCTGGTGCAGGCCGCCTGCGGCGCTTCATTTCATTTTGACAGGGAAATCGAGAAGCACCTCATCATGCATTTCCCAGAGGTGAAGGAAGCGCTCTATGCGAGGGCGGCGGTTCTTGTCGAGGGTGAGACAGAGTATGGTTCCTTTGCTGGATTTGCAAAGACGCTGGGGATCCGCTTCGACCACTATGGCATCTGCCTCATCAATGCGAGGGGCGAGAGCTCGATCTCAAAGATCGCTTCCCTCATCCGCCGCTTCCATGTGCCTGTCGTCTCGCTCTATGATCGCGATGTGATGGGGGAGCACAAAAAGAGTGCGGGTGTCTTCTATACGGACTATATCTGCTATGAAATGGATGTCGTGAAGGCATGCCTTTTCCGGAATGGCCGACGTCTTTTAGATGCGGTCATCGCAGATATTACGGAGGGGGGAAATCTCGTGAGTTCAGCGCTTGTCAAAAAGGCAGGCGCAAAGCTCGCCATCCCAAAGGGTTACTATCCGCCAAGGAAATTGTCGAATATCAATCCCAGAGATGAGAAAGCGCTGGAGTTTTATTATTTTGCATGGCTTTATGGGAATAAAGGCGTCATCATCGGGCGCTCGCTCGCCGACCATCTGGGAAAGGATTTCATCCCGCCCGCTTTCGTTAAAGTGATTCTGGCGGCGGTGGGAGCGAGTGAGAGGTAAGGGAAAGTCCTTGGGGCGTGCCGTCCCTTGATGGCGTGCGAAAGAGGGGGAGCGGGTTCTACAGGTTCAGAGGGTTCAGCGGGGGTGGTGCGGCGCATAAAAACAGGGAAGCGCCGCGGAGATTTTGAACTAGCGGTTTTCTCGTATCGCCAGCCTAATCCCTAGCCACCAGTCACTAGTCACTCATCCCTGCTTTCAAACTTTACGATATGTGCTTAGGGAAACGCTGATTGGGAGGAGCGATCGAATCAGTGCTTTCTTAAACCCCATGCCCTTTACATAATAAAAATTTAATACCCTTATGCTATTGAAAAAGTGTGAATTACCCTTTATGATTATAGGGATAACTATTTATCATAGAATCCCATTCTATGCGTTGATTCAAGGAGGCCGGCATGAGCACGATTTCACTACAAGGCCGCAGTGTTCTTGGGCTAGCTGATTTCACAGCCGAAGAGATTGAGCGGATCTTAGAAGTAGCAGCACAGATGAAAAAAATTGTGTTATCTGACAATAAGAAAAAAGATTTCCTGAAAGGCAAATCTATCGTAACAGTGTTTTCCGAAGCATCTACCAGAACTCGTAGTTCTTTCGAGCTTGCCGGTAAGTATTTGGGAGCCGACGTGATCAACATTACAAAGAGTGGCAGCTCGATGACGAAGGGTGAAAGTATGCGAGACACATTGCTGACCGTTTCCGCGATGGGAGTGGATGCAGTGGTCATTCGTGATTCTTCTGAAGGGGCTGCTCTTTTTGCGTCCAAGGTCATGAGCCCTAAGGTGAAGGTGCCGGTCGTGCTGAATGCAGGCGATGGCGCCCATGCGCATCCGAGCCAGGCACTTCTGGAGCTCTTCACCATGAAGGAAGCAGGAAAGAAGATCAAAGGGATGAAGTATGTGATCATCGGTGACGTGCTGCATTCCCGTGTCGCAAGAAGCGATATCATAGGTTTCACAAAGCTGGGAGCCGAAGTGCATCTGGTGGGACCGCGTACACTGGTCCCGAAGGAACTGGAAGCGATGGGCTGCATCGTGGATGATGATCTGGAGACGGCTTTGAAGGATGCGGATGCGATCAATATCCTCCGTATCCAGCTCGAAAGAGCGGCTGGCGGATTCATCCCGACGACCCGTGAATATGCACGCCTTTTCGGTATTAATCAGAAGCGCCTTGCACTTTGCAAGCCGGATGTGGCAGTGATCCATCCGGGCCCGATGAACAGAGGCATTGAAATCGGTTATGATGTAGCCTACGATGAAGCATCCTGGATTCAGGAAGAAGTCAGAAATGGCGTAGCTGTACGTATGGCTTTGGAATATTTGACACTGACGGAGGGGAAAGACATTGATGCTCTTAATTAAGAATGGTACCATCGTAAACCCGGCCAAGCACCAGCATGAAGTGACAAATATCCTGGTGGAAGATGGAAAGATCAAGGAAATCGGCCAGAATGTCAGCGCGGCTGGCAAAGAGGTAGAAGAAATCGATGCGAAGGGACTTTTCGTCACACCAGGTCTCATCGATATGCATGTCCATCTGCGTGAACCGGGACAGGAAGCCAAGGAAGATATTTATACAGGCACACAGGCAGCGGCTGCCGGCGGCGTGACCCGTGTCGCGACTATGGCGAATACGAAGCCTGTCATCGACAATGCGGCGGTTTTGCGTGATGTGAAGCACCGCATAGCTGAGACTGGTGTCGTGAAGGTTTCCGTGATCGGCTCGATCTCCAAGGATCTCGAAGGCAAGCAGCTCTCGGAAATGGGGGATATGGCAGCGGATGGCGCTGTCGCTTTCTCGGATGACGGGCATTATGTAGAGAGTGCGAATTTCATGCGCCGCGCCATGGAGTATGCGGATCAGCTCGGCAAGATGGTCATCGACCATGCGGAAGATATGACGATGTGCGGACACGGCTTCATGAATGAAGGCAAGGTCTCCTATGCGATGGGCGTCACCGGACGTCCGGCGACAGGGGAAAATATCGCAGTCGCTCGCGACCTGCTCCTTTCGGAGCTGACCGGCTGTCATATCCACATCGCGCATGTATCGAGCGGCAAGGCCGTCGATCTGATCCGCGAGGCCAAGGCGAAGGGTGTGAACTGCTCGACAGAAGTCACCGCGCAGCACCTCTATTTCACCGATGAATGGCTGAAGCATTATGAAGCGGCTTTCAAAATGGCGCCGCCGCTGCGCACGGACGAAGACAGAAAAGCGCTGATCGAAGGGCTGAAGGATGGCACCATCGATGCCATCATGACGGACCATGCTCCGCACTGCAATGAAGAAAAGGATGTTCCCTTCAACTGTGCGCCGAACGGCATTGCAGGTCTTGAGACCTCTCTCGCCTCGACGCTGACGGTGCTCTACCATCAGGAGGGCTTCACCATCGACAGGATCGTCGAGCTGATGAGTGTGAACCCTGCAAAGCTCCTCGGCATCGAAGGCGGCGTCCTGACAGAAGGCGCTCCAGCAGATATTACGCTGATCGATCCGGATAAAGAATGGACTGTCCACGGACAGGATCTCTATACGAAATCCCTCTTCACTCCTTATGAAGGGCTGACGCTGAAAGGCAAAGCGGTCATGACCATCGTAGATGGAGAGATTGTCATGAAAGAAGGAAAGGTGCTCAAATGAAAGGCCTCTTGATTTTGGAAAACGGTGCCCGTTTCGAAGGCGACCTCTTAGGCTCTGTCGAAGGGCTGGGGGAACTGGTCTTCAATACCGGCATGACAGGCTATCAGGAATGTTTCACAGATCCGTCCTATGAAGGGCAGATCCTCACCCTGACCTACCCGCTCATCGGTAACTATGGCGCGAATGATCTTTTCATGCAGAATAGAAAGCCGGCAGCAGCAGGCTTCGTCCTTGATCAGATCGCAGAGCATCCGTCGAACTGGGAATGCAAGGAAAAGATCACCGATTTCATCGAAAGATACCATGTACCCTGCCTTTACAATGTCGATACCCGTGCCGTGACACGCATGGTCCGTACCCAGGGCGTCATGAAAGCGATCATCGTTTCGGCAGACAGAAGCGATGCATTCATCGCCGAAGAACTCGCAAAGCCGCTCCACAGAGATCAGGTAGAGCGCGTGACGACTGACTATCCCTATACCTATGGTGACGGGAAATATCAGGTCTCCCTTCTCGACTGCGGCCTGAAAAAGAATATCCTCGTCTCGCTTGCGGCCAATGACTGCACCGTCCATGTCTTCCCGGCGCATACGTCTGCCGAAGAACTGCTGGCAGGAAATCCGGACGGCATCTTCCTCTCTCCTGGACCGGGGGATCCGCAGGATGTGCCATTCGTCGTAGAGACCGTCAAGAAGCTCATCGGAAAGAAACCGATCTTCGGCATCTGCCTTGGTATCCAGATGCTCGCGACAGCACTCGGTGGTCACACCTTCAAGCTGCCCTTTGGCCACCGCGGAGCGAACCACCCGGTCAAGGATCTTCGCACGGGCCGCGTCTATATCACCAGCCAGAACCATGGCTATGCGATCTCCGATGATGACCTTCCGGAGTGCATCGAAGTCACCCACAGAAGCGTCAATGACGGCACCATCGAAGGCATCCGTCACAAGACCCTTCCGATCCAGGCTGTCCAGTACCATCCGGAAGCCTCCCCGGGACCGAAGGATAATTTCTATCTCTTCACCGAATTTACCAAGGCCATGGAGGAATTCAAAAAATGATCAATAAAGACGTGAAGAAAGTCCTCGTCATCGGCAGCGGCCCGATCGTCATCGGACAGGCTGCGGAATTTGACTATGCCGGTACCCAGGCCTGCCGCTCCCTTCGTGAAGAGGGCGTCGAAGTCGTCCTGGTGAACAGCAATCCATCCACCATCATGACAGACGTGGATATCGCTGACCGTGTCTATATCGAACCGATCACTCTGCCATTCGTGACAGAAGTCATCAAGAAAGAACGCCCGGACGCACTGCTCGCGACACTGGGCGGGCAGGTCGGCCTCAATATGGCTGTTCAACTCTCGGATGCCGGTGTCCTCGACCAGTACGGCGTGAAGCTCTTGGGCTCTTCTCTCCATGCGATCAAGCATGCGGAAGACCGTGAACTCTTCAAGGCTGCAATGGAAGAGATCCATCAGCCGGTCCCGGAATCTGAAATTTTCGAGGAACTGGAACCAGCCATCGACTTTGCCGATAAGATCGGCTATCCGGTCATCATCCGTCCGGCATACACCTTAGGCGGCACCGGTGGCGGTATCGCACATGATCGCTATGAGATGGAAGAGATCGCGAACCGCGGCATCAAGCTCTCCCCAATCAATCAGATCCTCGTAGAACGCAGCATCGCCGGCTGGAAAGAAGTTGAATTCGAAGTCATGCGAGACAGTGCGGATAACTGCATCATCGTCTGCGCCATGGAAAATATCGATCCTGTCGGTGTCCATACCGGCGACTCCATCGTCGTCGCTCCGACACAGACGCTGACCGATGGCCAGTATCAGATGCTCCGTACCGCATCTCTTGATATCATCCGCTACCTCAAGATCGAAGGCGGCTGCAATGTCCAGTACGGTCTTGACACCAAGACGAACCAGTACTATGTCATCGAAGTCAATCCGCGTGTCAGCCGTTCCTCCGCGCTCGCATCGAAAGCCACCGGTTACCCGATCGCAAAAGTCGCAGCGAAGATCGCCCTCGGCCTGCACCTCGATGAGATCACCAATGCCATCACCGGCAATACGAAAGCCTGCTTCGAACCATCCATCGACTATGTCGTATGCAAATTCCCGCGCTGGCCATTCGAAAAATTCACCCTCGCGGATCGTGCCATCGGCACCCAGATGAAAGCGACCGGCGAAGTCATGGCACTCGACCGCACGCTCGAAGGGTCGCTCCTGAAAGCCCTCCGCTCGCTGGAAGTCGGGGAAGGCTACCTGCACCTGAAGAAACTCGACGGACAGTCCCTCTATGATATCCGCTGCCTGCTCTCCCGCATCGATAACGAAAGGATCTTCGTCCTTGCCGAAGCCCTGCGCCGCGGCATCGAACCGGAAGAGATCAACCGCATCACCAAGATCGACCTCTTCTTTATCTACAAGATCCAGAACATCATCAAAATGGAACGCCGCCTCATGAAGGAAGGCCTCACCGAAGAGACCCTGAAAGCGGCAAAACGCATCCAGATGCCAGATGAAGCCATTGCACACTTCGCCGAAGTCACCCCGAAAGACGTTGAAAACTTCAAGAAGAAACTGGATTTCCATCCGGATTTCAAGATGGTCGATACCTGTGCGGCAGAATTTGAAGCGCACACCCCGTACTACTACTCCACCTACGGCGCAGAAGACGAAGTGAAGCCGCAGGGCAAGGGCTCTGTTGTCGTCTTCGGCTCCGGCCCGATCCGCATCGGTCAGGGCATCGAATTCGACTACTGCTCCGTCCATGCCTCCTGGGCACTGCGCAAGGCTGGGAAGAAATCCATCGTCATCAACAACAACCCGGAAACCGTTTCCACCGACTTCGATACCTCCGACTCCCTGTACTTCGAACCACTGACCGAGCAGGACGTCCTCGAAATCATTGACAAGGAAAAACCGGAAGGCGTCATCTGCCAGTTCGGCGGACAGACCGCCATCAACCTGGCAACCCCGATGGCCAAGCGCGGCATCCGCATCATCGGTTCTTCGAATGAATCCATCGATATGGCCGAAGATCGCGAACGCTTTGACACCCTGATGGGACAGCTCGGTATCGCGCGCCCGAAGGGCTGCCTCGTCGAGTCCGTCGAAGAAGCGATGGCAAAGACGGAAGAGCTGGAATACCCGCTCATCGTCCGCCCGAGCTACGTCCTTGGCGGCCGCGCGATGCAGATCGTTTACGATCAGGCAGAGCTTCGCCAGTACCTGAAAGAAGCCGTCGTCGCATCCCATGAACATCCTGTCCTCATCGACCAGTACATGGTCGGCCGTGAAGTCGAAGTCGATGCCATTTCCGATGGCAATGACGTCTGCATCCCGGGCATCATGGAACAGATCGAACGCTCCGGCGTCCACTCCGGCGACTCCATCGCGGTCTACCCGCCGCAGCACCTCTCGCAGGAGATCATCGAGACATTGACCGATTACACCAGAGAGATCGCCAAAGCCATGAACGTCAAGGGCCTTGTGAATATCCAGTTCATCGTGGTCAAAGATAAAGTCTATGTCATCGAAGTCAATCCGAGAGCCAGCCGTACCGTACCATTCATGAGCAAGATCACCGGCATCAATATGGTCGAATACGCGACCCGCATCGCGCTCGGCGAAAGCCTCAAGGATACCGGACTGCCGCTCGGCCTCGTCCCGGATAAAGGCTATGTCGCGATCAAAGCACCGGTCTTCTCCTTCTCGAAGCTCGGCCTCGTAGAGATCAAACTGGGACCGGAAATGAAGTCCACCGGTGAAGTCATGGGCATCGGCCACACCTATCAGGAAGCTCTCTACAAGGCTGTCGTAGCCGCTCATCTCACCGTACCGGCAGGCGGCAATGTCCTCATCACCGTCTCCGACAGAGATAAGCCGGAAACTGCCGAACTCGCCAAAGGCTTCGTAGAACTGGGCTACCACCTCATCTGCACCTCCGGCACCGGCGCTTATTTCGAAAAACTTGGCATCCCGGTCGAGATCATCAAGAAGATCCATGAAAAAGGCGAGAACTGTGAAAAGTACCTGAAGTCCGGCCGTGTCGACATGCTCGTGAATACCATTTCCTATGGCAGCCAGATCGAGCAGGAAGGCTATGACCTGCGCCGCATCGCTGTCGAGCTTGCGATCCCCTGCATCACCTCCCTCGATACCGCGAAGGAAGTCCTGCGCGTCATGGCAGCTTCTTCGAGCGAACCGCATGTCGAAGCCATTCAGGACTATGTGAAGGAGAATTGATATGGCAGGCTATGTAGAAAAAGGCCGCATCCTCACCCATGAGCTGGTCGGCCCCTCGATCTGGCGCATGCGCCTCGAGCTCCCGCTCATTGCAAAAGATGCAAAGCCCGGTCAGTTCATCCATGTGAAGGTGAATGATCCCACCTGCATCCTGCGCCGCCCGATCTCTATCGCCGGCACAGAACCGGGGAAGGGCATCCTTGAGATTATTTACCGCATCGTCGGCATGGGCACCGAAGCCATGTCCCACCTGAAAGCAGGAGACGTGGTCGACTGCTTGGGGCCGCTGGGCACCGCCTTCGATATGGATAAAAATCATATCGTCGGTATCGGCGGCGGCGTCGGCATCGCGCCGATCCTCTTCATGGCAAGGAAAGCAAAGCCAGGCCAGATGACCGTCGTCATCGGCGGACGCAACAAGGAAGAAGTCTTCTGGAAAGACCTTTTCCCAAAGACTCTGAAAGAACTCATCGTCACCACCGATGATGGCTCCTATGGGATCAAAGGATTCTCTGTCTCCGTCCTCCCCGAGCTCTTTAAGAATGGGAATGTCGATGAAGCCTGCGTCTGCGGACCCGGCATCATGATGCGTATCACCGCGCAGATGGCGAAAGAAGCAAACGTCCCCTGCGAAGTCTCCATGGAGCGCCGCATGGGCTGCGGCATCGGCACCTGCCTTGGCTGTGTATGTGACAGAGCTGATGGCAAAGGTCACTACAAAGTCTGCGTGGATGGTCCCGTATTCAAAGCAGAGGAGGTCGTATTATGAGCTCTTTAGCTGTGAATTTCCTTGGCATCCCGATGGCAAGTCCGTTGATCGGTGCCTCCGGCACCGTCGGCTTCGGCCTTGAGCTGGCCGAGTTCATCGATATGAAGAAGATCGGTGCCATTTCCGGCAAGGGTCTTGCACCGACGCCATGGAATGGCAATAACGGTACCCGCATCGCGGAAACCACCTCCGGCATGCTGAACTGCATCGGTCTGGAAAATCCGGGCGCACCGTACTTCCTCGAGCACTACCTTCCGGAAGTGAAGAAACTCGGCTGCCCCTACATCGCGAACATGGTCGGCAAATCCGTCGAAGAATACGCCGAATGCGCGAAACTCCTCTCCGTCCCCGGCATCTCGGCGCTCGAAGTCAATATTTCCTGCCCGAATGTCAAGGTCGGCGGCGCAGCCTTCGGCACGGACCCTCAGCAGGCAGCGGCAGTCACCAGAGCCGTGAAGGATGCGACAGATCTTCCTGTCATCGTGAAGCTCTCTCCGAATGTGACTGACGTAGTCACCATCGCCAAAGCCGTCGAAGCGGCAGGCGCTGATGCCATCTCTCTCATCAATACCCTCCTTGGCATTGCTATCGATACGAGAACGAGAACCCCGATCCTCGGCAATGTCACCGGCGGTCTCTCCGGTCCGGCGATCAAGCCCGTGGCTCTTCGTATGGTTTGGCAGGTCGCGAAAGCCGTCAATATCCCCGTCTGCGGGCTGGGCGGCGTCATGACCGGTGAGGACGTCGTCGAATTCATGATGGCGGGTGCGAAGACCGTCCAGGTCGGCACGGCAAACCTCGCTGACCCGACCGCCATGGCACGCATCACCCGTGAACTCGATGCATGGTGTGATAAGAATGGCGTCAAAGACGTCAATGAGATCATCGGCACGCTGAAAGCGTGACCGACAGATGATCAAGAAAAGGAGCTGTGAAGAAATGAATCTTCATTTCTTCACAGCTCCTTTTTACTTTGCTTTCATTTGGTTCAAGGTTCAGGG
>ENA-OUOU01001924-OUOU01001924.1-human-gut-metagenome-genome-assembly--contig:-NODE-1924-length-10305-cov-7.380098_pt1 | contig 10305 bp, 9 predicted proteins | sample MGYA00237936_ERZ548765 | MGnify/ENA primary metagenome ERZ548765 (study PRJEB26490, sample SAMN05356889) | human gut metagenome | biome: terrestrial biome; feature: human-associated habitat; material...
TTTCGCGGTATACTGTACTATTGGTTAGGCTTCACGGAACGGTCAAGACCGTTCCCTACAAACCTGCCGAAAATTTGCAATCATCCCATTACGTTTATGGATAGTCCTGAGCATTGCCCTGATGGCGATTCTTACAGAAAAAGGTGCACTATGTCAGATTCCACAATCGGTTACGTCCATTCGGTCGAAACCTTCGGCCTGGTGGACGGGCCGGGCGTGCGGTATGTCCTGTTTTTGCAGGGCTGCGCCATGCGCTGCCAATACTGCCACAACCCCGAAACCTGGGCGTTCACGCGCGACAACGCCAAGACCCCGCAGCAGGCGTTCGATGCCGCGTATCGCTACCGCAACTACTGGCGCAGCAACGGCGGGCTGACCGTCAGCGGCGGCGAACCGCTGCTGCAGCTGGATTTCGTCGGCGAGCTGTTCCGCCTGGCCAAGGCCAAGGGCGTACACACGGCGCTGGACACCTCCGCCCAGCCGTTCAACCCCGATGACCCCGCGTGGATGGCACGGTTCGACGCCCTTTTGCAGAACACCGACCTGCTGATTCTGGATTTGAAGGAAATCGACCCTGTGCGCCACAAGGCGCTGACAGGGCACGATAACGCCAATATTTTGGCGTTGGCACGTTATGCCGCGCAAAAGGGTGTGCCCCTCTGGGTGCGCCATGTGCTGGTGCCGGGCCTGACCGACGACGCCGAGGGGCTGCGCGCGCTGGATGCGTTTATCCGCACGCTGCCCACCGTGCGCAGGGTCGAGATCCTGCCCTACCACACGCTGGGGCTGTTCAAGTGGCAGAAGCTGGGCATCTCCTATCCCCTGCCCGATGCTGTTCCCCCCACGGCGGAACAGGTCCGCCGGGCAGAGGAACTGCTGGAAGTGGCTAAGTACCCCGGCTGAACTGCACCGGCAGGGTGGACTGGGAAAGCTTCATCCTGACTTAAACAAAAAGAACGACCCTCTCTATCACGCTGACGTATGCCCGCTCCCTTTTTGGAGAGGTGGCCCTGCGAAGCAATGATAGAGAGGGTCGTTTATTTTTCTTCACTTCCGGCGTGATACACCTGCAGATACACCCTTTTGCGCTCGGCATCCGTGTTCTCTGCCAGCTGCTGGCAGAAACGCTCATCCTCGAACAGGGCGACAACATTGGGCGCATAGCGGGTGCCGCTCTGGGCCCGCAGCTCTTCCAGCAGCGTGCGGAAGGGCTTGGCAAGGTTGTAGCACCGACCGATATTATCGGTGGCGGCATCCAGCGAGTCTGCCACGCTCAGCGCATCCACGATTCCCTTGATTTCCGGCGGGCAGGAGGGTACATCATTGGGATATCCGCCCTTTCCGTTGTAATAGCAGTGGTGATAGAGCGCCGCCAGGGCCAGCGTTCTTCCGCAGCCCATTCTATTCAGAATGTCAGCGCCGGTCCTTGGGTGGCTCTGGATGCAGAAAAACTCCTCATCCAGCAGGCGGCGGGCGTTGTTGTCGATGTACATCAGAACGGCACACTTGCCAAGGTCGTGGTACAGGCCGCATTCATAGACCGTCTGGCAGAGCTCTTCCCGCCGGGCCTGCACCTCGGCCGCGCTCCGGCAGCCCAGCAGGCCCACCAGTGTTTCGGGCCTTGTCTCGATCTGCCGATGCAGCAGGGCACGGGTCAGCTCTGCCACCATCAGCGAGTGGACATAGGTCGGCTTGTGCCCGGCCAGGATACTGCCCAGCATCCGGCGGTTCGCCGTTTCATCTGAGCTGGTGCTGATCTTGCTCAACTCCCAGGCGGCAGAGTTTACCACACGGGGATACTGGCTGGCCGGCATCTGTTCCAGATACTGATACGCAGAACGGCGTACCTGCTCCACGGTTGCACGATACCTCTGTGCTCCCGCCCCGTCCAGACGTTCTGCATAGACCGAGAGATAGGCCGCCAGAACCAGCTTCCGGCTGATGGCCTCGGCAGAATAATCATCCTGCGCCACGCTTCCCGCCGATTCCAGAAGGATCTTGACCACGTCTTCCAGGCTGCCCACCCCGGCATGGTAGCGGGCAGCGGCGTAAAAATAGGGTACCCGCCAGTTCTGCAGGCGCGCATCCTGACCCTTGTACTTCTTCTTGTGCTCCCAGATGTATTCCGCTGATTCCAGCACCTGCCGCGCCACCTCGGGATCCTCCTCCTGCCGCAGATGGGTCAGCAGGGTCATGCGGTCCATGTGCATGGAATAGATGTAGCTTTCCCAGGGGAACTCCGGGTCCAGCGCATGGTAATGCGCAGACTGGATGATGTCCATTGCGCGGCGGAACCGCTCCAGATACCGGCAGCTTTCCGCATGGGTGCCGCGGGACATCCCCAGCCGGGTGTTGCCCACACAGCGGATGAGATACTGCCGGGTATTCCTGTCCAGCTGTTCATACCGTGACATGTATTCAGCAGCTTCCGTAAAATAGACCTGGATCGCATCTCCCAACAGGTTGATGCCAGTTCCCTCATCCCGGACGTTCATATAATGCAGGGTGATGCCTGTGTAGTACAGCTCCCTGACGATCATGGGCACGTCTTCCCGGCTGCGGGCCGCTGCCAGCAGCAGCTGATGCACCTTGAACGCCACGCCCATATCCTCGCTGTTCGCATAGTTGAACAGCCTACCTGCAAAGGCACTCAGTCCCTGGATATCCTCTTCGGTCAGGGAGGCAGGGTCGCGGTCGTAGACAAACTGCGCCAGCAGTGCCTCATTCTGCCGCATCAGGGCGTTGCATCTCAGCGCGTTGGTCTGGATCTCGTCCAGCACGGCAGCGGGAGCCTTGCCCTCCGGAAAGCTGGGCCGGGAGATCGAGCGCACAACGCGCAGATTCCGAATATACTGTTCAAAAGCCTCTGCCTGTGTGCACTCCATCTCATCAGCCCCTTTTGTCGAAGTCCGTCGTTCGATTTGAAACTATAATTCAGTATACGGCATTCTTCGGCAGAAATCAACTGATTTTCGCAGATTTTTTACCCCCCCCCCGGATATTTTTATGCATTCATACGTCATTTTTGCATAAAATACACTTCCACCGGGGAATCGGGTGCGCTTGATTTACGAAATTGCTTCCGGCATCTGCATCCATTTGCCCTTCCAGGCGTAGAGCACCATCAACACTGCACCCACAGCCCAGGACACCGGGTAGACCAGCAGCACACCCTCAATGCCTGCAAACAGGGGCAGGGCAAACTGGATCCAGACGATGCGGAACAGGCACAGGGAGATCAGCAGCACCACCATGGGCGGCACGCTCTTGCCGGTGCCGCGCACCGTACCGGCAAGGCCCTGCAGGATGCCCAGCATCCAGTAGAAGGGGCAGAAATAGAGCATACAGATCTTGCCGTAGGCAATGACCGTTTCATCGCCGGTGAACAGGTGCATAATGGAATCCTGGAAGACGAGCAGCAGGATACCGGTCAGGATGGTGTAAACGATGCACATGCCCAGGGTGACAAAGGTGCCCTTTTTGACACGGTCGATCTTGCCCGCACCAAAGTTCTGGCCCACAAAGGTGGTGGCCGCCATGCCGAAGCTCAGCACAGGCAGAATGTTGAAGCCATCCACCTTCATATAGGCGGCAAAGCCTGCCATGGCAGCGGCACCATAGCCGTTGACGCTGACCTGCACCAGCACATTGGAAAGGGAGATGACCATATTCTGGAGGCCGGTGGGCAGGCCCACCTTGATGATGCGGACCGCCATCTTTTTGTGCACGCGCACTTCCTTTGCCGTCACGCGGTAATCGTCCTCCACCCGCATCAGAAACCGCAGGGAGAGCACACAGGACACCAGCTGGCTGATATCGGTGGCAATGGCCGCACCGGCCACGCCCATCTTGCATCCGGCGATCAGGACAAGGTCGAGGACGATGTTGGTGATGGAGGCAGCGCCCAGGTAGAGCAGGCTCCGCTTGGAGTTGCCGGCGGCGTTCAGGATACCGGCCGCCATGTTATACACCACGCTGAACAGCACGCCGCCAAAATAGAGCCGCATATAGAGCACCGCATCCTCCAGCACCTCTGCGGGGGTGTTCATGGCGGTGAGCAGGGCCCGGCTGACGGCAATGCCGCACACGGTCAGGATCGCACCCAGAATGGCCGAAAGGGCCAGGGAGGTGTGCACCGCAGTGTGCGCGCCCTCCCTGTCCTTGGCTCCCAGAAACTGGGACACCACGACACCGGCACCCACGGCAATGCCCTGGCTGAACCCGATGAGCAGGAAGATGGGCGAGCCGCTGGAGCCGACGGCTGCCAGCGCGTTGCTGCCCACAAAGTTGCCCACGATGATGGAATCGGCGGTGTTGTACAGCTGCTGCAGCATGTTGCCCAGGATCAGCGGCACCGAGAAGAGCAGGATGCTCTTCCAGATGCTGCCCTCTGTCATCAGCCGTGATTTTTTCTTTTCTTCTAAAATCGTCTGTGCCATAATGTTTCCTTTTTCACGCAAAGCTTCAACTCATATATCAATCGTCATACAGATAAACGATACCTTGTTTCTGCCAAAAAGTCAAGCAAAAGCGTAAAAAGGGGCATTTTCACCGGTTCCACCCTATTTCCACCCTCTTGCCGCAGGGTCCAGCATCTCGGCAGCGGAGTAGACCAGGGCGTTGCAGACTGCGGCGGCCACGGTGCTGCCGCCCTTGCGGCCCATGGCCGCGATGGCAGGCACGCCGTGGGCTGCACAGGCAGCAAACAGCGCTTCCTTGCTTTCCACCACATTCACAAAGCCCACCGGCACGGCAATGACCAGGGCAGGCCGCAGCCCGGCCTCGATCTCCTCCACAATGGCCAGCAGGGCGGTGGGGGCATTGCCCACCGCAAGGATGGCCCCGGGGTGCTCCTGCGCCGCGCGGTGCATGGAGGCCACTGCCCGGGTGGTTCCGGTCTCGGCTGCGATCCGCGCCACCTCAGGGTCCGCCATGTAGCAGAGGGCACTGCCGCCCAACCGGGCAAGGGCAGGCTTGGAAATGCCCGAAAGCGCCATGTTGGTATCGGTGATGATAGGGGTCCCGGCCCGCAGGGCGGCCACACCTGCTGCCACAGCCCCCGGCGTAAAGCGCAGATTTTTCGCATAGTCAAAGTCGGCGGTGGTGTGGATGACCCGCTTGACCACAGCGGCAGTCTCGGGCGGCGGGGTCAGGCCCAACGCTTCCAGCTCTGCCGTAATGATGGAAAGGCTTGTCCGCTCAATGTCGGCGGGCAGATGATGTTGTGGGATCATTGTGCATTCCTCCGCGGGTTCTCCAACCCCATGGCCGCGTAAACGGCATCCAGATCCAGCGCACCGCGCACGCCATCGGCCAGCAGGTCAAATTGCTGCTGGCGGTACTGCTCCATCGGGATGAGGGCCGCGCTGTCCGGCGCAATGCCCTTGCGCCGGCAGAGCAGGGCCACCAGCTTCTCGGTGAGTTCACCGGTATCAAACAGGCCGTGCAGGTAGGTACCGAACACATTGTCCTGCACGCAGCCCTCGGGTGTGCCGTCTGCCAGTGTGCAGAAGGGCACACCCTGCACCTCGGTGCGGCCGGTGTGGATCTGATATCCGGTCAGGGCCGCACCCGCAAAGGGGGCGGCGGTCACAGCGGCAGTGTCCTGGGTGCGGTGCTTCTGGCCGGTAAAGACCGTGTGGGTGGGCAGCAGCCCCAGCCCCCGCACGGTCTGCACCGTACCGCTCTCCGTGCCCTCAGGGTCGGCCAGCGTCTCGCCCAGCATCTGATACCCGCCGCAGACCCCCAGCACCGGCGTGCCGCTGGCCGCCAGCTTCAACAGGGCTGCTTCCAGCCCGGACTGCCGCAGCCAGAGCAGGTCATCCACTGTGTTCTTGGTGCCGGGCAGGATGATGAGATCCGGTGTGCCCAGCTGGCGGGTATTCTGCACATACCGTACGCCCAGCAGCGGATGCTGCTCCAGCGGCATGAAATCGGTAAAGTTGGAGATGTGCGGCAGGCGGAGGATGGCTGCATCCAGCGGGTGGACCGTTCTGCCCGCATCCAGCCGGGTGGAAAGAGAATCCTCGTCCTCAATGTCCACCTTCAGGTAGGGCACGACCCCCAGCACCGGCAGCTGCGTTTTCTCTTCCAGCATAGCAAGGCCGGGGCGCAGGATCTCCACATCGCCGCGGAATTTATTGATGAGCAGCCCCTTGATGCGGGCGCGCTCCTCTGGCTCCAGCAGCGCCACCGTGCCGTACAGCTGGGCGAACACACCGCCCCGGTCGATGTCTCCCGCCAGCAGAACGGGGGCATCCACCAGCCGGGCAAGGCCCATGTTGACGATATCGTCTGCCTTCAGGTTGATCTCCGCCGGGCTTCCGGCCCCCTCGATGACGATGATGTCCACGGTTTCGGCCAGACTGTTGTAGGCCGAGAGGATCTCCGGGATGAGCGCTCTTTTCATTTTGAAGTAGGCGGCGGCAGGCATCTGGCCCCGCACCTCGCCGTTCACGATGACCTGACTGCCCACGTCACTGCTGGGCTTGAGCAGGATGGGGTTCATCCGCACATCCGGCTCGATGCCTGCGGCCTGCGCCTGCACCACCTGTGCCCGGCCCATTTCCAGCCCATCCCGGGTGACAAAGCTGTTCAGCGCCATGTTCTGGCTCTTGAAGGGAGCCACGCGGTAACCGTCCTGCGCAAAAATGCGGCAGAGGGCGGCGCACAGCAGGCTTTTGCCTGCACCGCTCATGGTTCCCTGCACCATGATGCACTTTGCCTTGCTCATTCCAGCACCTCCGCAAGAAGTTTCAAAAGCTGTTCGTTTTCAGGCCCGGTGCGCACGGCGGTGCGGTACCAGCCGGGGCCCAGCCCGGGGTAGTTCGCACAGCTGCGCAGCACAGCGCCCCTTTGCCGCAAGGCTTCTCCCAGCGTCTCCGGGGCCTGAAACAGCAGGTAATTTGCCCTGCCGTCCAGCACCCGCAGGCCCAGCGCCCGCAGACCGGCCGTCAGGCGGGGCCGCTGTTCGGCAATGAGGGCCCGGACCTTTTCCACATACGCTGTCTCCTCCAGCGCGGCAAGGCCCGCCGCCTGCGCCAGACTGGAAACGCCCCAGGGCTGGCCGCAGGCCTGCATCTGTTCCAGCAGCGCTGTGTCGGCACTCAGGGCATAGCCCAGCCGCACGCCCGCCATGCCGTAGAGCTTGGTGAAGGCTTTCAGGATGACCAGATTTCCCTCCCCCAGCAGGCCTTTTGCCGTGTGCAGGGCATGGTCGGGCAGGAAATCGAGGAAGCATTCGTCCACCACCAGCAGGGTGCCGCACGCCGCACAGCGGCGGAGGATCTGCTCCATCAGCAGCAGGGCCGTCAGCTGGCCGGTGGGGTTGTTGGGCTGGCAGAGGAATACCATATCCACCCCCGGGCGGATGGCCGCACAGAACGCATCCGTGACCGCAAAGTCCTCCTGCTCCCGCAAAAAGAAGCGTTCCACCGTGCAGCCGATGCTTTCCAAAGCAGTGGCATACTCCGCAAAGGTGGGTGCGGTGACCAGCGCCCGGCGGGGCTTTTTGGCCCAGACCAGCCGGAAGATGAGGTCTGCCGCCCCATTGCCGCAGAGGATATGCTCTGCCGGCACGCCCTCATGGAGCGCCAGCTTTGCCCGCAGTTCCCGGCACAGGGGGTCGGGGTAGCGGTCGGCCGTGGGCAATGCCGCCGTGATGGCCCGGGCCACCCCTTCCGGCAGGCCCAGCGGGCTGACGTTGGCCGAAAAATCCAGCGCATCCCGCCCGAACTCGGCCCGGTAACCGGCCCAATCGCCGCCATGTACTAGTTGCATGTTCGTTCTCCTTTTCCTGGATGGTTCTGGATCCCAGTTCTTGGCTCCCCCCTTTGGGGGAGCTGTCATGCAAGGCATGACTGAGAGGGCGAGGTCGTTACAAAATAGCCCGTATTGCCACGCCCCACGACAGTGCAAAGGCGCTTGCCACGTACATCATCCGGTTGGCACGCAGGATATCCTCCGGTTCAATGGGACGCAGCGGATCGCCGATGGTGGGCTTGGCGTAGTATTCGCCAAAGTAATAGGCGGGCCCGGCCAGCTGCACCCCCAGCGCACCGGCGCAGGCGCTCTCGGTCTGGGCGCTGTTGGGGCTGGCGTGGTTGCGGCGGTCCCGCCGCCAGATCTTCCACGCCCCTTTTGCGTCATTGTGCGTAAAGGCCGCGGCAGCCACCCACAGCAGGGCGGCAAGGCGGCTGGGAAGGTAATTTGCCGCATCGTCCAGTTTGGCAGGGATGCGGCCAAAGTAGAGGTATTTTTCGTTTTTGTAGCCCAGCATACTGTCCATCGTGTTGATGGCCTTGTAGGTCAGGGCCAGCGGTGCCCCGCCGATGAGCATATAGAGCAGGGGCGCGATCACGCCGTCGCTGGCGTTTTCGGCCACCGTTTCCACAGCGGCCCTGGTCACACCCTCCAGCGTCAGATCCTGGGTGTCCCGCCCCACGATGCGGCTGACCGCCCTGCGGGCAGCAGGCAGGTCGGGCTTGACCAGTTCCCGGTAAACATTGGTGCTCTCCTGCGCCAGCCCCTTTGCGGCCAGTGCCTGCCCGCACCAGAACATCTGGACGGCCAGCCCCAGCCACGGGCTGAGCCTTGCTGCGCCCAGGCAGACAAGGCCGGTGCACACAAAGGTGCCCACCGGCAGGCAAAAAGCCACGATGCCGCCGCCCAGCAGCTCACCTTGCGGCGTTTTGGGCAGGCGGGCGCGCAGGCGCTTTTCCAGCGCGGAGATGGCCTTGCCCATGAGCACCACCGGGTGGGGCAGCCACGCGGGGTCGCCGAAGAGGGTGTCCAGCACAAAGCCGCCCAGAACGGCCAGCCCGGTCATACGTCGGCCTCCCTGGTGTACTGCACGGTCTTTACAAGGTGCAGCACCCGCTTGTCGGCCCAGTCGGCGGCGTCCAGCACAAAGCCGCCCGCGTTGGAGCCGCACCATTCGTAGTAGTCTTTATGGGGCAGGGCGTAGCGCTCCAACGCGGCCATCTGGGTGCCGCCGTGGGCCAGGATCACCAGCATTTCCTCGCCGTCGGCCAGCGCCTTGTCCACCAGCGCCGCAAACGTGCGGCATACGCGGTCACTGAAATCATCTTTGCGCTCACCGTCGGGGCAGCTGCTCTCGCAGTTGGCGGCGACCCACGCCTGATAGTCGGGGTCGTGCTCCATCTCAATATAATTGCGGCCTTCAAAGCTGCCGAAGCACATCTCCTTCAGCCCGTCCACGGGCACGAGCTCCGCGTCCGGGAACAGCACCTCCGCCGTCTGCCTTGTACGCTGCAGCGTGGAAATATAGACAACCTTCGGGTCAATATCAGCCCGGCGCAGCTGGGCCAGCCCCTCGGGCGAGAGCGGGATGTCCCGCTGACCCTGATAGCGCTTCTGGGCGTTGTACTCGGTCAGGCCGTGGCGCAGGAAATAGATCAGCATGTTGGCAGTTCTCCTTTCAGAACGGTGGGGATGCCGCAGAACATCTGCACAACGCAGTCTGCCCGTGCGGCCAGCAGACAGGCCAGCCGCCCGGCGGCTTCGCGTCCGGCACGTTCGGCGGGGTCCATGGGTACCACGCCGCCGCCCACCTCGGTGGCAAGCACGATATCGTAAGCGGACAGCTCGTCCGCGAGTTTTTCCGGATTTTCGGCCCCGGCGGCCAGCTCCTGTACATCGCAGATGCACCGTCCGGGCAGGGTCTTGGCAAAGGTGCGCTTGCCGCTGTAAAGCGGCCCGGTGATAAAGATCATAACAGCCCTCCCCACTGGCAGGCGCACAGCGCCGCCAGCATCCAGATCTCGGTTTTCTGCAAAAACCACCCGGCCAGATCACCGGTGATTCCGCCGAACTGCTTGCAGGCAACGGCGTGGTACCGCCACAGCACAGCCAGTGCGGCCAGCATCAGCGCCCAACCACCCAGTGCCAGCATGGCGCAGCACAGTACAGCGGCCAGAAGGGCCAGCACCCGGCGTACAGTGGCTCTGTCGGCTGCCGAGGCAAAGGTGTGGGCAAGGCCGGTGTTCTTTGCCATGGGGAACGCAGCCACCGCATAGCCGGAGAGCGCCCGTTCCAGCACCAGTGCCATCATCCAGAGCAGCCCTGCCTGCGGGGTGAACTGTACACAGGCGCACAGGGCCAGATAGGCCGCAAAGTAGCTGCACAGACGGATCACGGCAAAGGCCCCGCAGTGAGGGTCCTTTAAGATCTCCAGCTTCTTTTCCCGGTCGCCGTAGCTCGAAAGTGCGTCGCAGGTGTCGGCGTAGCCGTCCAGATGGATGCCGCCCGTGACCCAGACCGGCACAAGGCAGAACCCCGCCGCGC
>ENA-OUOU01001925-OUOU01001925.1-human-gut-metagenome-genome-assembly--contig:-NODE-1925-length-10298-cov-3.614664_pt1 | contig 10298 bp, 8 predicted proteins | sample MGYA00237936_ERZ548765 | MGnify/ENA primary metagenome ERZ548765 (study PRJEB26490, sample SAMN05356889) | human gut metagenome | biome: terrestrial biome; feature: human-associated habitat; material...
GACGTGCCGTGCGTGCGCAGCGCGTCCTCCAGATCGATCCCGGCCTGCTTCGCGGCCTGCGCCGTTTCGCCGTCTGTGATCGCACCGGCGAGGCAGTCCGGCGCGCCGGGATATCGGAAGCCGCCGGGGCCGTCCGTGCCGTCGGTGTCGACCGCGCCGAAGACGATCCTCCGGCTGCCTGCGATCGTCACCGCCGCCGCCGTGCAGTATTCCTGATTGCGCCCGCCGACGCCGCTCTCCGCGCCGACCGTCACCACGTTCTCGCCGGAGGACAAAAGCACGATGGGCGCGCGGAACGGCTCTGCCATGCGCTCTGCGCAAAGGGCCATCGCCGCGTCGACCAGTCCCGCCTCCTTCGCCTCCGCCTGCTGATATTCCGAGAGCATGACGCAGGGCAGACCAAGCTCCGCCGCCTTTTTCCGCACGGCGGGATAGACCGTCGCGTCCTTGAAGATGAGGCCGAAGAACCGTGCGCCGAGGCTTTCATACTCTTCTACACTCATGTTCTCCGTCTCCGGCGTGCCGCGCAGCAGCCGGTTCTGGATGGAGACGGGGGTCTTGTCCCACGCGTTCCACTTTTGCAGGATCGCGATGCAGTCCGCGTAGGTCGTACCGGTCGAGAGCGGGGGGAAGAAGGTGTTGTGCTCCAGCATCTCAAAATACGTCGTGCGCGTCACGGGCGTATTCTGCTTCGAGGGATCTGCCGTCGTCATATGGACAAGCGTCGCGGGCCGAAACAGCCGCGAGAGCCGGCCGCCCTTGAAGCGGTCGATGTGCGTGCGGATGGGGTTCAGATCGCTGGTCGGCACGCCCTTTTCGATCTGCATCATGTGGGTAAAGCGCGCGATCTCGTCGATCGTGATATCGTCCGCCGGATAGGTCATCAGCGAGCCGCAGCCGCTTCCCGTGATGGTGAAGACCAGATCGCGGCTGGTGATATCCCGCGCCAGCGCTTCGATTTTCTCGCAGCCCTCGACGCAGGCCTCGTCCGGCACAGGATGGCCCGCCAGCGTAACGCCGATCTTTTTGCAGATGATGGCCTCGCCGTGCTTGGCGATGACATGGCCGCCGGTCAGCACATCGCCCAGCGCTTCCTCCATCGCCAGCGCCGCGCGCTGCACGCCCTTGGCCGCGCCGATGACATACACGCGGTCATAGTCCTTCAGATCAAATTCCAGCGGCCCCGCGTGCGGGTCGCCCTTCATCTCGAAGCCGTCCGTATGCAGAACGATCTTCCCATTCTCCACATGGACAAGCTGCTTCACCCGCACATACGGGTCGAGCGCGTCCAGTCCCGCGTCCAGCAGCTCCGCGACGATTTTTCGCCCTTCGCGGTTGCCGTGCGCGGCCAGCTGTTCTTTGTTGGTAATTCTCATATCAGAAATGGATCTCGTCGGGCACGGGAGCCTCGCCGCAGACGCCTTTGAGATTCGCGATCAGCTCCACGTCCTCCGGCTCCAGCTCGAAGTCGAACACGTTCAGGTTTTCCTTCACGCGGTCCGGGTTCGCGGACTTCGGCAGCGGCAGCCAGCCCATCTGCATGCTCCAGCGCAGGCAGATCTGGCCGACGCTCCGGCCGTACTTCTGCGCAAGCTGCTGCATCTGCGGCACCTTGAAGATCGCGCCGGTGCCGAACGGGCTGTAGGCCTCGACGAGAATGTTGTTCTTTTTGCAGTACGCCACGACCTCCGGCTGCGTCACGCCGGGGCAGAGGCGGAGCTGGTTGACCATGGGGAGAATTTCGCAGTGCGCCTTCAAAAGCTCAATATGGTGCGGCATGAAGTTGCTCACGCCGATGGCGTGGATGCGCCCGGCCTTATAGAGCTCCTCAAATGCCTTCCAGGTGCCGATGGTGGCCTCCTGCCATGTCGTGCGGTACTGGATGGGGTTCGGCCAGTGGATCAGGTACAGATCCAGATACCGCAGGCCGAGCCGGGAGAGCGTCATGTCGAACGCTTCAAGCGTCGCCTGATAGCCGTGCGCGGCGTTGCGCAGCTTGCTGGTCACAAAAATTTCCTCGCGGGGAACGCCGCTGATGCGGATGCCCTGCCCGACGCCGCGCTCGTTGCCGTAGGCGGCAGCGGTGTCAATGAGGCGGTATCCCGCCGCCATTGCGTCCTTCACCGCCGCGGACGCGACCGCGTCCGGGGACTGGTATGTTCCAAGGCCGATGCACGGCATTTTTACGCCGTTTGCAAGTGTGTATGTATCCTGACTGGATCTCATTGTCATTCCCTCCCTTATTTCCGGATCGCCAGACGGTTGCGCAGATCCTGCGCCTGATAGACGGACTCGCGCAGGTTTCTCGCGATGAGCGCGTAATCGTTGTTCACAAGCGCCTGTCCCTGCGTGAACATCCAGTCGCCGCCGCAGATGACCTTCCGGTTTTCCAGCAGCGGGAGGAAGTTCGTCTCATTGAGCATACCGGTCACAAGGAAGTGGAGCATGGGATATGCGCCGGTATATTCATTGAGCGTTGCCAGACCGCCGAGCTGGTAGATCGGGAAAAATTTGACCATATCGAGGCCGTATTCCACCGCCATGGTCATTTCGCCCGGCGTGATGCAGTTCGGAATGACGGGGATCTTCCTGTCGATGCAGTATTCCACGACCTGCCGGCCGATGCCGGGCATGATGATGAACTGCGCGCCGTGGTCGATGGCGGCCTTGGCCTGATCGAGCGTGATGATCGTGCCTGCGCCCGCGACGATCTCCGGAACGTCTCGCGCAATGCGCTCCAGATTTCCCATCGCGTGCTCGTTGCGCATCAGCACCTCCACCACGGGAAGTCCGCCCGCAACGAGGGCCTTTGCCGCCGGAACGGCCTGCTCCGGCTCCGCGTAGGCGATGATCGGCGCAATGCCGGTCACCTTCAATACATCCTTCATGAGTTCGGTTTTGTCCATACCCTGTTCCCTCTCAATCTGCCAGCCAGTGCAGGCTGGTCTTTGTCAGCGCGGCGGCCCTTTCGAGGTTCTCCGCCATATTGTCCGCGAGCTCCAGCCGGTTTTCCGCCAGCGCCTTCTCGCGCTTTGCCCACTCCATCTCGCCGGGGACGAAGATCTTCTGCGCGTTCTTCGCCAGCGGCGCGGACTCCAGCTCCTGCACCATCTGCTCCATGCGCGCTTCAAATTCGTCCATCGGCAGCATCTGCGCCAGATCCACAGCGATGAACGCGTGGCCAACGTTGTTCTTCGCCTCCAGATCGAGGTTCCAGCTCACGACCTGACTCAGAAGTCCCGCGCCCGTCAGCACGGAGGCAAGGATCTCGACCATGATGGCGAAGCCGTAGCCCTTGTGCGCTGCCATTGGAAGAAGGTGCGAGTCGTACGGGAACCCGGACGGATCCGTCGTCGGCAGGCCCTCGGCGTCAATTAAGAAGCCGGGCGGCACCTGCTGTCCCTTTTCGCGCGCCATGACGATCTTCAAGGCTGCCGCACCGCTCAGGGCGATGTCGAGGAAGACGGACTTTCCGTTCTTCAGCGGCGCCGCGAACGAGAAGGGGTTGTTGCCGATGGCCACATCGCGGCTGCCGGGGATGGCCATGTTGGGGTCGGTGTTGCTCATGGCGATGCCGAGCAGGCCCTGCTGCGCGGCAAGATTGGCATAATAGCCCGCCGCGCCGAAATGGCAGCTATTGTGCACGCCGACATAGGCGATGCCGGTCTTCTTCGCCTTCTGGGTGGCAAGCCCCATGGCCCTGCAGGACGAAACCATGCCCATGGCCGCGTTGCCGTTGACGATAGCCCATGAGGGTCCTTCCTTTTCCACTGTTGGGACAGCCTTCGCGTCCAGACCGCCCGCCTGCATCTTGCGGATATAATTGTACAGATTGTTCGTGCCGTGCGAGAACACGCCGAAGGTGTCCGTCGTCACGAGCGTATTGGCGATCGTCCGCGCGTTCTCCGCGCCGACCCCCACCGCCTCCAGAGCCGCCTGCGCAAACCGCAGAAGCTCGTCTACCTGAATTGCTTTCATGTCGTTTTCCTCCTGAATAGAAGCGTTATTTGACTGCGCTGTCGACCTGCCCCTGAATGAAGTACTTCTGCAGGCACAGATACGCCACGACAAGCGGCAGCACGCACAGCACCGCGGCTGCCGCCGCGCCGTGCATATTCTGGGCGCTGTCCGCACCGCCGAAGAACTGCCGGATGAGCAGCACCAGCGTGTATTTCGACGGCTTCTGCAGGATGTAATACGGATACAGATACTCATTCCATGCCGTGACGCCCTTGAGGATGATGACGGATACCGTCACGGGCTTCAGCTGCGGCAGGATAATGCTCCAGAACGTGCGCAGAACGCCTGCGCCATCGATGGCCGCCGCCTCGTCCAGCGCGACGGGAATGGAATTGATGAAGTTCGTGTACAGATGAATGGACATCGGCAGGCCGAACGCCGCCGCAATGACAATGACCGCCCACTGCTGGTTGATGCCGCCGAGCGCAACAAGCTCTGTGTACACGCCGACCAGAATGGACAGCGGCGGGATCATCATGATGCCCAGACAGAAGCTCTGCATGAAGCTGTTGAACCGGGAGCGGTTGCGCGCGAACGCATAGGCCGCCATGCAGCCGAACACGACCTCGATCGCGACCGTACCGACCGCGATGAGCACGGTATTGCCCAGCGCACGGAAAAGCTTGCCGCTTTCGATGATGGAGGTGAAATTGCTGACATCAAAATACGTCGGTGGGAGCAGACGGCTGCCAAGATCTGTCGGGTGCTTGAACGCCATGTTGACCAGCACATAGATCGGCAGGATATAGATCAGGATGATGACAGCGCTCAGGATATATTTCCATGCGTTTTTCTGCCTTGTCTTATGCGCCTGCTTCTGAAGCGTCTGCTGCATCAGTACTGCACCTCCCTTTTCCGGAAATAGCGCGTGAGGAATGTCGAGATAATAAAGATGAACACGAACAGGAACACGCCGACCGCCGAGGCATAGCCAGCCTTTTCCGAGTCAAAATACATATAGGAAATGTATGTGGACAGCGAATGCGTCTTCAATGTGGGGCCGCCCTTTGTCAGGGAGATGATCACATCGTTCAGCTTCAATCCGCCGATGACATTCTGAATGACTGCAGTGGACATGGCGGGCGTCAGCAGCGGGAGCGTCACATGGCGGAAGATCTGCCACTTGTTCCCGCCGTCGAGCGTCGCCGCCTCATAATACATGGACGGAATATTCTGCAGACCCGCCAGATAGACGATCATGGCGATGCCGACATACTGCCAGCTGTTGACGAGCGTGATGATGATCTTGCCGCGCGTTCCGTCCGCCAGCCAGTTGATCGCGTCCTTCCCGAGATACTGGAAGATCTCATTGATGACGCCGTGGTTGAGCTGGAAGAAGAAATACATGATGTAGCCCATCAGAAGGCCGGAGATCATGACCGGCAGATAGATGATCGTCCGCACCGCGTTGCGGATCTTGAATTTGCTGTTGAGGAACAGCGCCAGCGCCAGACCGAATACGTTCTGCAGCAGCGCCGAGCCGAAGCCATAGAGCATGGTGTTCCAGAATGAGGACTTAAAGTATTTGTCCGAAAGCAGGCTGAGATAGTTTTTCAGCCCGATGAAGGTCATATTTTGGGAATATCCATTCCATTTAAAGAACGAGATATAGATGCCCCGCGCCAGAGGGTACAGCACAAAACACGCCATAAGCAGGACAGCCGGTATATACAGAAGATTCATCTGTCTTTTCCGTTTTTCCATTCCGTTGTCCGTTCCTTTCTAAAAAAGAGTAAGGCAGGCGCCGGATGCTCTATGGAGTTCATCCGACACCTGCCGGTAAATCAGTCAAGCAGATCAGTCGTTACAATGCGGGGCCATATTCAGCTTAAAGGACGCTGGACCACGGTTGCAAGCGCTTAGCCGTTCTGCTCCGCGTAGAGTTCGAGATAGTTGTCACGCAGGTATTCAACGGCCTCGGTCACGTCGTCGGGGTTGGAAAGCATCATGGACATGGAGTCGGCCATAATGCCCCACATGCCGGACGGGAAGAACTTGCGGTCGAAGAGGTTGTCGTACTGGACCTTGCCGTTGCAGTCTTCCACAGCCTGCTTGTAGCAGTTGAGCGTGTAGACATCAGCAGCGTCAGCGCCTTCGACGGTGGGCAGCGCGCCGGAGACCGTCGCCCACTTGGAGCCGACCTCGGGACGGGCCAGGTAGTCGAGCAGCGCCCAGCAGGCAGCTTCGTTTTCGGTATCCTTCCAGACGCCCCATGCGTCGCCTTCGCCGACACGGAAGGACGGAGCGCCGTCTGCGGAGGAGGGCAGCGGGAGAACGCCCATGTTGGCATCGGGATAATACTGACGGGCGACCGTGATGTTGTCGGTGCCGCGGACCATGAAGGCAGCCTCGCCGGAGCCGAGCATCTGCTGCGCACCGGCAGCGTCGAGCGTCAGAACATCTTCATTGATGTAGCCCTTCTTCATCCAGGTAGCCAGATACTCGTAGAGTTCCGTTGCATAGGTGTCGAAGTCGAACGTGCCGTCCTTCAGAGAGTCGCCCAGATCATACTTGGCGCCTTCGTCCGTCCAGAAGGTCGGGGCAACGGAGCCGAGCAGGCCCGCGAGGTTGCCGCCGACGGAGCCGCCGATTGCCAGCGGGGTGATGCCGGCTGCGACGAGCTTTTCACAGGCTGCATCGAAATCGTCCCAGGTGCGGATGGAGTTGGGGTCGACGCCAGCCTTGTCGAGTGCGTCCTTGTTGTAGATCAGGCCGGAAATGCTCATGGACATGCCGAGCGCGTAGAAGTTGCCGTTTTCGTCGGCCATAACGCCAGCGAGAGAGTCCTTGTCGATGGTATCGAACCAGGGCTGATCGTTGACGACCTTCAGATATTCGCTGTAGCGGAGCAGCGACCAGCCGTGGGTCATCCAGACATCAGGCAGGGAGTTGGAAGCCATCATGGTCTTGAGCTGCGCTTCACCCTCGGAACCCGGAGTGATGAGATCGACCTGAACGCCGGTCTCGGCCATGAAGTCATTGATGATCTCCTGGAACACTTCCAGCTTCGCATCGGTGTAGCTGGTTGCGAAAACGGAGATCGTGCCGCCGACAGCGGGTTCTTCCGTCGTTTCTTCGGCAGCGGGAGCGGTTTCTTCGGGAGTCGTCTCCTCAGCCGGTTCCGTCGTGGTGGTCTGCTCTGCTTCCTTGGCGGGCTCTGTCTTGGCCGCGCAGGCGAACATCGTCAGCACCATCAGCGCCGCGAGGATCAATGCAAGAATCTTCTTCATTTTTGGTTTTCCTCCTTGTCATTTTATACAAACAACGTTTTGTTTTTTGCTGTCTGCTATTACAAAGTACCATATTTTTTGCATTCTGATAATGCAGAAATCTGTTGCAAACATGGACAATTCTGCTGGACATTTTTCGCTGCTTCTGCTACACTATATAAAAAACAAATTTCAAAACCGAATGCAGCAGGGGGCGGACGCTGATGGCGCTGAACAATTTTGACGAGTTCATTGACAAAACAGATTATCTGCAAACGAGGCTCCTCCAGGTCAACAGCTGCGGCTCGGAACGGGTCGTCAAATATGACTATACGATCCTGCGCTCAAACGGGCGGCGGGACTTCCACTTTCTATATCTGCAGAACGGCTGGCTCGACATTGAGGTCGGCACGGCGAAGGCGCGGCTGTCGCGCGGACAGTGCGCGGTGTTCCTGCCGAACGTGCGGCAGATGTACTCCTTTACCGCTGCGGGCGACCCGGTCTCCCTCTACCTGCATTTTACCGGACAGGCCGCAGCCGAGGCCATGCAGTACCTGCGCCCGACGGAGAACATGATCTACACCATTTCTGACCAGACGCTGTTTGAAAGCCTGTTCCACCGGCTCAATCGCCTGCACAATCTACAGCAGTCCGCCGCGCTGCAGATCCCGGAGGAAAACAGCATCCTCCTGCAGCTCATCACCATCGTCTGCCGCAGCAGCGCGGACAATGAAGCACCCATCCGCAGCGATATCCTCAGCGCCATGGAATATATGCGAGAGCACATGCAGGAGCAGATCAATTTCCAGACCTTTGCCGAGACGCTGCACCTGAGCTACAGCCGCTTTGCGCATCTGTTTACACAGGCTGTCGGTGTCTCGCCGCAGCAGTATCTGCTGCGCCTCCGGCTTGACCGCGCACGGGGCTTCCTGCGCGATTCCTCCATGAGCGTTTCCGAGGTCGCGGAAAGTACAGGCTTCAACGACCCGTTTTACTTCAGCCGTATGTTCAGCAAAGCCTTCGGCCTTTCCCCGAGAGCATTCCGGAGCAAATGCCGGAAATAGGCTGTCATTTATAATCTCCGAGATAGTCCGTGTTTTTCTCAAAAATCAGATCGCACATATCTCGAATCTCCTGCAGGCTGCACACGGCGGAGCAGAGCGGATCCATCATGACCGCGTGATACACATCCTCCCGGCTCTTTGTCATGGCCGCGCACACGACAAGATTCTCGATCTGCGCCGTCGTGCTGACCAGAATGGCCAGATGCACCGGTAGCTCGCCGACGATCGTCTTGTGGATGCCGTCCTTATCCGCGAAAACGGGGATCTCCACGCAGGCGTCCTTCGGCAGATTTGGGATGGAACCGTCGTTAATGACGTTGCCGTTGAACCGGAACGGCGTCCGGTCGCCGAAGCGCGCGTTGAACTCGAGCAGCTTGGGGCCTTCGGCGGTAAGCATGAAACCACCGTAGAGCACGCCCGTGTAGGCGTCGTCGAATTCCTTCGCCGTGGCGGCGGCGGCATTCTGCATGATTTCTTGCATAGCGGCTTCGAGCTCGGGGGTTACGCACGGCACCGGAGAGTACACGCCCATGCCGCCCGTGTTCGGGCCCAAGTCGCCATCGAATGCGCGCTTGTGGTCTTGCGCGCAGGGCATGGCAAGAGCCTTGCCCTCAGAAAGGAACGCAAGCATGCTGCATTCGGGGCCTTCGAGCATTTCCTCGATAACCACCACGCTGCCCGCTTCGCCGAAGTCGCCCGCAAAGCAATCGCGAACGGCCTCTTCGGCTTCTTCCATATCTTCGGCAACCACGACGCCCTTGCCAGCAGCAAGGCCGTCAGCCTTCACGACGATAGGAGCGCCCACCTCGTGCAGGTAATCCATGGCTTCATCCTGCGACGTGCACTTTTTGTAGCGCGCCGTAGGAAGGCCATGGGCCAGCATGAATTCCTTCGAGAAGCTTTTGGAGCCTTCGAGGCGCGCACCCTGCGCACCAGGGCCGAATACCGCGATGCCTGCCGCGCGAATAGCATCGGCGACGCCAGCGACCAGCGGAGCCTCGGGGCCAACAACCACAAGGTCGATGTTCTCGCTGCGCGCGAAGCCGATAACTGCATCGGCATCGTTCATGTCGAGGGGGACGTTTTTCGCAATAGTCGCCGTGCCGCCATTGCCAGGAGCAACGAACAGCGAGTCGAGGCGAGGCGATTTCGCAATGGCCCATGCTAGGGCATGCTCGCGGCCGCCCGAACCAAGCACCAAAACGTTCAAGAATGTTCCTTTCCTAGATATGCATAAACCCGAACATCGCAATTGATGCTCGGGTGTGTATAGTTCGAGGCACCGATTCACTCACGAACCAGTACATGTCAGCGAGAGCGATTCTGATGAGTTGAGCTGCCTTGAAAGAGGAGCGACGCGTACCTCGGAGGTACGCGAGCGACGATTGAAAGGCAGATCAGCCATCAGAATCGATCGTAGCGTCGAGTGCGTACGCCGGCTGACAAGCCGGCGTAGCAATAATTACCAACCCCTGGTAAAGGTCTGATCGCGGTCGGGACCAACCGAAATAATGGTGGCCTTCACGCCCGAGAGGCGCTCGAGTTCCTCGATATAGGCCTGCGCGTTTGCCGGCAGGTCCTCGAAGCTCTTAGCCTTCGTGATATCTTCGCCCTTCCAGCCAGGCATGGTCTTATACACCGGCTTGGCATGGAACAGCACGCTTTGCTGCATGGGGAAGTAATCGTACGTTTTGCCGTCGCACTCATAGGCAACACAAATCTTAAGCTCGTCGAAAGCGGAAAGCACGTCGAGCTTGGTGAGAGCAATGTCGGTAAGGCCATTGACCTCGGCCGCATAACGCGCGATAACCGCATCGAACCAACCGCAGCGACGCTTGCGACCCGTGGTCACGCCATATTCGTGACCCTCAGCGCACAGCAAATCGCCATCGATGGCATCTTGGCCCTCGCCGCCGTTTTCGGGATACACGAGTTCCGTGGGGAACGGACCGGCGCCAACGCGCGTGACGTAGGCCTTCTGAATGCCGAGCACGCGATCGATAGC
>ENA-OUOU01001927-OUOU01001927.1-human-gut-metagenome-genome-assembly--contig:-NODE-1927-length-10289-cov-3.035177_pt1 | contig 10289 bp, 7 predicted proteins | sample MGYA00237936_ERZ548765 | MGnify/ENA primary metagenome ERZ548765 (study PRJEB26490, sample SAMN05356889) | human gut metagenome | biome: terrestrial biome; feature: human-associated habitat; material...
GTTATCGCATTATCTACAGTGATCTATACACCATTCTTGATTGCTTACGAAAAGTTCCAGGCTAAACAGTCTGAAGCTGAATAAGCAAAACAATTTATTCTAAAATTTTGAAGACAGTCGCTGACTGTCTTTCAGACTGTTGACAAACTAAATGTTAACAGTCTTTTCTTTTAAATTTGAAGAGTATATGATAATATAGTTACTGTCGTAAGTGTCCACACTCCAATTAAGCAAAATTTGTGGCCTTACGGCCTTTTCGTTTCCTGTCAATTAAAGCCTAAAAATGGTATAATTAAGATGCTTAATTGGAGGATATAAATATGGCAATGACTAATCGTGCAAACATTAAACGTGATGGACTTATCATGAGTACTTTAGATGACCTAGTACCACAGGATCATTTGGTTAGAACACTGGAAGCTACGATAGATTGGAAATTCATCTATCCGTTAGTGAAATCACTCTACAGTAATTTCGGCAGACGTTCTATTGATCCTGTGGTACTTTTTAAAATGATCTTTATCAATTATACATTCGGCATCAACTCTATGAGAAAGACCTGTGAAGAGATCAAGGTCAATATAGCTTATAGATGGTTTTTAGGTATCAGCATTTATGAAGATGTTCCAAACTATTCTACATGGTCTAAGAACTATCAGAGAAGATACAAGGATAGTGAAGTCTTTGACCAGATCTTCAATCATATCATCAAGCATGGCATTGATAACGGCTTTATTGATACCACTACTGTCTTTGGTGATGGCACACATAGAAAAGCTAATGCGAATTCTAGAAAAGCTACTGACAAGGAAGTAGAGATTGTAGCTAAGGCATACGAAAAAGAATTACTTGAAGAAATCAATGAAGAGAGAGCAGAAAATGGCAAGAAGCCATTTGAATCATTAGATAAGAAAGAATATGCATTTGATGAAGAGACTGGAGAAGAAATTGAATTAAAGAAAACAAAGCATATCAAGGAAAGCACTACAGACCCAGAATGCGGTCTGTTCCATAAGGGTGAGAAGCAGAAGTGCTTTGCCTATTCACATATGACAATATGTGACAGATATGGCTATGTTCTCTTTAATAAGGTGGCACCAGGAAACATGCATGACAGTGCAATATTCTCAGAAATATACAATGAACTTATCCAGAAATATGAAGGCATTAAAAACGTGTGCCTTGATGCAGGATTCAATACATCACCAATCTGTCACCAGATACTAACAAGCGGTAGAGTGCCATTTCTTCCATATAAGAGACCTATGACCAAAAAGGGATTCTTTAAAAAGTATGAGTATGTATATGATGAATATTTAGATATCTATATCTGTCCTAATGAAAAAGATCTTCACTATAAAACAACCAACAGAGAAGGATACAGAGTCTATGAAAGCAATCCAAAGGACTGTGAAGGATGTCCTTTCCTATCAAAATGTACACAATCAAAGAAACATGTAAAAACGATTACAAGACATGTATGGGAATCTGATAGAGAAGAAGCAGATTATATAAGACAGACCGATGAATGGAAAATCGTCTATCCACAAAGAAAAGAAACAATTGAACGTGTGTTTGCGGATGCCAAGGAAAATCATGGCATGCGATTTACGCGTTTAAAAGGGCTAGTGAAAAATCAGCATGAATCGCTGATCATTTTCAGCTGCCATAATCTCAAGAAACTGGGATTGTGCAAGCGAAGAATGGGGCTAATATAACCCCAATATGCTTGCGTTTTTTTATATTTAGAGTGATATATGAATATTTCAAGCAAGCAAAAAATGAAAATACCAATTTGGGATAGCCCAATTGATATTTTCATCTAATTTGTCAACAATCTGAGGAATCAAAAGATTCTGATTCCTGTGTTTAATAATAATGCATAAGTTGCAATAAAATTCAATACAAAGCTAACGATTCCTGTAATAAGACATGCCTTTGCCTTATTAGGAGTCGTCCTTCTTTTCATGAAGAAGAAGATAACACCCATAAAAGGGAATAGGAATGAAATGATACATAATCCAACAGAGGCACGATCTTCTTCATAATAAGGACTAGTATAGCCATTACTAGAAGCATAGTCTTCCATATTTGTGTAGTCTGTTCTATTTTCTAATCTCACAGGTTCTCCACAATTAGGACAGAACTTTGTACCTGCCTCTAATTCTTTACCACATCGTGTACAATACATTTATTCACCACTTAATTTTTCATCAATAGCTTTTGCTGCTTTTTTACCAGCACCCATAGCAAGAATTACAGTTGCAGCACCTGTTACGGCATCTCCACCTGCGAATACGGCAGCTTTTGAAGTCTGTCCGTTCTCTTCCTCTGCTACGATACATTTTCTCTTGTTTGTCTCAAGTCCCTTTGTTGTAGAAGCGATCAATGGGTTTGGAGATGTTCCAAGAGACATGATAACTGTATCAAGTTCAATCTCGTACTCTGATCCTGGAATTTCTTCCGGACGTCGTCTTCCTGATGCATCAGGCTCTCCAAGCTGCATCTTAACAACCTTCATTCCTTTTACCCAGTCATTCTCATCTGCAAGAATTTCTTTTGGATTTGTAAGAAGATCAAATATAACGCCCTCTTCTTTTGCATGATGTACTTCTTCAACTCTGGCTGGAAGTTCTTCCTCGCCACGACGGTAGATTACATGTACTTCTGCTCCAAGACGAAGTGCTGTTCTGGCAGCATCCATTGCTACGTTACCGCCACCGACAACTGCAACTTTCTTACCTGCTGCAATCGGTGTATCATAAGAATCATCGAAAGCTTTCATAAGGTTGCTTCTTGTCAGATACTCGTTTGCAGAGAATACTCCGTTTGATGCCTCTCCCGGAATTCCCATGAACATCGGAAGACCTGCTCCGGAACCGATGAATACAGCTTCAAAGTTTTCCTCTTCCATCAACTGATCGATTGTTGTTGATTTACCGATTACTACGTTTGGCTCAAAATGTACACCTAATTCTTTTACTTTTTCGATTTCTTTCTTTACGACTTTCTCTTTTGGAAGACGGAACTCTGGAATACCATATACAAGTACTCCGCCAAGCTCATGAAGTGCCTCAAATACTGTTACTTCATAACCAAGCTTTGCAAGGTCTCCGGCGCATGTAAGTCCGGACGGACCAGAACCGATAACTGCAACTTTATGTCCATTTGTCTTCTCAGGTTTTGCAGGTTTAATGTCATGCTCAAGAGCGTAATCAGCAACGAATCTTTCAAGTTTACCGATTGAAATCGGGTCACCTTTGATTCCACGGATACATTTGCTCTCGCACTGGGACTCCTGCGGACATACACGGCCACAGATAGCAGGAAGTGCTGAGGACTCTCCGATTACTTTATAAGCTTCCTCAATATTACCTTCTTTTACATGACTAATAAATCCTGGAATATTGATAGATACAGGACAGCCCTGGATACATCTTGCATTCTTACAGTTGATACAGCGCTGTGCCTCTTCCATTGCTTCTTCTTTGTTATATCCATAACATACTTCTTCGAAGTTTGTTGCTCTTACTTTTGGATCCTGTTCTCTTACAGGAACTCTCTCTAATACATTTGCCATTATTTGTCACCTCCGCAGTTTCCGCATCCACCATGATGAGTGTCACCTTCCTGTAATTTCAGCATTGCACGACCTTCTTCTGTCTTGTAAAGCTGCTGTCTCTTCATAGCGTTATCAAAATCAACGAGATGTCCGTCAAACTCTGGTCCGTCTACGCATGCGAATTTCACTTCGTCTCCAACGATCAGACGGCAGGCACCGCACATTCCTGTACCATCAACCATGATCGGGTTCATGCTGACAACTGTCGGGATCTCCAGTTTCTTTGTAAGGAGACAGACAAATTTCATCATGATCATTGGACCGATTGCAATACATACATCATATTTGTTTCCATTATTTACAAGTTCTTCGACCATTGTTGTAACCATTCCAGCATGTCCGTAGGAACCATCATCTGTACATGGGTAATAGTTACCAGATACAGCTTCCATAGCATCTTCAAGGATCAGCATATCTTTTGTCTTTGCTCCGACAATAACATCTGCTGCTACGCCGTGTTCATGTAACCATTTTACCTGTGGATATACAGGAGCAGCTCCAACTCCACCTGCTACGAATAAGATTTTTTTCTTTTTCAAGTCTTCTATGTCTTCTTCAACGAGCTCTGAAGCACAACCAAGAGGTCCAGTGAAATCACGGAATGAATCCCCGGCCTTTAAGTCAGCCATCTTTACAGTAGATGCTCCGACTTCCTGGAATACGATTGTAATAGTACCTGCTTCTCTGTCATAGTCACAGATTGTAAGTGGGATACGTTCTCCCTTATCGTCCATCTTAACGATAACGAACTGTCCAGGCTGGCAGTGTCTTGCAACACGTGGTGCCTCAACATCCATAAGATAAATCTTGTCAGCTAATTTTTCAGCTTTTAATATCTTATACATCTTGCTTCCTCCTAATTCTAACCCCCATTGAAATACCGGGAATAATAATAATCATCTATATAATAATACAACATTGTTATGAAAATATCAAGTAACTTGCTGTGAATTTAATTTCTAAATAAATTCTGAAAACCGCACCAAAAACGGCAAATATTATTATAATACCTGCCGTTTCATCATTATTTTATTAAAATTATTTTTTTAACATTGTTGTTAATTAAAAATCAACTTCTGTTCCATAATAAATACATGTAAACAGTCTTTCCATTGTAGCTGGATCAATTGTTCTTGGATTAGAACCTGTACAGGCATCTCCAACAGCATTTTCAGAGATTGTAGCAATTTTTTCTTTAAATTCATCTTCTTTGATTCCGAAATCCTTTAATGTAGCCGGAATATTTAAGATAACATTAAATTCATTGATCTTCTCACAAAGACTGTTGATGAGTGCTTTTTCAGATGCTCCACCAAGTCCTACAAATCTTGCAATTTCAGCATATCTCTTAGCTGCTACAGGATCTTTTGCATTATATTTGATTACATATGGAAGATACATTGCATTTGCAAGACCATGTGTAATATGTCCTGTAGAGAATGCAGCTCCTGTTTTATGAGCCATAGAATGTACGATTCCAAGTAATGCATTAGAGAATGCCATTCCAGCCAGACACTGTGCATCGTGCATTTTTGCTCTTGCTTCCATATTGCATCTGTAGGATGCCGGAAGATAATCAAATACCATCTCGATTGCTTTGAGTGCAAGCGGATCTGTATATGGACAGTTCAATGTAGATACATATGCTTCAATCGCATGTGTCAAGGCATCCATACCTGTGTAAGCAACCTGCTTTACAGGAAGTTCAGCTACAAGAGCCGGGTCAACAATTGCAACATCTGGTGTGATGTTAAAATCTGCCAGAGGGTACTTGATTCCTTTTGCATAATCTGTGATAACAGAAAATGCTGTTACTTCAGTTGCAGTTCCGGAGGTTGAAGGAATTGCTGCAAATTTTGCTTTCTGTCTTAATTCCGGGAAACTGAATGGTGTAATCAGATCTTCAAATGTTATTTCCGGATACTCATAGAAAGCCCACATAGCTTTTGCTGCATCAATCGGTGATCCACCACCCATAGCTACGATCCAGTCAGGCTCGAATTCCTGCATAGCCTTTGCACCTTTCATTACAGTTTCAACAGACGGGTCTGGTTCTACACCTTCGAAAAGAGCAACTTCCATTCCAGCTTCTTTCAAGTAGTCTTCAACTTTTGCAAGGAATCCCTGGCGTTTCATTGCGCCGCCACCGACAACAACGATTGCCTTTTTACCTTTTAAGTTCTTCAGCTCTTCTAAAGCTCCTTCTCCATGATAAATGTCTCTTGGTAATGTAAATCTTGCCATGATTTTTCTCCTCCATAAAATAATTGCGTTAAAAAATTATCACAGTTGCATTATAGCATTGATAATAATTTAACGCAATATTTTTCTGGTAATTTTTTCTTTTTTTACATAATAAGATAACAATTATTGGTTATCATACATATAATTTCTAGTGGTAATACCACTCATACGCCCCTTTCCATTGACAAGTACGACTTTAAAAAGAGTTTCTCCCTTTGGCATGTCGATTGGCCCGGTATATTTTGTAGATGCTGTTGTCGGGTCTGTACCGTCTGTCGTGTAATATGCAGTATAACCCTCCGGTACTTTTACTTCAATCGGAACTGCTTCATCGTACTGGCCTGTTGACGGGGAGACCGCCGGTGCATCTTCTACAGGAAATTCTACCGTGTAAGTCTTCTTACCGATTGCACTCGGCACCCCTTTTTTGTTGACAGCAATTGCTTTTATGGTTGTCTCACCCTCGCTGATCTGTATGCCTTCACTAGTGTACTTCGTACTTGTCAGATTAGGATCTGTACCATCCGTTGTATAGTAGATTGTATCTTTATCTGCAGTCAGAAGTAATTTTTGGACATCATCATAAGTCGTAGAATCCTCCAGACTGAACTTTGGTTCATCTACAACATAATCGCTTAATTTCTCCAACATGGAGTCATTGACAGAATCCAAAAGTTCTGGAATTTCCATGTTCTGATCTGATTTCAAATAAAAATCCATACAAGCTTTATAAAGTTCAACATTACCAGATTGCTTGCTAACTGCTTCTTCAAATAATGTTGTACCTTCATCTGTCTTATCCTGTGACTGATAAACATCTGCAAGACCTGTGTAAGCATCTGCTTTTTTAGTATTTTTGGAAATTGCCTGTTTATAATAAGCTTCTGCAGTGGTATAATCTTTTGACTGCGCGGCTTTTTGTGCTTTTTTCATAATCCCGTTATAGGAATTCTGATATACAACATAGAATCCGGCACCTGCCAATACTACGATTGCAGCCATAATAAGCAGGACGATCCGTCTTTTTCTGCGCAAAGCTTTCTTTCTTGCTGCTTTTGCGCTCTGCCGTTTTCTTCTTTCCTTTTCAGTTAGCATCTGCCCCGTAGTATTCCCGGTCATTCTTCTTCCAGTCATAGCCGCTGTTGTTCGTGATGCACTTCTTCCTGTATTTCTGCCAGCAGATTGTCCTGTCCTGTTATTATTTCTGCGTTTTTGATTTATATATTGATCGAGCTCCGATTCCTGCTCATTGCCATCTAATTGGATCTGAGCCGTTAACATTTCTTCAAGTGGATTGTAATCTGGTACAATCTGTACCTCTCGCCCACATTTTTCACAATATAATTCCCCTTCTGGTATTTCTGCCTTACAATACCTGCATTTCATTGTCTATACTGACCTCCTCTGATTATTCAGTAGTATTTATATTTTGTATGTATTGTTCAAATTCTTCTGGTGTCATGAGGATTTTGCGCGGTTTTGTTCCCTCTTCGCCACCGACGATCCCCGCTTCACACAACTGATCCATAATACGTGCCGCACGGTTAAAGCCAATCTTGAACGCTCTCTGCAACATCCCTATGGAAGCCTTGTCCTTATCAATGATAAGACGACCTGCATCTATAAAATAGGCATCTCGCCCATTACTTTCATCGGCACCTGGTCCGTTTGAAGATACCATGCCAATATTGGATGTATTTACATGATTGACAACTTCTTCATCGTAATTGGCATTTCCATTTTTGTCAATTAAATAATCAACAACTTTCTGTACCTCTTTATCCGATACAAAAGCTCCCTGGACTCGTACCGGTTTCTGATATCCGGATGGATAAAAGAGCATATCTCCTTTTCCAAGTAATTTTTCAGCGCCATTCATATCAATGATGGTTCTGGAATCCACTCCCGAAGTTACAGAAAATGCGATTCTGGACGGCATGTTAGCTTTAATCAATCCTGTAATAACATTGACAGACGGACGCTGTGTTGCAATGACCAGATGAATTCCTGCTGCTCTTGCAAGCTGTGCCAGCCGGCAAATTGCTTCTTCAACTTCGCCAGGCGCAACCATCATAAGATCTGCAAGCTCATCTACAATAATGACGATCTGCGACATCTTATGTCCTTTTGCTTCATCTGCATGATCCGGCATAGATTCAATTTTCGCATTATATCCTTTGATATCACGTACATTCAATGACGCAAATGCCTGATAACGCCTTGTCATTTCAGCTACTGCCCAGTTCAGAGCACCAGCTGCCTTTTTCGGGTCTGTCACCACGTCGATCATCAGATGTGGAATGCCTTTGTAAACACTTAATTCTACAACTTTAGGATCGATCATAATTAATTTGACTTCATCCGGAGTTGCTTTATAAAGGATGCTCATAATCAATGTATTAATGCAGACAGATTTACCGGAACCTGTAGCACCTGCAATCAGCACATGCGGCATCTTTGCTATATCTGTAACGACAACCTTACCTCCGATATCTTTTCCAACTGCAAACGATATTTTAGAGGTACTGTCTTTAAATTCTTTGGACGCTAAAAGATTTCCAAGCATGACTGTAGAATTTTCCTTATTCGGAACTTCAATTCCGACAGCTGCTTTTCCCGGAATCGGTGCCTCGATTCGAATATCTGCGGCGGCCAGGTTCAGCTTGATATCGTCTGCCAGTCCGACAATCTTACTTACTTTCACACCCATTTCCGGCTGAAGTTCATAACGCGTGACAGCAGGACCACAGCTTACATTTGTAACTGTTACATTTACTCCAAAATTCGCCAGGATCTCCTGAAGCTTCATAGCAGTTTCCCGAAGCTTTGCATCCGATTCCTGACGTCCTTCACTACCACGATTCAGAAGTGATACCGGTGGCATTTTATATGCTTTTGTTCTTACAGCCGCTGTTGTCTTCGCAGCTTCTGCTGCAACACGCGCAACTTCATCGGCAACTGGAGCTGCACCCATCTTGCTTTTTCGCGCAGAACTTCCAGAAGAAGAGTCTGTCAGATTTTTATCTGACTGTGTAACATCAAAGGGTTCCTCCGTCACATCTGATTCTTCCGGGATATCTTCTACCGGAATATCAGGAGCTCTGTTGATCACAAATTCCGGCTGTTGTTTTTTATCTTCTGCCGGCATCATTTCCGGATCACTCTTTATCTCCTTCATCTCAGGTGACTGGAACTTATCAGAAAGTCTGGTTGCCAGAGAAACTCCTGTTACGCGGTGGTCCGATCGTTTTTCGTTGGATTTTGTGTTTTTGGCACCTCTTTGTTCCTGCTCACGCATCTTAGCACGTTCGGCCTTACGTTCTTCTGAAATTTTACGTCTTCTTTTGGCATCTTCTCTTGCACGGTCATAGGCCTGATCACCTTTTGCTTTTACTCCCTTTAAAGCAGATTTACCAGTAATGATCACTCCACAGATAATCATACAGATTATTACAATTACATATGTACCTGCCACTCCGACTGCGGGTATAAGAAGGTTTGCAATAAAGCTACCAAGTCTTCCGCCCATCTCATGGATCAGGTCTAAAAGTGTACAGGTAAGAATCATAAAAACCAGCGCAAGCGCAGATTTTATATATGCGATTCTATTTTCTTTATTTGATATTAAAAATGATACGATTCCAAACAGTAAAAATGGGACAAGATAGGCAACGATCCCAAAGCCGTGCTTTAGAGCCCCGGATACATGATTGCCAATGTTTCCGCCAAATCCGAAATTACTGATCAATAGTAAAATACTGACTGCCAGAGTAACCCAGACAAAGATTTCCTCCCCTAAAAAACTTTGTTCGGTCTTTTTTTTCTTTGTCTGCTTTCTGCCAGTTTTCTTTTTTGACTTTGCAGCCATATTTTTTACTCCCCCTTATGCGCAAAACATATCACACTATAGTATACATGAATGATTATTTTTCGTCAATCATCTGGTGAAGTTTCCTTAATGCATGGCTCATTCCTCCAACTTCATCAATCAGACCTTCCCTGACCGCATCTTCTCCTTCCAGAAGTGTGCCGACATCTTTGACAAGTTCCGTCGGATTAAGCATCAGTTCTTCGATACGTTCTTCGTTCATATGGGAATGAGCTGCAAGAAACCCTGTAATGCGTTTTTGAGTCCGGATCATATTTTGGAGACTTTGCTGTACTCCAATAAACATGCCATTTGATCTGACCGGATGTATGATCATAGTTCCGCTCGGGACGATAAATGAGTAATCTGCCGCCACTGCCAGCGGTCCTCCGATAGAATGGCTGCCTCCAAGGACTAGAGAAACTGTCGGTTTACTAATAGAAGCAATCATCTCTGCAATAGATAGTCCTGCTTCCACATCCCCGCCCATTGTATTTAAAAGGATCAGAAGTCCATCAATCTCTTCGCTGTCTTCTACTTCAGCCAGCATCGGCA
>ENA-OUOU01001944-OUOU01001944.1-human-gut-metagenome-genome-assembly--contig:-NODE-1944-length-10239-cov-5.007266_pt1 | contig 10239 bp, 7 predicted proteins | sample MGYA00237936_ERZ548765 | MGnify/ENA primary metagenome ERZ548765 (study PRJEB26490, sample SAMN05356889) | human gut metagenome | biome: terrestrial biome; feature: human-associated habitat; material...
GGACTGATTCGCTGAATAATCTTGATGATTATTCGGCTCAGCAGTCCTCTGGATTTCGTGTATGAAACACGAAACCAGATCCAAATTACCGGCTGCCTTTTTACAACGGACTCTAATCGCCGCTTTCTAACATAAAAAAACAGAATCTACTTGTTCCGGCCTGTATGTCATCCACCAAACGCTTACCCCTGAACCTGTAACAGCTTCGCTTTCAGTTCAGCTTCGATGCGCTGCATTTCCACCTCTGCCTGCTGACGTTTCTGGCGGCCTTCCTGTTGGATCTGCATGACTTCATCGAAGGTTGCGATCAGCGATTCATTGGTTGCTTTTAAGGTTTCAATATCTACGATTCCACGCTCGGATTCTTTGGCAGTCTCTACAGTAGCAATCTTCAGCTTTTCTGCGTTCTTGCGCAGGAGTTCATTGGTCATATCGTTGACCTCTCTCTGGGCTGCGGCTGCCTGTGCGGAATGTTCTACACCAAGGGCGAGTACCATCTGGCTTTTCCAGAGTGGGATCGTATTGACGAGTGTAGACTGGATTTTTTCTGCCATCATTGTGTCGTTTCCCTGTACCAGACGGATCTGTGGTGCGGTCTGCATGGCGATTGTCTTGGTCAGTTCCAGATCATGCAGCTTTTTCTCAAAACGTTCACATCTGGAATCCAGATCTTTTGCTGCCTGCGCATCTTCCGGGAGGCCGCTTACCTGAGCTTTGCTCATCAATTCAGCAAGCTGTGTGCTTCTTACTTCTTCCAGTTTTTTCTTTCCTGCAAGAATGTACATAGAAAGCTCTTTAAAATAAGTAAGATTCAGATCATACATTTTATCGAGTATCGCAACATCTTTTAAAAGCTGCACCTGATGGTTGTCCAGTGCTTTCACGATCTGATTCACATTTTCTTCGGCTTTCGAATACTTTGCTTTCATAGATTCAACTTTATTCGATGCTTTCTTAAATATTCCAAGAAATCCTTTGCTCTCTTCTTCATCAAAGTTCTTCAGTTCAGTTACAACATTCGTAAGCAGTGTACCAACTTCTCCCAGATCCTTTGACTTCACATTTTCCAAAGCACTTTCTGAGAAATCTGCCATCTTTTTCTGTGTACCCGCGCCGTACTGAAGAATCATAGAAGAATTCGTCAGATCGATCTGCTGTGCAAATGCATCTACCATCCTGCGCTCTTCTTCTGTCAGGATCGTATCATCCAGCTTCGGTTCTTCCGGCTGCACCGCCGGTTTCTTTTCTTCTTCCGCTTGAAACGGTTCCAGTGTCAGTGTAGGCACTGTACTTACATCCTTGAATGCATCACTCATAGTAATCCTCCATTTCTGTTTGTAACTGTTTTGATTCATTGTCTGTTTGGGATATCATTATTTCTTCAGCCCGTCTTCTGTCAGACCTTCCTGCGCAAGCATTGTATGAAGTACTGAAATATCTGAAGATACATCCCATGCTGTATCCTGGAACAGGCTGTCCAGTAATTTCTCAAATGCAATATTCAATGTGTCTATCGTATCTTCAATCTCTTTCTTGGAAGAAATGATATTTTCTCCCTGTACCGGCTGTGCATCCAGCTCTTCATACGCTTCAAGAAGTTTCATCGTTGTCGGAAGATAATAATCCATCATTCTTCGCATATCATTCACAGAATCCGGATTCTGCTCCACGCGGTCAAAAATACGATCCACGAGCAGTTCCATGCGGGAAATCTTTGCCGAAATCACTTCTCCCGGAATTGCGTCATTCGCTGCCTTGATCCTTCTCACATATTCATCTCCTGCCTGTACGATCTTCTGTACTTCCGGTGAAAGTCTGTCATACTCTTCCCGCATCTTTTTCTGAGCAGCCTGCTCCTCTGCCTTACGCTGTTTCATGTCTTCCATAAGAGCTGTATACTGATTCCATGCATGTTCACTGACCATCAGGCAGGATTCTTTCTCATCCAGATGTCCCTGACAGAACCAGCCTTTTGTAATCATTTTTTTCACATCTTTCAGAACCTTTCTGACATCTCGTCCTGTCGCAGAAGCAATTTCCTTAATATCACAAAATTCCCGGTCTCTCAGAACAGATACATATTGGCGAAACCTTCCCACCGTACGTACCATATCTACTCCTACATAAGTCATCACTGCAAAAGATATAAAAGCAACTGCAAAAATTCCAATGATCAGACCACTGACTACATCAAACGCTGTGATCACACTTCCAATCAAAGTGATGATAAGGAAAATAACAGAAGTCAATCCAAATACAGCTCCTGTCGCTGCCAGAAAAGTCCCGCCGATCTTTACCGAAGTTCCTTTGAGATATCTTGGACTCACCGGTACCGGACGATTCTGACTATAATTTCTCATTTCCGACATCTTCGATCCTTGATTCGGACGATACCCCTGGTTTTCTGCACCTGATCTGCTTCCGGCATTCTTTTTATCTCCATATAATGGCTGTCCGGTCTTCGGATCTCTGTACCAGCCACCGTTTTTAATCCCTGCCGAGACGCAGTCCATCGCATGGTTCACCGTATCAGACACCATCTGGTTCAATCTGCTGTAATCCTTTGTATCAATTGCATCCTGTATTGTCTGCTTTATCTCTTCTCCAAAATGTTCCCAGTCATTATTCATTGATGTTCTCCTTAAAAGCTTGACCTGATTCGTTTACATCATGTATCATTATAACATTATTAATTCTCAGTTTAGACGCAACTTTAGCGATTGTCAAGAAAGAAGGATACAACTATGATTTCATCACTTACCCCTGAAATAATATATGAGGACAAGGATATTATCGTCTGTCATAAACCTGCTGGAGTTCCTACCCAGAGCAGCCGCATTGGCACAAAAGATATGGTCAGTATTTTAAAAAATCATCTGATAAAAAATACTGCTAAAAAAACCGCTTCACGCAAACCTTATCTTGCTGTCATCCATCGGCTGGACCAACCGGTAGAAGGACTTCTTGTTTTTGCAAAAACGCCTGCTGCCGCAAAGGAACTTTCCCGCCAGCTTACCACATCTGGTTTTGGGAAATATTACCGTGCACAGGCTTTAGGCATTTTCGAACACAACGAAGGAACTCTGGAAGACTATCTTGTAAAAGACGGACGAACCAACACCTCCCGTGTCTGTGAAGAAAATGTGCCTGATGCAAAGTATGCACGACTTCATTATAAAGTAATCCATACAGATACACTTCCTTCTGGTGAACCTTTTTCCCAACTGGAAATTCATCTGGATACCGGGCGTCATCATCAGATCCGCGTGCAGTTTGCACATGCCGGACACCCTCTGATCGGGGATCGGAAATATGGCACTGCCGCATGCACTTCACGACAGTTAATGCTTTGTGCCTGTCGACTGGAATTCACACATCCGACAACCGGTGAAAAAATGGTTTTTCATTTATAAGACAAAAAGGAAAAGTGCAGTGATCGGGCAATCACTGCACTTTTCCTTTCGCCTGTTTCCTATCTATTGTATTAGCCCTGCCTTTACCTGTCATTTATCCAAATAAGAGCAGCACCACAATACCCTACATCTCGTCAACAACCAACGGCTCCGGCTCTTCTTCAAGTGCCTGCTGATATCTTGCAAGAATTGTTGACTGAATTCGTTCTCTTGTTCCTGAATTGATCGGATGTGCGATATCACGATACTCACCATCTAATGCTTTTTTACTTGGCATTGCAATGAAAAGCCCCTTTTCACCTTCGATCACTTTGATATCATGAACAACAAACTCCTCATCAATTGTGATAGATACTACTGCTTTTAACTTTCCCTCTTTCGCAACTTTACGTACACGTACATCTGTAATCTGCATATTACAGTTCCCCTTTCTCTTTTGCATTATCACGGAATATGAACACCCTTTTTCAGGGTTTTTTTGCTTATCTTGGCTTATAATGCATATCTTTCATTCTTTTCAATAACTATTTTAATTCCGTCTTCCCCTACATGTCTTGTATTCGCACGGATCGTATCCCTGCTCTCTACAATACAGTTCTCAATGTATGTATTATCTCCAAGATATACATCATTCAATATGATAGAGTTCTTAATCACGCAATTATTTCCAACAAATACTTTCTTGAAAATAACTGAGTTCTCTATCGTTCCATTAATAATACTTCCACTTCCAACCAGACTGTTCTTCACGATCGCACCCGGATTATATTTTGCCGGTGGCTGATCACTCACCTTAGAATATACACTTGGCAGATCCTTGAAGAAATATTTTCTCACTTCCGGTTTCAGGAAATCCATATTCGTCTTGTAATATGCATCTACTGTTGAAATATTATTCCAATAGCTTTCAATCTTATAACCATAAATCTTCTTTACATTCTTATAACGGATCAGGATATCATTTACGAAATCATGTCTCTCTTCTTCCGCACATTGTTCTACAAGATCGATCAGCAGTCTTCTGCGGATCACATAAATTCCTGTAGAGATTGTCTGTGATCTTGCAATCATCGGTTTTTCTTCAAATTCTTCGATTCTGCAAGATTCATTCATCTTAATGGTTCCGAATCTTGTCGCATCTTCTCCTGCTCCAAGTTCTTTACAAACAACAGTGATATCTGCTTTCTTCGCAATATGATATTCCAGCACTTTATTATAATCCATCTTATAGACTGCATCACCTGATGTAATGATTACATAAGGTTCATGACATCTTCTCAGGAAATCCAGATTCTGATAAATCGCATCTGCTGTTCCTCTGTACCAGTAACCATTATCATCTGTGATCGTAGGTGTGAATACATATAATCCACCTTGTTTTCTTCCGAAATCCCACCATTTGGAGGAATTCAGATGCTCATTCAAAGAACGGGCATTGTACTGTGTCAGCACAGCAACTTTCTGGATATGAGAGTTTGTCATATTACTTAATGTAAAGTCAATTGCGCGATAGCTTCCGGCAACCGGCATTGCTGCTGCCGCACGTCTTGAAGTCAGCTCTTTCATCTTTCTGCTGTTACCGCCGGCTAAAATAATTCCTACTGCTCTCATACTCTGTCACCTGCCTTTATCAATGTCTCACCGCTTGCAAGTACTCCATCTATGTAATCCTCGGATGATGTCACTCCACTGATGGCGGTATTCTTTCCAATCTGTACTCCTCCCGGAATCACTGAATTCTCTCCGATCGTAGCCAGTCCACCGCTGTAAATATTCGGTTTCATCTTATTCGGGACTTCACTTCCGATTCCGATAGAAACATCATTTCCAATTACCGTGTCTTCTGCTATGATTGCTTTCTCGATCACGCAGTTTTCTCCGATCGTAACTCCCTGCATAATAATTGAGTCACGGACTACGCTGCCCTTTCCTACAGTAACACTTCCTCCAAGAACAGAACTGTGGACTTCTCCGTAAATTTCTGTTCCGTTTGCAATGATACATCTGTCTACAACAGCATTCTCTGCAATATACTGTGGAGGAATATTCGCACTGTTCGTATAGATCTTCCAGAATTCTTCATAAAGATTAAACTCCGGAATGATATCGATCAGTTCCATATTCGCTTCCCAATAAGAGCTGAGTGTTCCAACATCTTTCCAGTATCCGTTGTACTCATATGCAAACAGCCTGTCCCCTTTTTCATGACAATATGGAATAATATGTTTTCCGAAATCACAGTTTGGCTGGTCTTTCAGCTTGATGAGTGCCTCTTTAAGAACCGGCCAGCTGAAGATATAGATTCCCATCGATGCCAGATTACTGCTTGGCTTCTCAGGCTTCTCTTCGAATTCTTTGATCCTGCTGTCCTGATCTGTCACTACAATTCCGAAACGGCTTGCTTCTTCCATCGGCACCGGCATTGCTGCAATTGTCACATCAGCATTGTTTGCCTTGTGGAAATCAAGCATCACTTCATAATCCATCTTATAAATATGATCTCCTGAAAGAATCAGTACATAGTCCGGATTATAAGTCTCTATGTAATTCAGATTCTGATAAATGGCATTCGCTGTTCCTGTATACCACTCACTGTTTGTACTCTTCTCATATGGTGGGAGAACTGATACACCTCCAACGTTGCGATCCAAATCCCACGGAATTCCAATTCCAATATGTGTATTCAGGCGAAGCGGCTGATACTGTGTCAGTACACCAACCGTATCGATTCCCGAGTTAATACAGTTGCTAAGCGGGAAATCAATAATACGGTACTTTCCACCAAAAGCAACTGCTGGTTTTGCAACTTTTGATGTAAGTACTCCAAGTCGACTGCCCTGTCCACCCGCCAGCAGCATGGCAATCATTTCCTTCTTATACATTACGTCACCTCATTTCAAGTAAGCTAGAATCATTATACCATATATTTAGAAATAACAAACATATTTTACAATTTTTTTCATACTTTTTTCTCCTTTTTATCAATTTCTACCAAAAAGATCTTCTTTCTTTTTTTTCGATATATAGTATAATATAAACGATATAGAAGATTTATGACTAAAATCACAAGTTATTTTATAAAATCTATTAAAGAAAGGGCGTATCTCAATGTATAAAATCAATTTTGAAAAGCCGATACATATTCATTTTATTGGAATTGGCGGAATCAGTATGAGCGGTCTTGCTGAGATTCTTCTGGAAGAAGGATTTACTGTATCCGGTTCAGATTCAAAGGAGTCTCCGCTTACAAAGAAGCTGGAGTCTGAAGGTGCCATCATCCATTACGGACAGCGTGCCGAGAACATTTCTGACGGAATTGACTGTGTTGTATACACTGCTGCGATCAATAAAGCTAATCCAGAGCTTATGGAAGCTGTTGCCCGCAAGATTCCAATGCTTACACGCGCAGAGCTGCTTGGACAGCTGATGAAAAATTACAAGACACCGATCGCTGTATCCGGTACTCATGGAAAAACTACTACTACATCCATGATCTCTCATATTTTACTTACAGCCGATCTGGATCCTACAATTTCTGTCGGCGGTATTCTCAAGGCAATCGGTGGTAACATCCGCGTTGGAAAATCCGAGACTTTTATCACAGAAGCCTGTGAGTATACAAACAGTTTCCTTCATTTTTATCCGAAGATCAGTGTCATCCTCAATATTGAGGAAGATCATCTGGACTTCTTCAAAGATCTTGAAGACATCAGACATTCTTTCCATCAGTTTGCGGCACTTCTTCCTTCTGATGGAACTTTGATCATCAATGGTGATATCGACAATTATCAGGAGATTTATGATAGTCTTGACTGCAATGTGATCACTTATGGTTCTTCTGATATGCTTGACTACAGTGCTTCTAACATCACTTATGATGAAAAAGGGCTTGTTGCATTTGATCTTATAAAGAACGGAAAAGTGGTTGACCATATCCAGCTTTCTGTAACAGGTGATCATAATGTGTCAAATGCACTTGCATCTATTGCTACTGCTGAACTGCTTCAGATTCCAATGGAAACAATTAAAAAAGGAATTCTTTCTTTCAGTGGAACAGACCGTCGTTTCGAATACAAGGGAACATTTAACGGTGTAACTGTTGTCGATGATTATGCACATCATCCGACAGAGATTGCCGCTACTCTGAAGGCTGCACAGCACTACCCACACAATCAGGTATGGTGTGTCTTCCAACCACATACTTATACGAGAACAAAGGCTTTCTTCCATGAATTTGCAGAAGCTCTTTCTCACACGGATCATCTGGTGCTTGCAGATATCTATGCAGCTCGTGAGACAGATACTCTCGGAGTTTCTTCTGCCGGTCTTGCAGAGGAAGCACGTAAACTTGGAACAGATGCACATTACCTTCCAAGTTTTGAAGAAATAGAAGCTTTCCTTAAAGAAAACTGCAAATCCGGAGATCTCCTGATCACAATGGGAGCCGGAGATGTTGTCAAAATCGGCGAAGACATTTTAAAATAAGGCTTTCTCAATAACTTTGCTAAACTATTCTGTGGAAAAGTTCACATAGATATCCACATGCATGTGAACTTTTCCACACTTTATCCACATTTTCTCCACATAGTTATCTACAAAAAAGTCCTAGTTACCCACTCGAAAATTCTTTTTAAGATTCTCATATGATGTTATAATATTCACACTAAAGAGAAGAAGATATAGATTTCAGGTTGCCCCTCATCAGACAGAGCAAGTGGCAATTGGTTAATACATAGAGAAAGCAGGATAAGTTATGAAGACTTTGGTTTTAAAGAATAATTTTCAGATGAATATGACAATGCTGCCGAACAGCTTTGTAGATCATTATATGGCGAATGCGAACGGAGAGTTTGTAAAAGTATACCTTTTTCTTCTCCGCCATGTTGAGGATACTGCATCTTCTCTGAGCATCTCCATGATCGCAGATTATCTGAATAATACAGAGAATGATGTGCTTCGCGCTTTCCGTTACTGGGAATCTGTCGGTCTTCTCAGACTTGGACACGGACCGGACGGTGGAATCACTGCCGTTGAATTTCTTCGCGATGAAGAAGAGAATACTTATGGAGATACAACTGATTTTTCCGGCTGTGCATCAGGCTATCCACAGGATTCAATTCCAACTCAGGCTCCGGTAGCTCCGGTAACAGAGTTCCGCTCAGAAGCTGTTTCTGCACCGGTAGAAAGCAGTATCCAGACTCCTGTTTCCAATGCGGTTCCTCTTGATACATTCCGTGCCCAGAAGGAGATCAAGTCTCTCCTGTTTATCACAGAACAGTACCTTGGCAAGACACTGACGCATACGGATGTCGACACAATTACTTACTTCTATGATACGCTGCATATGTCTGCTGATTTGATTGAATATCTGATTGAATCCTGTGTAGAGAACGGACATAAGAGTATGCATTATATCCAGAAAGTTGCCATTTCCTGGGTAGAGAACGGAGTTGAAACTATATCACAGGCAAAAGAACAGGCTGCTGCATACAGCCGTAACTGCTACACGGTTTTGAATGCATTCGGCATTAAGAACAGAGGACCTGCCTCTTCCGAACTGGAATATATTAATAAATGGGCTGATACTTATGGATTTTCCGCTGACATCATTCAGGAAGCCTGCCGCAGAACAATCTCTGCCACACATCAGCCAAGTTTTGAATATGCTGACTCCATTCTCACAAAATGGTATGAATGCAATATTCATCATCTGACTGATATCAATGCCTTGGATCATGAATTCCAGAAAGAACGTTCCTTACATAGAAGTCCTGCCACAAAACCAAAGAATGTCACAAGAAATCTGAATAATTTTGAGAGACGTTCCTACGACATGGATTCTCTGGAAGAGCAGCTTTTAAAGAGCAACTAATGAAAAAACAATAGTTTAGAAGATCAATTATATTTAAGAGAATTTAAAAGGAGTCTTTACATGGGATTAAAAAATTCACAGTACCATGCAATCATGCGTAAATATGAGCAGAAACAATTACATAGCCATGACATTCAGATGGCCCGGTATGAAGAAGTCTATAAAAAGCTCCCTGAATTCAAAACACTTGATGACTCCATTGCCTCACTGTCTATTCAGCATGGAAAGAAACTACTTGATGGAGATACCAGTGCAGTTGATGCTTTAAAGAAAGATCTTGCAGAATTACGTAATCGTAAGATTCATCTGCTCAAATCAGCCGGCTTCCCAGAAGATTATCTGGAGCCGGTTTACGACTGTCCGGATTGTAAAGATACCGGATACATTGGTAATAAAAAATGCCATTGTTTCAAAAAAGCGATCATTGGATTGCTTTATGACCAGTCAAATATTAAAAAATTCCCTGTAGAAGCAGATTTTAGCAATTTCAGACTTGACTATTATCCGGTTTCACATTACGATAAGAAAACGGGACGTTCTTCTCGTTCCATGATGGAAGATACTTTGCGCATCTGCCATCATTTTATCGACAGCTTTGGTACAGAGTTTAACAATCTCTTTTTCTATGGAGATGTCGGTGTTGGGAAAACCTTTCTCTCCACCTGTATCGCAAAAGAGATTATGAACAGAGAATATTCTGTTTTGTATTTTTCTGCTCCACAGCTTTTTAATACTCTTGCCAAGAATGCATTTGACAAAAATGACATTGATGCACATAACATGTGTGAATACATTTTTGACTGTGATCTGCTTATTATTGATGATCTTGGGACAGAGTACACAAACGCCTTTATTGCATCACAGTTTTTTACTTGCATCAATGAAAGGCTGCTGCATAGGAAATCAACGATTATTTCAACAAACCTTTCTTTGGAGTCGCTCGCTGATCTTTAT
>ENA-OUOU01001945-OUOU01001945.1-human-gut-metagenome-genome-assembly--contig:-NODE-1945-length-10228-cov-4.061535_pt1 | contig 10228 bp, 11 predicted proteins | sample MGYA00237936_ERZ548765 | MGnify/ENA primary metagenome ERZ548765 (study PRJEB26490, sample SAMN05356889) | human gut metagenome | biome: terrestrial biome; feature: human-associated habitat; material...
GCTCGATATAGTCTGCGAGGAATACGATCTTTTCGAGAAGCGTCATGCCGACGCGCCCCGTCGTATGATAATAGATCGCTCCCCGGATCTCTTCATCATCGATGCCAAATGCCGTTTTGGCAAGGACGCTCCCTGCCGGGCCATGCAGCAACGCACGACTCCCCAGCATATGCTTTGCATCATCAAATGTCAGATGTGCTTTCTTCACGACATGCTGCATTTCGGAGAGTGTCATCTCCTTCGCACAGTCATGGATCCAGCCGGCAAGGTATGCCTTTTCTTCCGATGCCCCATACAGATGCGCCAAATGACGGGCCATCTCTGCGACTCCCGCCGAATGACGGAAACGTTTTGGGGACAATGTCTTTTCCAGTTCTTTTTCTATTTTTTCCAGTTTCATAACAGCCTCAGTAAGTGGTGATATTTCCTGCGCCTCATTCATACAATTTATTGCTACGGATCATATCGATCACCGCATCCGGGATCAGGTAGCGCACGGATCTCTTCTCGGCGATCCAGTCTCGGAGGATCGTAGAGGAGATCGCCAGCTCCGGCGTCTTCAGGAAATGGATCTTTTTCCTCCCCAGTTCCCCAAAGTAATCGATGGACTTCTGTATCTCATTTTCATTCCCCGGACGGCTCGCGCAGATGAAATGGCAGGCAGAAAGAAGCTCCCTGTTGTATTTCCATGTCGGCAGATCCGCCACGGCATCGGTACCGCAGATGAAGTAGAATTCATACTCATCGCCAAACTCGCGCTGGAGGATACGGATGGTATCCACCGTATAGGAAGGGCCTTGTCGGTCACGCTCAATGGGTGAGATCATGAAATGCCCATTCCCTTCGATGGCCTTTTCCACCATCGCATAGCGGATATTCTTGTCAATGTGGTGCATATCCTTATTCGGTGTATCACCGGAAGGAATGAAAAGGACTTTGCGCAGCGAAAATTCCTGCCATGCCGCTTCTGCGATCACCAAATGTCCTACATGAATGGGATTAAAAGAGCCGCCAAAAATACCTATCCGTTCAGCCATAGATACAGCACCATTTCGCACACTAAAATACAGACTGCCCAAAAAGCCAAAAGCTGCAGGATATGGGACAGTTCAAATCTCCCCTTCGGATGGCGGGTATAGTAGTACGCCATCCAGTATAATTTCTCTGAAAATTTCATTTTATCTGCCAGCAGAAATCGCATAACTCCCTAGGGAAACGCTGATTCGATCGCAGAATTCGATTTCACATGTATTTTTATACAATGCTTCGTCATACTCCTCCTTAAATAGCTCGCTATTCACGTCGGAATATTCCTTGCATCGCATGAAAATACAAGAGTAAAATCGAATAACGATTGAATCAGTGTTTCCCTGGCGCACCGCTCCATAAGACCGGTGGATCCTTTATCTCATCACCAAGAGATTGTCTCTGTGGATGACCGTATCATAGGGCGCTGCCATGCCGAGAGCCTCGGAAAGCCCTTCGGTGCGATGTCCCATGATCTTCTGTACATCTTCACTGCTGTAGTGGGAAATGCCGCGGGCCAGTTCCTGATCCTCAAAGTACACGGCCACCGTATCCCCATCACTGAAAGCGCCTTTTACATCAATGATACCGACAGGAAGGAGTGAAGAGCCCTTCTCAAGAAGCGCCCTCCTGCATCCCTCATCGACGAAGATCTTACCTTTGACCGCCGTACCGATGATGATATCCCGCTTCTTCAGCTGCGGATGCACATTTTCACCGCGGAAGAGTGTCCCGATCTCCTCCCCATCCATGATGCGCAGCAGGACTTCTTTCTCATCGCTTTTCGCAATGATCATATCAATGCCAGAATGCACGCAGATTTCCGCTGCCTGGATCTTCGTATACATGCCACCCGTACCGCGTGCTGTACCCGCGCCGCCGGCAATGGCAAAAAGCTCGCGGGAGAAGGCGGGGACTTCATGGATCAGCTCTGCATCCGGATGACTCTTCGGATCCTTCATATACAGGCCCTGAATGTCGGAAAGAATAATCAAAAGGTCGGCTTCGGCCACGCTTGCGACGATGGCAGACAGCGTGTCATTGTCGCCGATCTTGATCTCATCTGCGGATACCGCATCATTTTCATTCACGATCGGGATCGCGCCAAGTTCAAGAAGTGCCTGAATGGTACCTCGCATGTAGAGATAGCGCTTCGAATTCACCGCATCGCCCTTCGTGAAAAGGAGCTGTCCAACGGTCTGCCCGTATTCATGGAAGAGATGCTCATAGGTATTCATGAGCGCGCCCTGCCCCACGGCCGCCGCTGCCTGTTTGTAGGGCAGGAAATCCGGCTTCTTATGAAATCCCAGCATGGGCAGTCCCACACCGATCGCCCCCGAAGTGACGAGTACCACATCAAGGCCGCGGTTTTTGAGGTCAGCAAGCTGCCGCGTCAGATGATCCAGGTAGCGGAAATTTACTTTTCCATTCTCATAGGTGATCGAGCTGGTACCGACCTTCACGACCACACGCTTTTTCTTCAGAATCGTTTCGCGATCTCCGGTCTTAAGGTAATTCATAGTGCGACTTCTTTTCTTTTTTCTTGAAAAGAACACAGTTTCTGCCGATGATCTGCACGATCTCGCAGGAGAGATGCCCTGCAAGGTAGAGAGCGGTGCTCTTGATATCTTCGTCCGAATTCTGATTGATCTTCACTTTGATCAGTTCGCGTGCCGTCAAGACGTCATCCACACTCTGGATGACCGTCTCACTCATGCCATCTTTACCGATCTGCACGACCGCCGGCAGCTGCACGGCAAGAGCTTTTAAGTATTGTTTCTGTTTTCCTGTAAGCATGGAAAAAACTCCTTGGTTAAAATGATTTATGGGTTTATGGTTCTGGGTTAGCCTCTGGGGCGTAACGCCTTTTGATTGCGCTCGAAAGAGGGGGAGTGGGTTCTATGGGTTCAAAAGGGGCTGGTGCGGCGCATAAAAATCAGAAGCGCCGCGGAGTATAGATGGCGGCGATGCCCGAAGGTCTCTTGATGACAGGCTTCCCGTTTGGGATTTCCACACATCTACCACTCGGCCGCGAATGACAAAGATTTCTCGCTTCGCTCGAAATGACGATACGAGAGGCTGATGTCTTCTAGTCTCCCCGTCACCGGCTATCCTCTTCACTATGATTCTCTGACCAAGTGAATTCTACGCCGTACAGATTGACCGTATCGCCTTCCTGGCAGCCTGCCTTGCGGAGGAGCTTGTCAAGGCCCATGAATCTCCAAGCTCTGTCGAAACGGCGCAGGGAAACATAGTCCTCGAAGTCGGTCATGCCGACCAGCTTTTCCACGCGCTTGCCCTTGATATAGTACACATCATTCTTGCACTCGATCTCGAATTCCTGCTTGTTCGCTTCATATACAATAGCCTTTTCCGGAGATTCAAAGGATACATCGGGGATCTCCTGCAGAAGCTTCCACACGGCTTCCATGAGCGGACGAGTGCCTTCTCCGGAAAGCGTGCAGATGGGATAGAAGTCATAGCCTTCCTTCTCGATGGCCTCCTTCAGCTCTTCCAGCTTCTTCGGGTCATCGATGAGATCGGTCTTATTCGCTGCGACGATCTGCTTCTTCTGACGAAGCTCCGGGCTGTACAGCTCGAGCTCATTATTAATGATATGGAAATCATTCAATGGATCGCGGCCTTCGCTGCCCGCCGCATCAAGCACATGAATGAGGACCTTCGTACGCTCTACATGGCGGAGAAATTCGTCCCCAAGACCGGTCCCCTGACTTGCGCCTTCGATCAGGCCCGGGATATCTGCCATGACGAAGCTTCTCTCATAGTCCAGATTCACCACACCGAGGATCGGATTCAGCGTCGTGAAATGGTACGCCGCCACTTCCGGCTTCGCACCGGATACCTTGCGGATGAGAGAGGATTTCCCTACGCTCGGGAATCCCAGAAGGCCGACATCCGCCAGCACCTTCAGCTCGAGGCGCAGCTCCTTTTCTTCACCCGGCTCGCCTTTTTCCGCATAAAGAGGCGCACGGACAGCCGATGTCGCGAAATGGGAATTTCCGCGGCCGCCATGCCCGCCTTTGACGATGAGGGCTTCCTGTCCATTCTGCGTCATATCCGCCAGAAGTTCGCCGGTCTTATTGTCATAGACCATCGTTCCGAGCGGCACCTCGACGAAGACGTCCTCTGCATTTTTGCCGAACATTTCTTTGGCGCCGCCATTGGCACCGGCTTTGGCTGCGAATTTTCTATGACGGCGGAAATTGATCAGCGTATTCAGGTCGCTATTTGCTTTGATGAAGACCGAGCCGCCCTTGCCGCCATCACCGCCCGACGGGCCGCCGCGCGGTACATACTTCTCACGGCGGAAGGAAACCATCCCGTCCCCGCCCGCACCGGAGACTACAATAATCTTTGCTCTATCGATAAACATGGAGTACCTCGTTTGAGAAATAGAAGGAATGTGCGCAAGAGCCCGGCTGCGATACGAGAATACCGTATCCCCCGCTCTCTCCCGGAGCCTCTCACGCTTTCCATCTGTACACAAAAATTCTATTTTATTATACAGCGAAATGGCGATTCTGTCATCCAAATGCCATGGTATAGTTGCGAGAGGGCCGCTCATCACTCCCCAATCAAAAAACGGTTCTCCTTTCGAAGAACCGTTTGCCGATTTCCTGCTATCTCACACTCTTCACCTTCATGCGGCGTTCGAGCACGCGCAGGCACATGGAGACGAAGAAGGTCATGATGAAGTAGTAGATCGCTACGATGACAAGCGGTGGGAATGGCTGGAAGCTGATGCCCTGAATGGTGGTCGCCGTATACATCAGATCGGCCATACCGATGACAGAGACCTGAGAGGACTCTTTGATGAGGGTGACGAATTCATTCCCGATGACGGGCAGGATGTTGCGGATCGCCTGCGGGATGATGATGCGCACCATAGACTCCCACTTCGAGAAGCCAAGCGACATCGCGCCTTCGAGCTGTCCCTTCGGGATGGACTGGATACCAGAGCGGACGATCTCACACTCATACGCACCGGAATTCAGGATCAGTGCAAGGACACCGGCGGAAAGTCGCTCAAAGTCGACGCCCATGATCTGGAAGCTGGGGAAATGGATGCCGAGGAACGGCAGCCCGAAAAACACGAGAGAGATCTGTACCAAGACCGGCGTACCGCGGATGACTTCTACATAGGCCGTCGAGATCCACTGGAGGACCTTGATGCCCGAGATCTTCATGAATGCCAGAATGATCCCGAGAAGGAGACCAAAGAAGCAGGACAGAAGAGAAATAATGATGGTGATCTTCACACCTGACATGAAAATGTCATTATATTTGACAGCTGTATCTAATACTATATCCATAATCGCATCATCTCCTTAAATATCAGCATGGAGCAGACGTTTCAGGAATGTCTGCGTCCGTTCTTCCTGTGGATGGGTGAAGATATCTTCGGGATTTCCTTCTTCCACGATATAGCCCTTATCCATGAAAATGACGTGATTGGAAACGCTTCTGGCAAACTGCATCTCGTGCGTGACGACGGCCATGGTCATGCCGGCTAAGGCGACTTCCTTCATGACGGTCAGTACATCGCCGACAAGCTCGGGATCAAGCGCAGAAGTCGGTTCATCGAAGAGCAGCATCTTCGGCTTCATCGCAAGCGCTCTGGCGATAGCGACACGCTGCTGCTGCCCACCGGAAAGCTCGCCCGGATAATAATCCGCACGCTCGGCAAGACCTACACGGGAGAGAAGCTCCATCGCTTCCTCTTTCGCCTCCGCTTTCGGCAGCTTCTTGATATGTACAGGCGCATACATGACATTCTCTACCGCGGAGAACATCGGGAAGAGGTTGAACGACTGGAAAACCATGCCGACATCGCGGCGCAGCATCTTCACATCGGTCTTTTCATTGACCTTCTTCCCTTCGAACCACAGCTCGCCCCCGGTCGGCGTTTCCAGCAGATTCAGGCAACGCAGGAAGGTACTCTTCCCGCTCCCGGACGGGCCGATAATGGTACACACTTCTCCGTTCTCGATCTTCATATTGATATCTCTCAGTACTTCGACCTTGCCGAACGATTTCTGCAAATGCTTGACTTCATAAATGACTTTTTTATCTGACATAGTCCTCACACCCTTCTTAATTATTCAAGATAGTAGCATAAATATACAGGTATGTCAATAAAAAAGCTACGGGTCAATTAGAGGTGACTGGTGACTAGTGACTGATAGCGAGGGACTAGTATCTAGGGATTAGGGATCTCGAGCAGCTGGAGACTAGGAGAACGAGAGGCAGGAGACTAGGAGACTTAAGACTCCCCCGTATCGTCATTTCGAGCGTAAGCGAGAAATCTTTGTCATTCGCGGTCAGGCGGACGATGTTTGGAACTCCCAAACGGGAAACCCGCTCCCCACTCACTTTCAAACATTGTCTCATTTATACTCCGCGGCGCTTCTGCTTTTTATGCGCCGCACCGCCATTTAGCATTTCTCGTTTCTCGTTTCTCATTTCTTTTCTTATTTTTATTACCCCCTCTCGAACCCGTTCTTTTTTAGTCCTATCTAAACCTATCGTTTCCCTCTCCCCTACTTGAAATATTAAAGTGTTTCTCATGTTCCGTTTACGTTGGAACTGGAGAATGCTAAAATAACACCATAGAATGATACCAGTCAGGAAGCAACGCTTCCATTCCAGATAAGGAGACATACCATGGAAAAACACGATGAAAAGCATGTACATCACTGCGGATGCGGCCACTGCCATCAGGCACAGGAAGCCGTCCATCGCACCGAAGAGCATGCACACCACGAGGAAGATGAAGAAAATCACGACTGCGCCTGCGGGCATGACCATGGCCACGAAGGCCACTCCCATGAGCACGGATGCACCTGCGGGCATGACCACGACCACGAAGGTCACTCCCATAAGCACGAATGCACCTGCGGGCATGACCATGGCCACGAAAGCCACTCCCATGAGCATAATGGCTGCGGCTGTGGCTGCTGCGAAGAGATCCCGGAAGAGCGCCATGACCACTCGAATGACCCTGAAATGGCAAAATACAAGGACAATAAGATCGATGTCATGGAGAGCGATGCCGACATTGCGATCGATGAAAGGCGCGCCTTCGGTCATTTCCATGAGAAGGGCGTCCACCATCATGACGGGCATAAGAACGACTGTCACTGCCATGACTGCATCGACGAAGAAGACTGCGACTACTGCGGCAAAGACCTTGCCTCCTGCCAGTGCGATTTCTTAGGAAAGGAATACAAACGCGGTCTCTATCACATGGAGCACCTCGACTGCATGGAATGCGCCGCGAAAATGGAAGGAAAGATCCGCGAAATGCCATCCGTCTTCTTCGCCTCGGTCTCCTTCACGAAGAAAGAGCTCCGCGTCATTTCCAAAGAAAATCCGGACAATCTCATCCCGCAGCTGCTCTCCGTCTGCCGCACCGTCGATGAAAATATCGGCATCGTACCGCCATCTGACAAGGGCGATTTCAAGACAGAGATCTATGAGATCCCCACCCTCGACTGTGCAGCCTGCGCCGTCAAGCTCGAAAAGCTCGTGAACCGCCAGCCCGGCGTCCTCTCCGCCTCGATCTCCTTCGCCACCAAGACGATGAAACTCACCGCCAAAGACCCGGACAGCCTCATCCCCGAGCTGACCAGAAAATGCAACGAGGTCGAAAGTCCGACCGAGATCCGAAAGAAACAGCGCCCGACCAAAGCGCAGAAAAAGTCAGCGGCCAAAAAAGAAGCGTCCTTCCTCGAACGCCTGAAGAGCGAAAAAAGCCAGCTCACCATCGGCGGCCTCCTCTTCGTCATCGGCATGCTGATGCACTACCAGCCGGCCGGCCTCTTCGCCGGACTTGCCTCCATCGGAGACTATTTCTTCTTCGTCTCCTACCTCATCTTAGGCGGCCCCATCGTCTACACCGCCCTCAAAAACATCACCCATGGGGAATTCTTCGACGAGACCTTCCTCATGACCGTTGCGACCGTCGGCGCCTTTGCAATCCACGAATACCCGGAAGCTGTCGGCGTCATGCTCTTCTACCGCATCGGTGAATATTTCCAGGACCTCGCTGCCGACCGCAGCCGCGACCAGATCATGGACGCCGTCGACCTGCGCCCGGAAGTCGTCCAGCGTGTGACCGCAAGCGGCACCGAGACCATCCCGGCCGAAGAAGCCGAAGTCGGTGATATCCTTCTCATCCGCCCCGGCGACCGCATCCCGCTTGACGGCATCATTTCCGAAGGCGAGACCCAGATCGACACCTCCGCCGTCACCGGTGAACCGAAGCCTGTCCTCGCAGCCGTCGGCGACCCCGTAGACTCCGGCTGCGTCAATATGACCGGCACCATCCGCATCCAGGTCGAAAAAGTCCTCGCAGAATCCATGGTCACCCGTATCCTCGACTCCGTCGAGAATGCCGTCGCCAGCAAGCCAAAGATCGACCGTTTCATCACCCGCTTCTCCCGCGTGTACACCCCGATCGTCGTCTTCGTCGCGATCGCCGTCGCAGTCCTCCCGCCGCTCCTCTTCGGCGCCGACTGGGATAAATGCATCTACACAGCTCTCACCTTCCTCGTCATCAGCTGCCCCTGCGCGCTCGTCATCTCCGTCCCGCTCTCCTTCTTTGCCGGCATCGGCGCCGCATCGAAAGAAGGTATCCTCTTCAAGGGCGGCACCGTCATGGAAGCCCTCTCGAATACCAAAGCCGCTGTCCTCGATAAGACCGGCACTCTGACCGAAGGAAAATTTAAAGTCAGAAGCATCGTGAAGACCGCTGGCAAGAGCGAAGACGAGATCCTTGCCCTCGCAGCTGCCGGTGAGATCTACTCCACCCACCCCATCGCCCAGTCCATCGTGACCTGCGCGAATGAAAAAGGTCTCTCTCTTCCCAAGCTCACCTCCATGCAGGAAATCGCCGGACACGGCGTCAAAGCCAAACAGAACGGCGAAGACATCTATATCGGAAATGAAAAGCACCTCGCCCTTTCCAGCATCTCTGTCCCATCCCTTCCGGAAAACAAAGAAGTCGGCACCGACGTCTACGTCGCCAAAGGCAAGACCCTCCTCGGGCGCATCACCATTTCTGATGCCATCAAATCTGACACCATCGAAGGCATCCAAGACCTGAAAGCCCTCGACATCACCCCTGTCATGCTGACCGGGGATAATGAAAAGAGCGCAAAAGCCATTGGCAGTCTCGTCGGCATCGAGAACATCCACGCCGACCTCCTTCCGGAAGAAAAGCTCTCGGAAATGCAGAAAGTCAGAAAAGAGATCGGCTCCGTCCTCTTCGTAGGCGACGGCATCAATGACGCTCCTGTCCTCGCCGGTGCTGATGTAGGCGCCGCTATGGGCAGCGGCGCAGATGCTGCCATCGAAGCCGCTGACGTCGTCTTCCTGAATTCGAATGTCGACGCCATCTCCAAAGCCGTCCGCGTGGCCAGAAAAGTCATCAAGACCGCCTGGGAAAACGTCGCCTTCGCCCTCATCGTGAAGATCGCCGTCATGATCATGGGCCTCTTAGGCTATGCCAATATGTGGGTCGCCGTCTTCGCAGATACCGGCGTCACCATCCTCTGTATCCTCTATGCCGTAAGACTGCTCAGAGTGAAATTCTGATTCATGGGTACATAAATGAAAACCCCCGATTTGCCTTTTGGCAAATCGGGGGTTTTGCTTGCGCGTAAAACTATACAAAACGGATTTCCAGCCGCTTTCCAAGTCCCTGCGCGATCTTCGCAAGTGTAGCAATGGAAGGCATTGACTGACCTTTCTCAATGCGGCTGATATTGGACTGCCTAAGTCCTGTACGCTCAGCCAGTTCCGACTGCGTGAGCTGTTCCTCATTCCGTGCACGAAGACCCATCATCATCAGCTGATAGCGCGCTTCATTCTCAACCCATTCTTTTTTGAAATCAGGATCCTTCATCTGCTCATTGAGATATCTATCGAAATCATCCATTTCTTTCTCCTCCTGCTGCGATTCACATACTCATCCCGCATTTTCTTCGCCCGCTTGATTTCACGAGCCGGGGTCTTCTATCTTCCTATATCCATATGACAAAAAAGAAGCACCGAACCCTTCAGCTCGTTGCTTCTATTTTGTCAAACAGAATATCCCGCTTCGCGGGCTACTTCTTTCACATAAGGGATCGGACTGTCCGTCATGACCGCGATGTTGTCAATCTGTCTCTTATACACA
>ENA-OUOU01001965-OUOU01001965.1-human-gut-metagenome-genome-assembly--contig:-NODE-1965-length-10170-cov-6.507168_pt1 | contig 10170 bp, 10 predicted proteins | sample MGYA00237936_ERZ548765 | MGnify/ENA primary metagenome ERZ548765 (study PRJEB26490, sample SAMN05356889) | human gut metagenome | biome: terrestrial biome; feature: human-associated habitat; material...
ATCGGATGAATCATCCATCTTCCTCGTTTATTTTTTATAGGATACTACGTTCTTTTGCACTTGTCCAGCAGAAAAAGCTAAAATATTTTTAGTAAAACTGACGAAAAGTGAGAAGAACGCAGAAGTTCACTGTATCATAAACTGTATGATGGACCGGACAAATACAGGCCGTTGCCGAAAGATAGCTTTTCACAAAATGCTGTTTACAAGCATCTGATAATACAGTATAATTAAACAAACGGTATAGAGATAAATGAATATTTTCAACTAAAAGACGAATAAAACGCGCTGGCATTCACTGCGCCGGGCTTGCTTGAAGTGGCCCGCACACAAAATGGAGGCTGCGGCAATTTTAGGACCGGACAAGGAGGGGGAAGATATGAAAACCGAGCATTCCTATTCCGCAAAGGGCGTTTTGGCTGCGCTGGGGAGATCCGCTTTGTATCAGCTCTTTTTCGTGGCGGTGCAGGTTTTGCTGCCCTTTGTCTATGGGATCGGTATCGCTGCCGATGCGGCGATCAATAGGGGTGCGGACCTTGCACAGGGGGCACAGGCGGTGGCGGAGCGGCTTCTTGACGGCCTGTCGGCGCTCACGCTGCTATCGTGTCTGATCATCGCCGCGGTACTGCTGCTGTGGTTCCTGCTGCGGAAAAAGCCGCTATCCGAGGCGGCGGGCCTTCGTCACTGCTCGGGCTGGACGGTGGGCTTCTGCGCCTTCGGTGCGGTCGGCCTCTATGTGCTGGTCAGTCTGGTGCTTGCCCTGCTGCCGGAAAGCTGGATGGAGGAATATGGAAAAGCCATGCGCCTGAGCACAGAGACGGGGCTGATCCCGGCGCTTGCCGTGGTGGCCGGCGCGCCGCTTGCGGAGGAACTCGTGTTCCGCGGCGTCATCCAGTCGCGGCTGGAACGGGCCATGCCGGTGTGGATCGCAATTGTACTGCAAGCGGTACTCTTTGGATTCATCCACGGAACGCCGGTGCAGATCGGCTACGCGTTTCTCATGGGCCTGCTTTTCGGCTATATTCGCTATCGCACGGGGAGCATCCTGCCCACGATCGCCGCGCACGCCGCGTTCAACGCAATGAACGACCCGCTGGGGCTTTTGGGCGGTTTTGCGGAGAAGTGGCAGTTCCTTGCCGTCATGGCCGCCGTATGCGCGGCGGGCTGCGTGCTCTGCCGCCGCGGTTTGAGCGGACTAAGAACAGCGCCGGAGGCCGAAGCAAGGCCTACATCGCCGACGGTCTGCGAGGAGATCACCGAATAACAGAGAAAGCGCCTTTCAAAGAAAAGCTCTTTGAAAGGCGCTTTGCGCTTCTGTGATTGAATCTTTTTACTTCACGCTGCCGTCGGCGTTGAAGACGGGCAGCTTTTCAAGGAACAGGATGTCCTTGCGGTCGGCTGCGCCGCCCTCGGCGAGAACGGCCATGCGGCCCGTAACGGTGCCGCCCGCCTTTTCGACGAGTGCTTCCATCGCCTTGAGCGAGCCGCCCGTGGAGATGACATCGTCGACGAGCAAAATCTTCTTGCCGCGGATGAGATCCGCGTCGTCAGAGCCGAGGAAAAGCTTCTGCTGGGCGACGGTGGTGATGGACTTGTCCTCCACGGAAATGGGGTCGGGCATGTAGACCTTGGGGCCCTTGCGCGCGATAAAATACTTTTTCGCGCCGCTCTGGCGCGCCATCTCGTGGATGAGGGGGATGGACTTTGCCTCAGCGGTGAAGAGGTAATCGTAGTCGATGCCCTCGGCGAGCTTCAAGAGCTCTTCTGCGCAGCGCACGGTCAGCTCCGCGTCGCCGAACATGATGAAAGCACCGATATAAAGATCGTCCGTTACCTTGCAGATGGGAAAGTCGCGGTCAAGACCCGCGACATGCATCGGATAAGTCGCCATAAAAGGAAGCTCCCTTCGCGTTTTACATCTTTTTCTGCCGTTTCGCGCGGCAAACAGGATTTAGTATATCTTTTTTGCGCGGATTGTCAAGCGGTCAGACCTCGGTGTCGCCCTCGGGCAGGATGATCGCGCAGGCAATATAGGCGAGCACGCCGGTACCGGCGGCCAGAGCGAGGACCGCCCAGAGCACGCGCACGATCGACGGGTCAATGTTGAAGTAGTCTGCGATGCCTGCGCAGACGCCGCAGATCATCTTGTTGTTGCGGGACTTGTAAAGACGCTTTCTTTCATCCATGATCGTTCTCCTTATCCGGCTGCGAGAGCAGCCACGGTGGGTTTGTAAACAACTATTATAGTATACCACGTTTTTGCACGTTGTAAAGTGCGGTTTTTCCGCGTTTTGGGCAGGAAAAGGGGAGTGCGCAGAGGAAAATGCGCGATATTTTGCGCTTTTGCCGCTTTTTTGCCGGCAAGGGGCAAATTCCCCCTTGCAAGTTCCTTTTTTCTGTGATATAAGTACCACTTAGACAAATGCTGTGAAAGGGAAAATAGCGTGTTTGTTCCGCGTAGAGAGGACCGGTCGGCGGCTGGGAGCCGGTCTGCGGGATGTCGCTTGGTTCGCCCCCGAGCAGCCGCGAGGAAATGCGCGGCCGGTCAGCCCCCGTTACGGGCAACGAGCGCGCGCCTTTGGGCGCGAATCAGGGTGGTACCGCGGAAGAAAGTCTTTCGTCCCGAGAGTGTCGGGAGGAAAGGCTGTTTTTTTGCCCCTGCCGCCGATTTTTGAAATTCTGCAAATTTTTACCTGAAAAGGAGAAATGATATGAAACAACAACTGGAAGCGATCCGCAAGGCGGCGCTCGATGCGATCTCCGACGCCGGCAAGGCGGAGGACCTCGAAGCACTGCGCGTCCGCTACCTTGGCAAAAAGGGGGAGCTGACCGCCGTTTTGAAGCAGATGGGCAAGCTCAGCGCCGAAGAGCGCCCCGTGATTGGGCAGCTCGCCAACGACGTGCGCGCCAAGCTCGAAGCGAACATCGAGGAAAAGACGAAAGAGCTCGCCGACAAGGCCATGGAGCTCAAGCTCAAGTCCGAGGCCGTGGACGTGACCATCCCCGGCAAGCAGGAAAAGATCGGCGTGAAGCACCCGATGTATCAGGTGCTCGACGAGATCAAGGACATCTTCGTCGGCATGGGCTTTGAAATTCTCGAAGACCGCGAGGTCGAACTTGCCGAGTACAACTTCACGAAGCTCAACGTCGAGGAGGGCCATCCCGCCCGCGAGTGGAGCGACACGTTCTACTTCACCGAGGACAGCTCGATCCTTCTGCGCACGCAGACCTCTCCGATGCAGATCCACGCGATGGAGACGCGCGAGCTGCCCATCCGCATTCTCGCCCCCGGCCGCGTGTACCGCAAGGACGAGGTCGACGCCACGCACTCGCCCATGTTCCACCAGATCGAGGGCATGGCCATCGACAAGGGCATTACGATGGCGGACCTCAAGGGCACGCTCAACGAGGTCGTGCGCCAGCTCTACGGCGAGCACACGGTCACGCGCTTCCGCCCCCATCACTTCCCGTTCACCGAGCCGAGCTGCGAAATGGACATTCAGTGCCACAAGTGCCACGGCGCAGGCTGCCCCACCTGCAAGGGCGAGGGCTGGATCGAGGTGCTCGGCGCCGGCATGATCCACCCGAAGGTCCTCGAGGGCTGCGGCATCGACTCCACGGTCTATTCCGGCTGGGCGTTCGGCATGGGCCTTGAGCGTCTGGCGCTCGGCCACTTCAAGATCAGCGACCTGCGTTTGATCTTCGAGAACGATGTCCGCTTCCTCGAACAGTTCTAATATTCCTCGCGAAAGCGGCGAGCCGCTTTCTGCGATCTCTTTCGCAGGGTGCTGCGCCGCACTCGCTTTGCTCGCACGCTTGCACCCTGAGCGGTGTTTTTTGTGACGCGCATGTCGTCACAAAAAACAAAATTTGATTGTTACTTCTTAGGAGGATACAAATATGATCCTATCCCGTAATTGGCTCAACGAATTCGTTGACCTCAAGGATATCACCGATAAGGAATTCAACGACGAGATGACGCTCTCCGGCTCGAAGGTCGAGACCATCGAGCGTCCCGACGAAAACCTCAAGAACGTGGTCGTCGGCAAAATTCTCGAGATGAAGCGCCATGAAAACTCCGACCACATGTGGGTCTGCCAGATCGACGTCGGCCAGGCTGAGCCCGTGCAGATCGTCACCGGCGCGTGGAACGTCCATGTGGGCGACTATGTCCCCGCAGCGCTGCACGGCGCGCATCTGCCGGGCGGCGTGAAGATCGAAAAGGGCAAACTGCGCGGCGTCGAGTCGAACGGCATGCTCTGCTCGCTCAAGGAGCTTGGCATGACGGCGGAGCATGACTTCCCCTATGCCGTCATCACGCCCGCGGCGCTTCTGAACGACTATCATCCCATCGACCCCGCGAAGCCCTCCATCCCCGCTGACATCAAGCCCGGCGACAAGGTCTACGGCCCTGTGCTCTGCGGCCGCGTCGAGGCGGTGAAGAGCACGGACGGCGGCTACGACGTTCGCGTGAACGACGGCACAGTCACCCGTGCGGCGAAGACTGCCTGCTCGAACCTCCACGAGGGCGACCTTGTCGCCTACAACACGAAGAGCGACACGATCTGCACGCTCGAAGACCTGCACGCCGAGCAGAAGGAGTTCCCTCACTGCATCGCCGACGGCATCTTTATCTTACAGGAAGAGGACGCCGAGCCGGGCCTCAACATGGCGCACATCCTCGGCTTTGACGATTCCATCGTCGAGTTTGAGATCACGCCGAACCGCCCCGACTGCCTTTCCGTCATCGGCCTTGCCCGCGAGGCGAGCGCGACGTTCAAGCGCCCCCTTAAGCTGCACACGCCCGAGCCGCACGGCTGCGGCGGCAGCATCGCCGACCTTGTCGACATCGACATTGAGGACGGCGACCTCTGCCCGCGCTACACCGCGCGCATGGTGAAAAACGTCAAGATCGCTCCGTCTCCGCGCTGGATGCGCGAGAGATTGCGCAACAGCGGCGTGCGCCCCATCAACAACATCGTCGATATCACGAACTATGTGATGCTCGAATACGGCCAGCCGATGCACGCCTTTGACTTCAGCTGCGTTGAAGGCGGCCACATCATCGTGCGCACCGCGCGCGAGGGCGAGACCATCCAGACGCTCGACGGCAACGAGCGCAAGCTGACGCCGAACATGCTCTGCATCTGCGACGAGCACAAGCCCGTCTGCGTCGCGGGCGTCATGGGCGGCGCGAACAGCGAGATCGTCGGCGACACGGCGATGGTGCTCTTTGAGTCCGCTAACTTCAACGGCGTTTCCGTGCGCCGCACGGCCAGCGCCCTCGGCATGCGCACCGACGCCTCCTCCCGCTATGAAAAGGGCCTCGACATGATGAACACCATCAAGGCCGTCGAGCGCGCCTGCGAGCTCGTGGAGCTGCTCGGCTGCGGCGAGGTCGTCGACGGCGTGATGGACGTGGTCGCCAAGGAAAAGGCCCCCACGGTCGTCAAGCTCGAACCCGACAAGATCAACGCCCTGCTCGGCACGGAACTCAGCGAAGACCTGATGCGCGAAATTCTTGTCTCCCTCGGCTTTATCCTGAATGGCGACGACATCTACGTGCCGTCCTGGCGCGGCGACGTCGAGCATTACAGCGACATTGCCGAAGAGGTCGCGCGCTTCTACGGCTACAATAAGATTCCCTGCACGCTCATGCGCGGCGAGACCACGCGCGGCGGCTTTAGCGAGCAGCAGCGCTTCGACCGCGCCATCGGCGGCGCTGTGCGCGCGCTGGGCTACGATGAGATCATCACCTATTCCTTCATCAGCCCGACCTATTACGATAAGATCCGCATGCCGAAGGATTCCTCGCTGCGCAACTCCCTGAAGATTTTGAACCCGCTGGGCGAGGATACCTCAATCATGCGCACGACGATCCTGCCGAGCATGCTCGAGATCATTGCCCGCAACCACAGCTACCGCAACAAGTCCGCCCGCCTCTATGAGCTCGGCAAAATTTACCTGCCGCGCGAGGATGGCCTTGCTGACGAGCCGAAGTACCTCTCCCTCGGCGCTTACGGCGACGGCGTGGACTTCTTCTCCTTCAAGGGCGGCATCGAGACGCTGCTGCACGAGCTGCGCATCACGGATGTCAAGTACGTCGCCTGCACCGACAATGATTCTTATCACCCCGGCCGCTGCGCGAAAGTGTATGCGGGCGAGACATACCTCGGCGTGTTCGGCCAGATCCATCCGCTCGTCGCGGCGAACTACGGCATGGACACCGAGGTCTACACCGCAGAGCTGAGCTTCGATGCGATGTATGAAAAGCGCGGCGACATCCCTGTCTACCAGCCGCTTCCGAAGTTCCCCGCCGTCACGCGCGACATCGCCGTCGTGTGCGACGAGGCCGTCACGGTCGGCGCGCTCGAAGAGAGCATCCGCCGCGGCGCGAAGGGCCTTCTCAAGGATGTGTCGCTGTTCGATATTTACCGCGGCCCCGGCGTGGCTATCGGCAAGAAGAGCGTGGCGTTCAACCTCGTTCTGCGCGCGGATGACCGCAGCCTGACCGGTGAAGAGGCAGATGAGGACGTCCAGTCCATCCTCGCAGCGCTCAAGGCCGACCACAACGCGGTGCTCCGCTGAGAATTCCTTAAGGAAACATTACGATTTGGTTACAGTTGACAGCGCTCTCTTTACTTTTTGAAATTGCGTTGCTATACTGTCTGCATGGAAAGGAGGGACTCTCCCAATGGAAGAATTTACCCGAAAGTTTAATGTTGCGCAGGAAAAGGACGCTGAGATCCGTCATATTCTGACCACCGTTTATGCCGCGCTGGAGGATAAGGGTTATAATCCCATCAACCAGATCGTGGGATACATCCTGTCGGAGGACCCCACCTATATCACGAACCATAACAACGCCCGCACGCTGATCCGCAAGCTGGATCGCGACGAGCTGCTGCAAACGCTTGTGCGCAGCTACCTCGGCAAGTAAGCGAAAAACGTCAGAATAACGACCCTCGGAGACCGTGAACGCGGCCTCCGAGGGTTTGTTGCATTTTTTCGCCCCACTTTTATTGACAAGGGGGGCAAAAAATGCTATACTGCAAAAAGTTACAAAACGGTTACAAAGTTACAAATTGGTTACAAGGACAGGAGTGAGTCAGATGGCAGAAGCTACGGAAGGTCTCGTTTACCGCGGACACCCGCTGCGCCGTGTGGATAATCTCATCTACTACGGCTCGATGGCGGATAAATATATCGTGATGATGCAGGTGTTGGATACCACGCCGCTCAAGGATATCACGCTTGCCAAGCGCGTTTCCATTCAGCTGCAGATGACGGACGCAAGCCTCCGTTCGCGCGACCGTGTGGTTCGCTCGACGGAAAAAGGAAGCCTTGGCGAGGCGATGGAATTTGCCTCCATCTGGCTTGAGCGCGCGCTGAGCGGCAAGATGTAAATAGCCGCCGCGCAGCCCCCTGATTTTATTCACGAAAGGATGACTCAGCTATGAGAAACCATTCACGATGCTTATCGTTCCTGCTTTCGGGCATTCTCTCCGTCAGCCTGCTCGCGCCGCTCTCTTCGGCGCAGGCCGCTTACGACGGTTCGATCCGCAACCTCGTTGACCGTGTGACGGTGCTGACGGAATCCGTTCAGACCGAGAGCGCGAACGAAGAAGAGCTCGCCAAGCTCGATGAGATGCAGGCAGAGCTTGAAGATAAGGCCGACGCCAAGGAAGACGTGAGCGAGACCGAGACCGTCTCCATGGTCGTCACGGGCGGCACGATCAACGTGCGCACGGGCCCTGGCACAAATTACGACAAGATCACGCAGGTGGTCAGCGGCAAGCAGGTCACCGTCGTCGGTGAGTCGAACGGCTGGTATCAGGTCACGTTCGACTCGACGACCGGCTGGCTGCTCGGTGAATATCTGCGCGATCCTGCCGACCTCGACGGCACGGTGGGCGCAAAGGTCGTCTCCATGGCGATGCCCTTCCTCGGCACGCGCTATCGCTCCGGCGGCGCGTCCCCCAGCGGTTTCGACTGCTCGGGCTTTACGATGTATCTCTATGCAAAGCTCGGCTACTCCCTGCCGCACTCGGCGACCGCCCAGTATAAGAACTGCGGCTACGCCGTCGCCAAATCCGACTTGCAGCCAGGTGATCTGGTGTTCTTCTCGGATTCCTCACACGCCATCGGCCACGTCGGCATCTACATCGGCAACGGTCAGATCATCCACGCGCGCTACAGCGTCGGCAAGATCACGATCGACAGCCTGTCCGCGAGCTACTATGCTTCTCGCTACGTCGGCGCGAAGCGCATCGCGTAAAAGTACATAAAGAAAGCGGAACAGCTTAGGCTGTTCCGCTTTCTTTATGTATTCAAAAAAGTGGCAAAGCCACTTTTTTGAGAAGGTTTCGCTGCGTTCTGTGCCTCGGTTGTCCGCTTAAAAGCGGACAATTCGACACTCACTTCGCGCAAAGTGTTTTCTGCCACGCACATGTCGCGGCAGAAAACGAATTTGATTTTATTTCGTGCTGTGCGCAGCACGAAACTCTGCGAGGCTTTTTATTCGACCGGCGATTCTGCGGCATTCTCCGCCTTCTCAGCCTTCTCCACCTCCGCGGCGCGGATGGCTTCTGCTTCGGCCTTGGCTTCGGCGAGGACTTTTTTCTCGCTCTTTGTTTTGAGCTGCTTTTCGTCGAACTGTGCCCACATGTCAGGGCGGCGGAGCATTGTGCGCTTGTAGCTCTCTTTTTTGCGCCATTTGGCCACGTTTTCGTGGTGGCCGGAGAGCAGCACGTCCGGCACGCGGCGGCCGTGCCATTCATCGGGGCGGGAATACTGCGGATACTCCAAAAGCCCAGCCCAGTGGGACTCCTCGGTGAAGCATTCCTCCCCGGGCAGCACGCCCGGGACCATGCGGCAGATGGCGTCCGTCACGGCCATGGCGGGAATTTCGCCGCCGGTGAGCACAAAATCGCCCATGGAAATTTCCTCGTCGACGCATTCGTCCAGAAACCGCTGGTCGACACCCTCATAATGGCCGCAGACGAGGATGAGATTGTCATAGCTTGCCTCAAGCTGCCGCGCCTTGGCCTGATCAAAAGCCGGGCCGCAGGGGGAAAGAAAAATCGTATGTACCGGCGCACCGATCTCATCGCAGACTGCACACCAGCAGCGCCACAGGGGGTCGCACTGCATGATGGCGCCCCGTCCGCCGCCGTAGGGGTAATCGTCGACCTGATTCTGGCGGTTGACGGTATAGTCCCGGATCTGGTGGGCGTGAATTTCGATCAGGCCCTTTTTCTGCGCCCGGCCGAGGATGCTGGCATTCAGCATGGGAGAAACGGCCTCCGGGAACAGGGTCATGATATCAAAGCGCATGGCGTTACATCCCTTCGATGAGGCGGACTCTGATATAGCCCTCATCCAGATTGCGTTCGAGCACGAAATCCGGCACGGAGGGGATCAGGTGCTCCTGCCCGTCCTCGGACTTTACAACGTACACGTCGTTCGCAGGTGTGGGCATGACCTCGGCCAGCGTTCCGAGCAGCGTTTCGCCGTCGTAGACCGGCAGACCCAGAAGATCGGCGATAAACAGACTGCCCTCTGGCAGCTTCGCGTCCGCACGCGCGATGGAGACGACCTTATCGCGCAGCGCGCTCGCGGCCTCGACGGTGTCGACGCCTTCCAGCTTCAGCAGCACGCAGGTCTTCTGCACGCGCGACTGCTCGACCTGATAGGCTTTTCCGTCCAGATAGAGCGTGTGGAATTGCAGCAGAAATTCCGGGCCGTCGGCCCAGGGCAGAAGCTTGACCTCGCCATGTACGCCATGCGTGCTGACGATCTTTCCGGTTTGCAGATAGGGGTGTTTCATAGTAAACCTCCGTGAATGGGGTGGATGTTTGGGGACGGGCCTCCGGCGGCACTGCCTTTTCCGCCTTGCCGGAAAAGACAGGGGAGAAAAGGGGCGCTGGGTTACGGTTTGGTGCGTGCTGCGGGTACAATTCAAGCAAGAGCCGATTTTTTAGTCGTTTCGTACACACATACGCACCCTGCGGGCGCTATGGTGCGCGCCGCCTGTTATGGTACAACCAAATTCGTGAGCAGTTACGTTTGAATAGCTGCGGTAAAAACGCCCTGCGTTCGAAACCTGTATGGCAGTACGAATTCGCCGAGACGCTGTAGGGGCCGATGCCCACATCGGCCCGGCAGAAT
>ENA-OUOU01001967-OUOU01001967.1-human-gut-metagenome-genome-assembly--contig:-NODE-1967-length-10161-cov-4.045715_pt1 | contig 10161 bp, 5 predicted proteins | sample MGYA00237936_ERZ548765 | MGnify/ENA primary metagenome ERZ548765 (study PRJEB26490, sample SAMN05356889) | human gut metagenome | biome: terrestrial biome; feature: human-associated habitat; material...
CTACTACGGCTTCTCGCGCGAGGTCACGCGGGAAGAATTTGAAGCTGCGGTCGACGCTTCCCTGACGGATAAGACCTGCATGACGTCGTTCGTCAACCGCGTGGATGTCAAGCCCGGCGATGTGTTTTTCGTTCCGGCAGGCATGATTCACGCCATCGGTCCGGGCTGCCTTCTTTTAGAGGCGCAGGAGCCGTCTGATTTTACCGTGCAGCCGGAGCATTGGTGCGGCGAACATCTGCTGAGCGAGCATGAAATGTATCTGGGGCTTGACCGTAAGATTGCCAACAGCTGCTTTGACTTTACCAGATACGGCGCGCGTGTCGTGGAAGACGGCAGGCAGACGCCGAAGCTTCTGGAGCAAACCTCCAATATGCGCTATGAAAGCCTCATCGGTCCCGATTGCACCGACTGCTTCTCGGTCGACCGGCTGACGCTTTGCGGCAGCAGCGCAGTTCTTCACGCCGGTGCGGGCGTGCACATCGTATCGTCCGGTGCAGGCGCAGTGCGCTGGGGCGATTTTGCACACGCCTTAAAAAAGGGCGACTATTTCTTCCTTCCCGCCTGTGCAGCCGGGGAAGCCATTGTCGAAGGCGAGCTGGAGCTTCTGATCTGCCGTGGCGGCATAGAGCCATAAGAACCATCAAATCATAAAGTGAGACAGAACATGACGCAAAAACCGAGAAATGCCGACTATACAAAAGAATATAACCGCAAGGCGGTTTTGAGCATGCTGCGCCGCAGCTCCATGAGCTGCTCCAGCTCCTGCGAGCAGCGCTTGTCCAGAAGCTCCCGCTTCTGCACGCCATGCACCGCAATGATCGCGTCCCGGTCGCAGACCGCCGCGATATATCCGGTGTTCTTCCCAATCGCTTCACAGATCTGTCCCGCAAATTCCCCCAGATCGCCCATCGGCGAGTATTTCTTAAAGATCACCTCGCCGTCCTTCTCCGTATAAATCTCCAGCGGGTCGCCCTCGCGGATTCGCAGGGTGCGGCGGATTTCCTTGGGGATCACCACGCGGCCGAGGTCGTCGATACGGCGCACAATGCCAGTTGCCTTCATATATGAATGTCCTCCAGTTCATGCAATTTTTGTACGGATAGTGTTCGCCTCCCATGGGAGGAATATACATCGCCGAAAAACAGCGGGACAATCCCGCTTTTCTGTGATACAATGGACGCAAAGCGAGGTATGCACTATGGAATTATGGAAATTACTGGATATCCGCCCCGGCCTGACGGCGGTGATCGGCAGCGGCGGCAAGACCTCCCTCCTGCGCGTTCTGGCTCAGGAGCTGTCCCGCCGCGGCTCGGTGCTGCTGGCCACCACCACCCACATCATGCGCCCGGACTGGTGTCCCTTTGCCGAAACGGAAGCGGCGCTGCGCGCGGCCTTTGCCCGCAGCCCCATCGCCTGCGCCGGCGCCTTTACCCCGGAGGGCAAGCTCACCGCGCCGGACTTCCCCGGCTGGCAGACCGCCGCTGATTTCGTGCTGGTGGAGGCCGATGGCTCCCGGCGGCTGCCCGCCAAGGCACACGCCCCGTGGGAACCGGTGCTTCCGCCGGAGCGCCGCCGCACCGTCTGTGTGTTCGGCGCTTCCGCGCTGGGAAAGCCCATCCGGGACGCCGCCCACCGCCCTGAGCTGTACGCGCCGCTGGCGGCAGCCTCCCCGGACGCGGTCATCACCCCAGTCATGGCCGCCCGCGTGCTGGCCGCAGAGGGCGGCTTTGACGTGCTGTTCATCAATCAGGCGGACGTGCTGACCGGCGCCGCCGCGCAGCTGCGTCCCTTTGCCGACGTCCTGCCCTGCCCGGTGGTATACGGCTCGCTGGCGCGCGGCGCATGGCGCAGTCTTTGACTCCTGATCCATCCCGATCCCGATACAGCAAAAGCACAGGGCGCGGCATAAGCCGCGCCCTGTGCTCTTATTTTTCAGTTCTCAGAACTCTTTCCGGCGCTTCCGTGCCACCAGTGCGGTGCCGGTATAGCTGCTCAGTGCCATGGCCAGATACACCAGCGCTCCGGCGTCCGCCGTCTTGGGCGCGGTCATCACGCCGCCGACGGTGAACTCCGTCGTCACCTCGCCGCTTTCCGTCATCACGGTCATGGTGTACTTGCCCGGCGCCAGCGTCTGCAGATACGCGGCCTTCAGATAGATCTCCGTGCCGCCGTTCTCCTCCGCGATATAGTTCCCGGCGCCGATGGTCTTGCCGTTCACCTTCACGCCCTTGAAGCTGCCGTAGCCGGTGCTGGCGCGGAACGTCAGGCCGTAGATGCCGCCGCTGTAATCCGTGGCGCTCTTGGCCTCGTCCGCCGTCAGGATGGGCTGGATGTCCGGCGTGCTGACAGAGGACGAATGACGCGGCTGCTTGGGGATCTCCGTGCCCTCGCTGCGCTTGTTGCCGCAGACGGTGCACTCCTCGTGCTTCAGGCCGGTGGCCTCGGTGGTGGCCTCCTGGTCGATGACCCACCGGTAATCGTGGGGCAGCAGGTCGCCGTAGGTGTGGCCGCAGATATCGCACACCGCCAGCGCCGTGCAGGTAGCCGTGCCGCCGGTATGGGCGCAGCCGTAGCCGCACTCGGTGCACACGCTCTCGTCATTCCAGCTGTGGTTCGCCTCGGCACCGGCCGCCGCGCCGCAGCACAGATAGAACGCCTGATGCGTCTCTGCGGTCTGCGCCCAGCGGATGCCGCCGGTGTGGTTGCTGGCATCAAGCTCGCCGTAGGGCTGCCCGCACACGTCGCACACCGCCTTATGCTGGCAGTCCGCCGTGCCGCCGGTGTGGGCTTCCTGGTTGCTCATGGGCGTGCGGCAGGTGGCGCAGACCGTCCAGTGACCGTCCGCGTTGTACTTATAGGTGCTGTCGGCCACATGTGCCGCCAGCTCGCCGTAGGATTCGCCGCACACGCTGCACACCGCCTTCGCCGTGCAGGTAGCCGTGCCGCCGGTGTGGTTCTCCCACTCCGTCTTATAGCCGCAGCTCTCGCACTTCACCTGATGCTGCGTCTCGCTGACGTTCTTTGTCAGGCTGTGCGCCGTCACGTCCTTCTGATAGCCGCAGGCGCTGCACTCCTGCCAGTGGTTCTGCGTGTCGAACTTATCCGTCCACGCATGCGCCGCCACGTCTGTCTTATAGCCGCAGGCGCACGCGTCCCAGTGACCGTCCGCGCTGCTCTTACTCTCCATGCTGTGGTCGGTCTTATTGGTAGCATAGCCGCACTCACACTCCTGCCAGTGCCCCGCCGTGTCGTACTTGCTCGTCAGCTCATGCGCCGTCTCGCCGGTCTTATAGCCGCAGACGCACTCCTGCCAGTGCTGGCTCTCGTTGTGCTTCGCCGTCAGGCTGTGCTCGTCGTGGTGCGTCTCCGCGCCGCAGGCGCAGACCGCCCAATGCCCGTTGCCGTCAAATTTCTTGTCCGTATAGCTGTGCGCCGCTATACCCGTCTTGGCGCCGCACACCGTACACTGGTACCAGTGATTCGCCTCGTCGCCGACAAGCGTCTCGCCGTACACGTGCTCAACGCATTGATAAGCCTTCACCGTCACCTGCGCGGGGCTGCTGGTATCATGGTTCTTATCCGCCTTGTAGCGCACCTCAAACACGGTGTCCACAGGGTAGCCGTTCTCCGTGTTCAGCGTCACGTCCACCGTATTGCCGGTGGCCGCTGTCCACGTCACCCCGTCCTTGCTGTACTCCATGTCGGTGCCCAGACCGGTCAGCTGACCCGTGGTCGGATGCTCCTTCGTCGCCGCCACACCGGTCACGCCGGTGGGCGCTTTCATATCCGCCGGGGTGATGGTGAACGTCCATCCCCCGTCCTTGTCCGTCACCGTGGTGGCGTTGAAGTTGGGGTCATCCGGCACATCGATATACAGCGTGTAGGTACCCACGTCCACCGGCTCCGTCACAAAGGTGTTGGTGTCTCCCACCTTATATTTCAGCGTGAGCTTGTTGTTGGAATTGGCGAATGCCAACCGGTGTCCCCAAGGAGATTCCGGCCACGCAAACCTTATCTCATAGGTCTGCGCCTTGCCGGTATAGTCCGTCTCGTAGGTCGGGCAGGAAATGACCTCGAAATCGCTGGCCGTTGCCGTTCTCCTGGCGATGGTGACCGTCAGGGTCACAGGCTCGGTGGTGCCGTCCTTCCATGTATAGCCGTCCTCCGGCTTGACCTTCACCGTGTAGGTGCCGGGATCGCAGTACGTCCTGCTGCCCTGAACGGTCTTATAATGGGCGTCGTAGTAATCAATATCCCCTTCAAAGATGAAGTAGTAACGGTTTCTATATACCATGTCCGTTCTGGGCACGGGAACCGCCACAACGCCCGTATACCGGGGCACCGTCACCATGGTGGCTTCGGACACCTTCTGTGTCTCCGTGTCTCTGTACCGCACATAGTACACCGTGTCCACATAGATTTCGCTGTTCGCCGACCGCTTGTCCAGCGGCACGCGGGTAGTGCCGTAGCTGCACCTCGTCCATGTCGTTCCGTCCTTGCTGTACTCCATCAGGCTGCTGGTGCCGGTGATGAAGCCGTAGGCGGTGTCGCTCTCGTAGGGCATCGTGCCCGCCAGACCCGTAGGCGCCGCCGGCGCGTCCTTCGCCGTGGCGTTGGGCAGCGTCAGCTCCAGTTCCTTCGTCAGCTTGCTGTCACGGCCGGAGAGCTGCACCCTCGTGTTGCTGTACCAGCTTGCGCTCAGCGGGCTGTTCATGTCCTTTATCGCGTCCTTGTAGCTCTTCGGGAGGTAGTGGTCGCCATCCGGCGTTATCTCGAAATACGGGATATTCGTCACGCTCTCGAACGTCAGCGTCTTGCCGTCCTCCGACAGCACACCGCCGTTCGGTTTCACGCTGACCTTCATGCCCTCGCCCAGATGGATGGTCGCTTTGTACTGGGCTTCCCTCACGTACAGGTAGCCGTTGTCGGACACGATCTCAAGGCCGTCCTTGTCCGAGAAGAAGAACCCGTCATTGGCGTTGTCATTGGTGATCTGTATTTTGGAATAGGGATAATCCTTCGTAGTGATGCCGATGCACTCGCCAGACAGCTTCAGATTGGCGGCGCTGAATTTATAGCCGCTGCCCAGATACAGGTTATCGTCCTTATTTTTATTGGTAGAGTTATCGATGGTGCTGGTATTGTCGTAGATCTTCACCTGACCGATCAGCTTCACGTTATTGCTGCGGACGCACACACCGCCGCCGCCGGAAAGCTCATCGCTGCCGAGCTTCGCCTCGTTGTCATAGATCTCGACCACACTGCTGCTGGTGGTGCCGATATACAGCGTACCCTTGGTAAAGATACCGGCGCCCTCGCCATCAAGCCCGTTGCTGCGCGCCGAGCTGATATTATCCTTGATAATGCCGTTTTCTATCTTCGCCGTGGCGCCGCTGGCGTTGTACAGGCCTCCGCCGTTGCCGCAGGCATCCGCGTCGCCCAAACCATCCGTCCGGTCTTTATAGTTCAGCGCCTTGTTGCCGGTGAGGGTACCGTTTTCCATGGTAAAGGTGCCGGTATTGAACACACCGCCGCCGCCCTGGGTGCCGTTGTCGGCGAAGGGCACCACCGTGTTGTCGCTGATGGTGCCGTTCTTCATGGTGAACGTGCCCCGGTTGAGCACGCCGCCTCCGCCGTAGTCGGTGCTGTTACTGTAGGTGGATTCGCCCAGAAGCGTCACGGTGTTGCGGGTGATGGTGCCATCGTACATGGTGAACTTACCCGTGGTGTATACATACACACCGCCGCCGCCCTGAAAGACCGCGGTATTATCGCTGATCTCGCCCCGGTACAGGTTGAATGTGCCCCTCATGTCGACAAACACACCGCCGCCGGCGCCGTAGCCGCTTTGCTTCCTGAGCCCAGCGGTGTTGCCGGTGATCGTGCCGCCGTACATGTTGAACGTTCCGCTGGTAATAGCTACACCGCCGGCGCTGTCGTTGCAGAAATTGCCGGTGATGCTGCCGCCCCACAGGTTAAAGGTGGCGGTGGTGCTGGAGCTGCCGTAGCCGATATCCACACCTCTGCCCGTAGTCTGCTTGCCCCATCTATCCTCGCCGTGAGTCACCTTGCCGGTGGTCTTGCAGTCCGTCAGGTCGAAGGTAGCGCCGCTGTTCACCTCGATCATGCTGCGCGCGTTATTGTTTTTGCCGATGATGCTGTGTCCGTTCAGGCACAGCTTTACGCCGCTCACAGGCTGCCAGACGTAGTCGCTGATGGAATTATTAAATTCCACCTCCACGTCGTTCAGCAGATAGTAGTTGCCCGCCGTGGTGATGGCCTTCAAGCTGCTGACGCCCGTCCATGCCGTCTTATCGTTGTGGGTAAAGTGCCTGCTGTCGGCTGCATAGTGACCCACGCACACGCAGTGGGTGTGGGTGCCGTCCTCCGCGCCCTTCAGCCACAGGCCGTCGCTGCCGGATGTCAGCACATACGCCGCGTTGTCGCTGTGGAAAGCCGCCTGCATAGGGGGATAGGTATGCTTCACCACAAGGCTGGGGACGATCTCCGCGCTGACGCCGATGTAGCTCTTGGCGGCGTCAAAGGTACCGTACTGCACGGCGCAGGGGTTCGCGCTGGTGTCGGTCGTCCGGCTGCTATACCGGCTGTCGAAAAGAGCCACGCTCACATTGTTGGTCGTACCGTCGGACAGCTTGTTGTTCTCGATACGGATGACGCCGCTTCTGTCGCTCGCCGTGCGGTCGCCGATGACGAAACCATAATTACTGCCCTGTGCTTCATCCTGCTGGATATAGGGATAGCTTTTGTTATACACACCGCCGCCGCCCCTGGCCGCCGTGTTGCCGGTGATGGTGCCGCCATGCATAATAAAGCTGCCGGCATCGCAGTATACGCCGCCGCCGTAACCGGCGGTGGTGTTATTCCGGATAACGCTGCCCGCCTCCATGGTCAGCACGCCGCCTGCCACATACACCGTACCCTCGTATGTGCCGGTATTCACATGGTTCTGGATGACAGCGCCAGCCTTCAACGTAAGGAACGCGTTCATGGACAGCGAAAAAGCCGGATCGCTGGCCTCCACTTTGTTGCCGTCCACCGTGATGTTCTCCAGTGTCAGTCTGGCCTTGTTCCTCTCATAGATGCCTACCGAGCTGTCAAAGCGAAACATTCTGCCGCTGGTAAAGCTGTCGGCGCGCTTCAGGGTACCGCCGCCCTTGATGGTGATATTGGCCTCCGCGGGGATCACCAGCGTTTCCGTGACCTCGATGGTGCCCGTCACCGTGATCGTCCGCGTTCTACCATAGCCGAGCTCCCTTTTCAGCTCGTCAAAGGTGTCAACACTCCCCGCCCACGCCGCTGTCGGCAGTAAGCTCACCGCCAGCAGCAGCGCCATGGCCATGCTGACCAGTCGCTTTTTCCACATAGTATTGCCCTCCTCGTCATGTTGGTTGCTTTCTACTGTTTGCGGCATTCCCCGCCGCCGTTCGTCATCGCGCAGTATACCAGCTTCTTCCGTTTTTCGGCAGCCATCGCCGCCAAATGCGTCCCGCCCGCCCTGAAATGCAAAAAGGGGCGGCTTCCGCCGCCCCGATTCCAGTATTTTCCTGTACAGCCCCCGTCCCATTGTAGGGGACGGCGTCCTCGACGTCCCTCTTTCTGTAGGGCGGGACCCATGTGTCCCGCCGCAGGATACCGCATTTACACGCCCAGCAGGGCGTGCCATGTGTCGCGCCCTACAATGCCGTCCGCCGCCAGGCCGTGCGCCGCCTGAAACCGCTTCACCGCTGCGGCGGTGTTGGCGCCGAACATACCGTCAGCGCCGCCGGCATCATAGCCCAGCCCCGTCAGCGCCGCCTGCGCCAGCCGCACCGTCTCGCTGCGGCTCCCCTGCGCCAGCAGCGGCAGCGTCACCGCCGTCCCGCCGGCTCTTGCCGCCGGTGCTGCCGGAGCCGACGCCTGCGCTCCCGCCAACTCCTCAAAGGGGAAATGCCCGCCGGGACACCCGGTGGCGTTCACGTCGCTGTGGCGCTGCACCGTGGAGATACCGTACTTCTGCTTGAGGTACGCCACCAGCTCCATGCCCGCCTGCTTCTGCGCCGCCGGCATCTCCTCCCGGTCGAAGCTGCCCTCGAAGCATACGCCGATGCTGTCATAGTTGTTGTTCCCCGCATGAGCGCCCACCGTGTCCTCCGGTCTGCCCCGGTACACGCTGCCGTCCTTCCGCACAAAGAAGTGGTACCCGATGCCGCTCCATCCGTTTGCCAGATGCCACTGGTGCACCTGCTGGGGCGTACACGTCACCGCCGCCGCGTGGTGCAGGATGATGCGCCGGGTGGCGCTGCGACGCGCCAGCGTCCCCGCCCATTTATACGTTGTCTCGATGATCTGCATCGCTCTCTCCCTCCGCTTTCTTTTCCACCGTGTCCTTCAGCCGTCCCAGCAGCTTCTGCAAAAAGCCCGGCACGGGCCCGCCCAGCGCCGCCACATTCTCCAGAATGGAGATCAGCTCGTTGATGATGAGCCACACGATCACCATGGCCGCCATCAGGAACCGGAACGATACCTCCACGCCAACCTGCGTCAGCCCGTAGCGCACCAGCCAGTCCACCACCCCGGCCACGCCCACCAGCGCCAGATATCCCAGCTTTTTCAATATGCCCCGCAGCCCGGTTTTCGAGCACAGCTTCCCCGTGCTCCACGCCTTGGCCATGCCGCTGACGTAGTCGCCGACCATCACCGCCAGCAGCACCGCCAGCGGCACCACCAGCGCCGCCGCATAGCTGCACAGCGCGCCCACCGCCGCCGCCAGTATCGCCATCACAGAGTTTTCGTTTTTCATCCTTTGTATCCTCCCATACCATATTTTTCCTTATGACAGTCTATGCTGTCCCTGTCCACGCCGTCACCCTTTCCTCCCGTTGCCCATTTGCGGACAACCTCCGCCGTTTTTTCTTATAAAGGTCATCTCTCTTAAAAAAATCCCGCACTTTTCTTGCTTTTGGAAAAAAGTATGGTATACTGTTAGTGCTCATAATGTCTCATGCTGCGCCCGTATGAACTGCGCGCGGCGCGGGCAAGCTATATGCGGTGCATCCGGCCGCGTTTTTCAGCTGCCGTCATTATGGCACCGACCACTTGAAAAGAGGGAATCTGCCTTGAATAAATACATGATCCGCGGCGGACGGGAGCTTTACGGCGAGATCACCGTCAGCGGCGCCAAAAACGCCGCCGTTGCCATCATCCCTGCCGCCCTTCTGGTAGACGGTGTCTGCCGCATCGAAAACATCCCCCAGATCAGCGATGTGACGCTGTTCTTCTCCATTCTGGAGGAGCTGGGCGCCAGGGTTCGCGTGCTGAACCGCCACGCCATCGAGATCGACTGCCGCGCCATCCACTCCACCCGCCCGTCCTACGATCTGGCGCGGCGCATCCGTGCCAGCTACTATCTGCTGGGCGCGCTGCTGGGCCGCTTTGGTGCCGGTCAGGTTGCCATGCCCGGTGGCTGCAATCTGGGACCGCGCCCGATTGACCAGCACCTGAAAGCCTTTACCGCTATGGGTGCCGATGATTCCGTTGAATACGGCATGATCCGTGTTCGTGCAGAGCACCTGACTGGGAGCCATATCTTTTTTGATACGGTTTCCGTTGGCGCCACCATGAACGCCATGCTGGCCGCTGTGAAAGCGGAGGGCCTGACCATTCTGGAAAACGTTGCCCGTGAGCCGCATGTTGTAGACCTTGCCAACTGCCTGAACATGATGGGTGCTGATGTGCACGGTGCCGGTACGGATGTTATCAAGATTCGTGGCGTCAAGCAGCTGCATGGTTGCTCTTATTCCATCATTCCGGACCAGATTGAAGCGGGGAGCTATATGGTTGGTGCAGCTATTACCGGCGGCGATGTGACCCTGCACAATGTGATTCCTAAACATATGGAGCCCATTACCGCAAAGCTCCGCGCCGCTGGTTGCGAAGTGACCGAATACGATGATGCCATGCGCATTGTGCGCCACGGTGCCATCCATCCGGTTAAAATCAAGACCATGCCGCACCCCGGCTTTCCCACAGATATGCAGCCGCAGATCACCACCCTGCTGACACTAGCAGAGGGTACCAGCATCATCACCGAAGGTGTCTGGGAACAGCGGTTCCGCTATGTGGACGAACTCCGCCGCATGGGTGCAGATATTTCCTGTCTCT
>ENA-OUOU01001970-OUOU01001970.1-human-gut-metagenome-genome-assembly--contig:-NODE-1970-length-10154-cov-3.182097_pt1 | contig 10154 bp, 9 predicted proteins | sample MGYA00237936_ERZ548765 | MGnify/ENA primary metagenome ERZ548765 (study PRJEB26490, sample SAMN05356889) | human gut metagenome | biome: terrestrial biome; feature: human-associated habitat; material...
ACCCATAGGTCCAAAGTACACAACGTTTTCTTTTTGGGGCGAGTTACGCAAAAAAGTTGCACACAAATGCTCAATAGTATGAAGCGCCGGCATATCTATAACCGGCTCGCGGTTCGGCGCGGTAATACGCAGGTCAAACGTTGTAACCGTGCAGTCGCCGCACCTGTCGCGGCGTGAAACGTATAAACCCGGATACAGGTCAAGGTGATTTACTTTAAAACTTTCTATTTTGTTCATTGCAATTTCCTCACATAACATTTTTATTATGATACCGCAATATCGGCTTGATTGTCAATACGCATTTGTGTTATAATTACCGTAGTTTCAGACATTATAATAAGAGGTGATATTATGTCGGTAAAACTAAACGAGAATAAAGAAGTTGTTAAAAAAATCAAAGAGGGGCTCAAAAAGCGAGGCGGTTACTGCCCGTGTAAAATTCCGAAAACAGAGGACAACAAATGTATGTGCAAAGAATTTCGCGAACAGATTGCCGACCCCGACTTTGAAGGATATTGCCACTGTATGCTTTATTACAAATCAAAAGATTGAAAAGGAGTTTTTAATATGCCGATAATCCATATAAACGATGATAATTTTGAAAAAGAAGTTTTAAATCAACCCAAAACCGTGCTTTTGGATTTTTATGCCGATTGGTGCGGACCTTGTCAGATGATAGCCCCCATAGTTGCCGAAATTGCAGATGAGCACCCCGAATACGTTGTAGGCAAAATTAACGTTGACGACGAGCCTGCGCTTACTCAAAAGTTCGGTATATCGAGTATTCCGGCGCTGTTTGTTATAAAACAGGGCAAAACCGTTGCAAACACAATAGGTTACACCGAAAAGCAGGAAATTCTTGAAATGCTTGAATAAACCGACGCAAATTTTTAAAAAATACGCATCAACAGCCGCAGGCCGAAAATCGGCCTGCGGCTGCTCTATTTATATATGTATATACGGTGTTTTTGTTTTGTGTGTAAACGCAGGCGGCTGCTACTCAATCGGCAATACAAGGCGCGAACAGTAACGGCGGGTGTCTATCTCGCGGCCTGTGTACGGAGCAACGATACCAAGCACACGCGGCGGCGCAGTGGGCTTGAGTTTGCGTGCTTTTACCTCTCTGCCCAAAGTCAGCCACGCCTCGTCTATGCCGCTGTATTCGCCGCAATACAACACCGACAGCACCTTGCACTCAGGCAGTATCAATGCGTCTTTTGGGGCCTTTTCATTCCGCACCGGCACGCACACCGCGTTGGGATACGGCGTGTCGCCTACGTAGCCCTCAAGGTAATCTTTGCGGTCAAGAATAGCAAAAAGCGGCTCATCCGAAAGCACGCAGCCCATACGGACGCACTCGCTGTAAAAATCGTACATTTCGGCATATCGGTCGTCGGTGGTGAGCCCCATACTCCAGCGTATGCGGCAGGTGACCGCAGGCAGTGTCATAATCTGCACCGAAACGGCAGGCGGCTCCATAGAACGCAGACGCAGCTCCTCTACGCTGCGCTGAAGGTCGTGCAGTCGGTTTTCAAGAACCTTCAGCATATCGGTTGCTTCACCGCCGCGAACAAAATATTCGATTATATCCTTATTGTTTATGCCCATAGCCTTGAACTTTTCAATTTGCAGAATACGCGCCACATTGTGGTTGTCATAGTAGCGCCGACCGCTGTCGGGGTCGGTGTACGCCGGCGTAAGCATACCTTTTTCCTCAAGACGCAAAAGCGTGCTGCGCGAAAGGCCGCAAGCCGCGGCAGCCTCGGTGATTTGAAAAAGTTTTTTTGTTTCGGTTTTCACTTTTTTAAACCTCCAAAAAAGCACTTGATTCGTTCATAGGTGAACGGTATATAATATTATTATAAAAGAGATTTCGCCGCTGTCAAGACATTATTTTGCAACAAATGACAGCTGTCGGTTTTAAAAAGGTTAAGGCAGAAACAGAAAAAAGGAGCGAGTGATAATGAAAACTCTGAAACGGATTTTGAGCGCTGCGCTGTGCCTGTGCCTGTTGTACACGGCGCTGCCTGTGCAGACAGACGTTTCCGCCGACGCACCAAGGCGTTATATAATAGAGTGCGGTGAGGTCTGGGGTCAAAAAACAAGCGCTACCGCCTTTAACATCTGTGGCGGAAGTTACGCTATGAGATATTACAACACCTACAGAAACCGCGGCTATAACACCGTGGTCACCGTAGACGGTGAACGACAGACAGATCCCTCAAACCTGATTGCACCCGGTCTGCGGCTGAGCGTGGAACTGGAAAATCCAGGCCTTGACAAAACAGAACTGAGAGAATACCACAAAAACTACATTATGGTGCGATACACCCTGAAGAACAACGGTGCAAGGCCACACGAAGCTCGGGTGGGCAGCTGCGCCGGCATAGCGGTAGGCGGCAAAGAACATCCACCCATTTGGGCAGAAACGGCAGGCGGTAATACGCTTATCGCCTCAGGCAGACCCAACCTGCGCGCCGTAAGGCTTGTCGCCACAGCCTGCGATACGGTGTGGTACGGGGAATACGAAGACAGATTCGATAACTGCTTCAAGGATAAGAAAAACCGCTCGCCCGATAACGTATGTTACATTTCGCCCTCGCTTGCCTACTCGTGGAGCGTAACGATTGCCCCCGGCGAAACGTGGTCAAGTTACGTTCTGTTAGGCGCGGGTTTGCAAACGGATCTGCAGGCGGCAACTCCGTCAATACCGCAGCCTAAAATAATACAGTCTGCGCCCGCAGTCAGCCTGACCGCAAGCGAAATTTACATCAATGAGGGCGACGATATGCCCGACTGGGAAGATTACGTTGCCTTTGCCTCGGGAACTATAAGCACTTCAGGGCAGCCTACAAAAGCCGACCCACCCGGTACATACACGGTGACCTACACTGCGGCAAACACCAAAGGAACTGCCACCGCGACGCTTAAAGTCAACGTTTTACCCAAATCGGCGGCACTTTCGCAAACTGCGGTCACGGGTACCGACAATTTTACACTGTCTGCCAAACTTGAGTATACAGGCGGTCTTGACTTTACGGAAACGGGCTTTGTTTACGGGCTTGTGTCAAAACCGACCCTCTCTCAAAACGACGGCTCGGTCAAAACAAGCAGCGTTGTAACCGACAAGGGCGGCGCTTTAAAAGTTTCTTTAGCAAAAGGCAGTCTGATTGAAGGTCTGCAATACTACGCACGCGCATACGCCAAAGCAAAAGACGGCAGCGTTATCTACGGAAACAGCAGTGATCCTTTCGGAACTGCCGTTCCTGCTTACGGCAAATTCTCTGTAAAAAATAACGGAAACCGAAGTTTTACCATAAGCCGCACAGACGGCACCGACGGCGCGCAGACGGTATATTACCGCACGGTCAACGGCTCCGCAGTGGGCGGAACGCACTTTACGCATATTGCAAACAGCGTTAATTTTGCCGCAGGAGAAAGCAGCAAGACCATCAGCGTAACCGAACTCGGTGTAACAAAAACCTATGGCGGCAACGCCTCAACCGCTTACTCAAACACCGACCGCACCTATCAGTTTGAAATCTACCGTGTAGAGGGCGGCGCGACCATAGCAACCTCAAAAGCGACCCGAACCATACCCAAAAGCACAAGTTATACGGTAAGCAAAACCCTGTACAACGAAACGTCGAGAACCGTGGTTGATAACGTTTTGACAAGCGATTCCGCAGATAAACAGAATACGTGGGTCGGGGACCATTCTGGCACCGGCGACTGGAAAATATATTTTCAGAATGACAGAAAGAAAAATACCGACCAGTTGAATTTTCACGTAAGCAGGTCGATAGACTCGCCGTATTTAAAGGCGACGGCAAAAGGATTTTTTTACAGGGCGTATTTCACTTACAAAGAATATGACGATGGGTATCACCTTGTATGGATGGCAAATCACACGCCCGACAGTTACGGCCCCGTAGAAATCACAAAAGGTGCGATACCTTTAGACAGCGACTTCGGCAAAGCCTACTTCACCGCAACGTGGGAGTCGGCAAGCTCAGGCTGTTATCTTAATATTCCGAGTATGGAAGGAAATGCGACGGCAAAAAACGGAATCGAATACGACAGCAGCAGAACGGTCGATAACAATATACTGTTTGACATAAACGATACCGCCCACGTCTGGTTTTCGGCAGCGGGCAAAAATTCGGATCTCTGGTATATAAAATCATATATGGACTACGCGAGGGTGTATGACAACGTTGAGCCGCAGGTTCTTGCGATTGCGCCTATGGCAGGCGGAAAATACTTTGCCGGCGACAGCGTTACAATTTCTCTTATTTTTGACGAGATCATAGACAGCGCCAACAGCAGCCTGAGCAACAGTTCCGTTATCACTACAAACTGGGGAACATTCAGCTATTCGGGCGGTGCCGACACCAACGTGCTTTATTTTACGGGCAAAGTTCCCGAAAACGCCTCAAGCACAATAAGGCTGACAAGTCTTAACTGCGCCTCGCAGATCAAGGATTTAAGCAGCGACACCGGCACGGATTCATCATACAGCGGCACAAAAAGCACTACCGTTACGGTAGGCAAAGCCGCAGCGCCTACTGTTACCGTAAACGCTGTTACCAACTCAAACGGCACGCTAAGCAGCACTGTTCGCGCAACCAACGCCGTAAAACTTGAATATGCGTGGAGCACCTCCTCGGCGATTCCGACCTACGGCTGGGTAACTTCGGGCAGCACGTCAAGCGTTTCGGTAAAAACCGTGCGCGGTTCGGGAAAATATTATCTTCATGCCAGAGCCACCAACAGCGACGGACGAACCGTTACAGCATACAAAAGCGTAACGGTTCCCTCTTCGGGAACAGGTGCTGCCATAACTCCGGATCTTACGGTAACCGCAAACAACACCGCCTGGGCAAAAACGCAGACCATAACCGTAACGCGCTCGCCGGGCACTGCGACCGTGAAGGTTAAAACTCCTTCAGGAACGACAACTACATTAAGCAGCAGCGCCACAAGTTACACCGCGACCGAAAACGGCGTGTATGCATTTACTCTGACCTATAACGGCGAGACCGTGACCCGACAGGCTGTGGTGGACAAAATAGACAAAACTCCGCCGAACATTATAATAAACGACCTGCCCGATGATAACTATACCGAACGGATAACTCTTAAATTTTCTGTTACCGATACCGGTTCGGGCGTTAATACGGTTACGGCAAAATGGGGTACTGCAAACGCGGTTATTACCGACAACGGCGACGGCACTTATTCTACCGTCTGCCCTGACGCAACGGGTACTCACACGCTTACAGTGACTGCTACCGATAAGGTAGGAAACAGCAGCGCAACCGTAAAATCGAAATCTTATACGGTAAATTTAAGCGCACCTACCCTTACCGTGACCAAAATCAGCACAACTGCTACGGGTATAACGTATTCGTATTCGGTAAGCGCCAACGGCAACACCGATGTAACGGTCCGCCTGCCCGACGGCACGGAAACTACCGAACTTACAGGCAATTTCACACTTGCAGAGTCGGGCGTCTATCTTGTAGCAGTCACCGACGCAGCCGGGCATTTTGTATCAAAGGAAATTGAAATAACCGCAGAAATTGACGGCGTCCCCCCCGACGTCCGGCTTTATGCCGATGACTCAGCCGAGAGCGACAGTATGACCGTTGTGGTCGCAATTTACGAGGCAAAAGCGTTATCCGCGGTCACCAAAAACGGTGAGACCTTTGCTGTTACAGACGCAGGCAACGGCAAATACACCGCCTCATTCACCGTGACCGAGGGCGGCGTTTATACAGTTACCGCCGATGACGCATCGGGTAACCGCGGCACAGATTCAATAATTATCTATGCACTTAAAAACGACAATACCACCGTGCTTAAATATGCCGAAGAAGGAAAATACGGCGAACTGCCCTCGCTTGGGAAGAGCGGATACGCTTTCGGCGGCTGGTACACGGCGGCCTCAGGCGGAACAAGGGTTGAAAGCGGCACGGAAATAGACAGTGTTTATACGCTGTATGCACAGTGGACGCATATCGCCCACTACGGCGGCGAAGCAACCTGCACAGCAAAAGCGGTTTGCGAAATATGCGGCGCCGAATACGGCGAGATCGACCCCGACAATCATAATCTTATACATCATAACGCTAAAGCCGTAACCTGCGTTGAAAACGGCTGGAATGCCTATGACACCTGCTCGCGGTGCGACTACACAACTTTTGAGGAACTGTTAGCCCCCGGTCACGACTACCAAAACGGCTTATGGGTGACCGATAATATTCTTCACCGAAAGCAGTGCGCCAACTGCGACAGCACCGACACGCCCGAAAATCACACTTTCGGCGAATGGAGCGGCGGCAGTCGTGTTTGCGAAGTCTGCGGCTATGAAGAATTGCAGACAATAACCGTGACCATAACCTGGGGCGCAATGGCATTTACCTACACCGACGGCGACTGGGACCCCGAAACCCACAGCAGCCTACCCGGCAAATGGGCAGCCGACAGCACCGACGGAAATATGATTACCGTTGAAAATTCGGGCAACAGCGAAGTCGACGTATCTTTTGTCTACGCGAAATCCGATGATAATTCTGCCGTAGACGGACGTTTTGCAAATGAGCAGGGCTCCGACATTGAAGGTTTTGCGGCTTTGCCTGTCGGCGACAAAAAATATGCCCGATTGCTCCTGAGCGGTAAGCCGGAGCACAGTATGAGTGCCGAAACCGTAGGCACGGTAACAGTTTGTTTAGGAGGTAATACATAATGACCGAGAACAAAAAAACCGATACCGTCAATTCGCAAGAGGAAGAAAAGGAGGGTAAAAAGCGCTGGCTTTTGCTTTTGCTGCTGTTACTGCTTTTGTTGCTGTTTTTGCTTGTAATAGGCATTCTGCTTAGGCATAATCGCGGCGGAAACGGCACGTCGACTTCGGGCGACACGCCACTAAAGCCGAATATTGAGGCAAATGCAGAGTCCATTGCAGGCGATACCTCGGGCGAAAAATTAAGCGCTCCCGACGGCGGCGGAGCTGTATCGCTAAACTACTCAAAACAGGTTGACGTTGACCTGTCGGCAAAAAAAGCGTCTTTGGTGTTTGCCAACCCTTCAAAATCCAATCAGGACGCCGTTTTGCAGTTGATAATACAGGATACCGTTATCATACAGTCGGGCAGTCTGGCACCAGGCACCCGGGTAACTACACTTGATTTGTCAGACGACGCGACGGCAAAACTTACCGCCGGAACCTATGACGGTAAATTTACGGTATCTTTTTATGACAGGGCAACCGACCGCTGGGCAACGCTTAACGCCGAGATACCCGTAACCGTCACCGTAACAAAATAAAAAAATCAAGTCAGGTATTAACACCGCAGCCGCGCTCCGGCAAAGGCGGAGCGTCGGTGCCGCAGGGTTGATATATATAACAATTACGTCGAAAGGATGAAAAAGTATGAAAAAAATCTTTGCACTTATTCTTACGCTTGTCATGGTGTTCTCTATGGCTGCAATTCCCGCTTTTGCGGCTACAATTGAAACTGCAACGGGCAGCGATTCTCACGAAGTTAAGGCTACCTACAATGCAGGTTCATCGGGTACGACAATCTACAGTGTGACCATCGCATGGGACGAAATGAATTTCACATATAACGACGGCGCCTGGGACCCCGAAACCCACAAATATAACGCCAATTGGTCTGCCGGCAACACCATAACCGTTACCAACCACTCGAATACCGATATTAACGCAGAACTTACCTACACTCCTGCCGGCAACTATACCGGCATAGAAGGCCATTTCGACAACAGCACTTTAAGCCTTGATTCTGCTGTAGGTACCCCTGTAAACGAGGCGCCCACCAAGACGGCAACACTGACCCTTTCGGGTGTTCTTGATAAAGCCGCGAACAACTCTACTGTCGGCACTGTTACAGTAACAATAGGCGACTAATGCAGCCTATTATAAGCATCGCTGCGTTTTTTACGGCTTGTGTCTGTGGATGAGATGACTTCTGCATCCTGCCTTTGACGGGCATTGCCGCACGGTCTTACACCGGCAACCGAATTTGTTGACGGTCGCCTTAAACGTATGCTTTTTTAAAATCACAGCGGCTTCCGCCGGTTTTTTCGGTAAATTAAAGCAGACCCCCACGGGTCTGCTTTTGTTTTTTATTCAAAAAATTTTTTTCAACCGACACTGTTTCAATTTTTATCGTTTTGTGTCGGTTGTGTTTTTTTATTTTATTTTGTTTGCTGTATAAAAATTCCGTTTTGACAAACAATAACATCACCGCTTAATTTGATAAATAAAGATTTTGCAGACAATGCAACGCCGAAACGGCGCGGTTTTGCCGGGCGGTTTTTTCATTGTCTGTCTGTTTAAAAGGGGAGTCAAAACACTTATGAAAGCAACGGGTATTGTAAGAAGAATAGATGATTTGGGCAGGGTCGTAATTCCTAAAGAGATCCGCCGCACAATGCGTATACGCGAGGGCGACCCGCTTGAAATATACACTTCGGGTAGCGGAGAGGTCATTTTTAAAAAGTATTCGCCTATGGGCGAAATGGCGTCTTTTTCGGCGGATTACGCCGCAGCCCTTGCCGAAACAAGCAAACTTGCGGTTGTATTCTGCGACCGCGACCGATGTATCGCCGTAGGCGGTGCCTCAAAAAAAGATCTGCTTGAAAAGGCGGTAACGCCCGAACTCGAAAATATAAACAACCGCCGCAAAACTTATATAAACAAAGCGCACGACCCTGTTTTTGCGATAGAGGGTTGTGAGCGCAGGATTTGCGTGGCGGTTCCGGTGATCTCTGCCGGAGATATTACCGGAACGGTGGTACTGCTTGAAAACGACGCAGCCGATACCGCAGATGATTCAGACATTAAAATTGCAGAAGTCGCCGCAAAGTTTTTAGGCACCCGAACCGAATGAATTTTGCATCGCAAAGCCGTTTACCCGATTTTAGCCGCAGGTTTAAAAAAGCAATCAAAAACCCCGGTTGAACCGGATGTTTGCTCCACCCATAAAAAGGGTTTTAAAAATTCAGCATCACATTACATTCTCTGGCAACCGCTCAAGTGCGGTTGCCTTTTTTTGCCTGCTTCTCTTGTCACCTGTAAACGTTCCAGTAAATTCTTTTATGCTAATCCGGTATGCTGCATAATCTTCTTCGGACTGATTCCTTATGTATTCCGCTATAACTTTTTTATTTCGACCGACTGTATCTGCAAATATCCTCTGCATAAAAAACTCCTTGGACCATATTTGTATTTTAAATTTGCACGTCGGTCAAAAATCATCAATGTGCTTTTTCACTTGAGATATCCAATGAATTGTGCTATACTTATGTGCGGTGGGATACTCATCGGTATATGATGAGTTTTGTGTTTACAGTGCAGGAGCTTATGAACAAATCGGAATTATAAAAGAATTTCCAATCCGGGAAAGTATATAGTTTAATTGAGAGGATAGTTATGGATAAGCCGATATAAATAAAAATTAACAGAGGGTGATTAAATGTCAAAGACTTTCTTTATTGCGGATACACATTTTTCAGATGACAATATAAGAAGGTACGAAAACAGACCGTTTCATAATACAGAATCTATGGATGCAGAAATGATTGAGCGATGGAACACTGAGGTGGCAAAAGATGATTTTGTCTATGTGCTTGGAGATTTCGGTGCCGAGGGACGTGAGAAGACTGTTTTAACCCAATTGAACGGAGTTAAATATTTGGTTAAAGGAAACCACGATACCAAAGGCAATTCCGAGTATAGACAATTCGGTTTTGAAGAAGTATATGATCATCCGATTATTATTGATGGTTTTTGGATTCTCTCTCATGATGCTTTATATGTTAATAGCAATATGCCATATGCAAACTTATTTGGGCACGTTCATAATTCTCCGATAGTGAAGGACTATAGCAGTCAGCACTACTGTGTTTCGGTAGAAAGAATCAACTATACTCCCATAGAATTCAATGTCATCAAAAGAAAAATCAAGGAGGCGCCAATCGGTGAATAGGACAGCAATATATCCGGGTTCATTTGACCCGTTTACCAATGGACACTTGGATATTGTAAAGAAAGCAGCTGCTCTTTTTGATGAAGTATATATTGTCATCGGTATAAATGCTAAAAAGCAAAGAGCGTTCGACAT
>ENA-OUOU01001977-OUOU01001977.1-human-gut-metagenome-genome-assembly--contig:-NODE-1977-length-10127-cov-3.994043_pt1 | contig 10127 bp, 8 predicted proteins | sample MGYA00237936_ERZ548765 | MGnify/ENA primary metagenome ERZ548765 (study PRJEB26490, sample SAMN05356889) | human gut metagenome | biome: terrestrial biome; feature: human-associated habitat; material...
CGGGGGTGATCCTGCTGGTGCTGCTGCGCTGTGCTTTGGCGCAAAAGCGCGGCGTGCGGTGCTTTTTGGCGGGCGGCGTCTGCGGGCTGGGGGTGCTGGCGGTGCTGGCGCTCTTGCAGCCCGTGACGGGGCTTGACCTTCCCCTGAACCGTTTTACCGCCTTTGCCGCCGCCGCATTGGGGGTGCCGGGCGTAGCGGCGGTGCTGGTGCTGCGGGTGATTTTGCGCGTGTAAGCGCTGCCAAATATTTCTGCTTGCCAAAGAAAAGGCGGTATGGTATAATAACCAAGAAAACGAGTGGAACATACGGCGGCGGGACAGCCCGCAAGGGCTGCCTGAGGAAAGTCCGGGCTTCACAGAGACAGAGTAACTGCTAACGGCAGCCGGGGGTGACCCCAGGGATAGTGCAACAGAAAGAAACCGCCGCGAAAGCGGTAAGGATGGAAAGGCGAGGTAAGAGCTCACCAGCGCACTGGCGACTTTGCGGCTATGTAAACCCTGCTCGAAGCAACATCCGTATGGGACATTATGCGGAGTCTCGCGCGTCCCGGTGATGGCGTGAGCCTTGCGGCGACGCAAGGACAAGATAGATCGTCGTTTGATACAGAACCCGGCTTACGGTCCAGTCGTTTTTTCTTTGTTTTTTGCAAAAGCACATCTGTTTTTTGGTGCAGATGTGCTTTTTTGTATTTTTCTGCATAAAAAAGCGCACTATCTGGCAAAAAGTGCTTGTTTATTTCAGATAAATCGTATATAATGTAGTGTACGCCTGTGGTTGTGCCAAGATAGAGGATGGCATGCGCAGGGTTATGAAGGGAAACGTATATATTTTATTTAGGGGGATCGTACTTATGGCTGATTACTTTGCAATGAATCACGACGAACTCACCGCTGAAAAGACCGCGCTGGAGGCCCAGTACAAGAAGTTTCAGGGTATGAATCTGAAGCTGAACATGGCCCGCGGCAAACCCGGCCCTCACCAGATGGATCTGGCCATGGACCTGCTCAAGATGGACAACTACATCACCGACAACGGCTTTGACACCCGCAACTACGGTGAGCTGGAGGGTCTGCCCGAGGCCCGCGCACTGTTTGCCGATGTGTTCGGCGTGCAGCCCGGCGAGGTTTTCGTGGGCGGCAACTCCAGCCTGCAGCTGATGTACAACCTGGTCGCCATCGGCATGATGTTCGGTTTCCAGGATTCCCCGAAACCCTGGGGCCAGGTCGAGCACCGCAAGTTCCTCTGCCCCGTGCCCGGCTATGACCGCCACTTTGCCATCACCGAGGAGATGGGCTTTGAGCTGATCTCCGTGCCCATGAGCCCCGACGGCCCCGACATGGACATGATTGAAAAGCTCGTCGCCGAGGATGACACCATCAAGGGAATCTGGTGCGTGCCGCTGTATTCCAATCCGGACGGATACAGTTACAGTGATGAAACCGTGCGCCGGCTGGCCGCGATGGAAACCGCCGCGCCTGATTTCAAGATCATGTGGGACAATGCATACTGCGTGCATCATTTATATGATATTAACCAGGATCATCTGATCGAGATCTTAAAAGAATGCAAGAGAGCAGGAAACCCGGATATGGTATACAAATTCTGTTCTACAAGCAAGATCACATTCCCTGGTTCCGGTGTGGCAGCGATCGCAACTTCTGCCAACAACTTAGAGGATATCAAGAAACAGTTGAAGATCCAGACCATCGGCCATGATAAGGTAAACCAGCTGCGCCATGTCCGTTTCTTCAAAGATATCCACGGAATCACAGAGCATATGCGCAAACACGCAGATTCTCTCCGTCCAAAATTTGAAATGATCCTGGATACATTTGAAAGAGAGTTAAAAGGACTCGGAGCCGGAAGCTGGTACAGCCCGAAGGGTGGATACTTCATCACATATGAGACACTGGATGGATGTGCAAAAAATGTTGTGGCAAAAGCAAAAAAAGCAGGGGTTGTGATGACTCCGGCGGGTGCGCCTTTCCCATATGGAAAAGATCCGCATGATTCTGTCATCCGTATCTCACCATCCTATCCAAGCCTGGAAGATCTTACGACTGCGATCGACATCTTTGTTGTCTGCGTTAAGCTCGCAAGCATTGAGAAGCTTTTAGGAGAATAATAGTAAGGTTTCAACACTTGAAAAGTAAAAGAAAAAGACCTGTGTGTACAATGTCATGATGTTCAGATGACATAGGTACACGCAGGTCTTTTCTTTATGAATTATGCCTCAGTGGAAGCATCCTCTGTTCCGTTTTTCCATTTGTTGAATTTCTCGACAACTGCATCGTAGGTTCTCTGGGAAATATCCGGAAGTTTTTCTCCCCATGCTTTGGTTGCCTGTTCGAAACCTTTCTTGAAAGCTTCTAACATAGCGTCTGCCTTGTCAGGATCGTCACCGGATAAAGCTTTTGCAAAATCAAGAATACGGTCGGAAGTCTGCTCTACACCCCAGTAACCGTCGTCCGCGATATCTGCCTGTGCCTGTGCTTTCACATCGGCTGATACGGTAAAATCACCTTTTGCAAGGAATTTCCACATATCATCTGCGGTGCCGATCGCAACACCCTGCTTGGTCATCATCTGCTCAACAATGCTGCGGAGCTGTGCAGTGCGCTGCTCTGCGTCAGCTTTTAACTTTGCAACGATCGCTGCGTTGTCGGTCTTGCTTGTTGTTTTATTGGAAGCCTTGTCTGTCCTGGAGTCAGAACTCTTCTCATAAATGACACCGGAAGCTGTCTTGGAAGAATCTGTCTTTTTCGTTATCTCGGATGTCTTTTCTGTTGTTTTTGTTGTTGTCTGTGTAGATGCTGCTGCGGCAGCAGTCACAGTGTTAATGGAATTGATTGCCATATGATCCTCCTTGTCTGGCGAAGCTGGATGCATTTGTTTTTACAGAAAACAAAATGTTCAGCCACCTGAATGAATAGTTATTAACCTTCCATGGTTCTGTTAATTATATCGGACCGGCAAAGAAAAAAGTTTAGTGCCGATTGACCTTTTGGACATAAAATGATAAGATACTAATTGTATACAAAAAACATAAAAAAAACAAGTTTTATTTTAAGTACAATCAATGTGTGTTAGCGACGATTTTGGTAAGGAGAAACTAACCGATGAAGGATATTTCAGTAAAGGCGCTGGCTAAGATTAATCTTGGGCTGGATGTGGTACGAAAAAGAGAGGATGGTTATCATGAGGTCCGCATGGTGATGCAGACCATTCATTTGTTTGACCGGCTGGAGATCTCGAAGAATACTTCCGGTGAGATCACGATGGAAACGAATCTTTCTTTTTTGCCGACGAATGAGAACAATCTTGTCTATAAAGCGGCAAAGCTTTTGCAGGATGAGTTTGCGATAAAAGATGGCGTGCATGTATGGCTACACAAGTATATTCCGGTAGCTGCCGGGATGGCAGGGGGAAGCACGGACGCAGCGGCAGTGTTATATGGTATGAACCAGATTTTTGATCTGGGTCTGACAAGGGAAGAACTGATGGAGCGCGGTGTGAAGATCGGCGCAGATGTTCCGTACTGCATTATGCGCGGAACGGCTTTGGCAGAGGGCATAGGAGAGAAGCTTTCGAAGCTTCCGCCGATGGTGAAATGTCCTGTTTTGATCGCAAAACCGCAGATCAGTGTTTCTACTAAGTTCGTCTATGAGAATCTGAAGTTAGGCTCTGATATGGTACACCCGGATATTGACCGGCTTGTGGCAGATATCAGAGAGAAAGATTTATATAAAATTGCAGCAGATATGGGAAATGTCTTAGAGACAGTGACAATCCCGGCTTATCCTGTGATCGCAGACATCAAAGATCACATGATGGAGCATGGCGCTGTGAATGCCATGATGAGTGGCAGTGGTCCGACGGTTTTCGGTCTTTTTGACAAGGAAGCGACGGCAGTAGAGGCATACGAGGCGATGAAAGCCTCCGGTCTTGCAAAACAGGTATATTTAACGAGTATTTATAATAACGCGCGTAAGTAGAAAGGCATGGTATCAAAGATGACAGAAGATTTAACATTGAATATGGATGCGTATCTTCCGCTGAGAGATGTTGTGTTTAACACGTTAAGAGAGGCTATTTTGAAAGGGGAACTGAAACCGGGCGAGCGGTTGATGGAACTGCAGCTTGCGGCAAAACTTGGTGTCAGCCGTACACCGATCCGTGAGGCGATCCGTATGCTTGAGCAGGAGGGACTTGCCGTTACGATCCCAAGAAAAGGCGCAGAGGTTGCAAAAATGACGGAGAAGGATATGGAAGATGTCCTTCAGATCCGTGAAGCGTTGGACGAGCTTGCAGCTAAAATCGCATGCGAACAGATTTCTGAGGAGCAGTTAGAGGAACTGGTTGCGACCATGCATGAGTTTGAGGAATCCACTAAGACGGATAATGTAAAAAAAATCGCAGAGGCAGATGTGAAGTTTCACGATATTATTTATCAGTCAACCGGAAACCCGAAGCTTGTGAACATGCTCAATAATCTCCGTGAGCAGATGTACCGTTATCGTGTAGAATATCTGAAGGATGAGAATAATTACCCGACACTGATGAAAGAACATAAAGACATCGTGGAGGGATTGGTCCGCAAAAACAAAATGCAGGTGACAGAGACAATGCACCAGCATGTGAAGAATCAGGCAGTCGCAGTTAAGGCTATGATCCAGGAGCAGGAATAAGAAGTGACCGCCCAAAGGACTGGAAAACTGCATAAAAAATGGAAAAACGTACAGACTAGAAAGAGGATAAGCATTCTGCTTATCCTCTTTCGTATTAGGGGGAATTAATAGAAAGGAAACAAGCTGGAAATGTCGGAAAATCAGAAATGTCCGGTATCGACGGATTTAACGCAAAATATAGAGGAAATGGAATTTTATTTTCATGACTGTGCGGACATTAAAAAGAAGCAGATGAAGCTTGGCAGGAATCAGGATACCGCCTGTTATCTGACCTTTATTGAAGTGTCCGTGGACATGGGAACGTCCGCACTCGGAGAGACTTTAAAATACTTAAATGGACTGACAAGGGATGAGATCCTTTGTACACTGCAGGAAAATGCGCTTGGAATCTCGGATGCAACATATTTTCCGACTATTGAGGAGGCTGTGAGCGGTCTGCTCACCGGGGAGGCGATCCTTTTTGTGGATGGTTTTGACCGGGCAGTAAAAATACCAGATGATGGTTATCCGAATATGGGGATCACAGAGGTTGATTCGGAAAAAGTAATCCGCGGTTCCAACGAAGGTTTCTGCGATTCTGTGAAGCAGAATGCGGCGCTGATCCGGAAAAGGATCCGTTCGCCCCGTGTGAAAGTGAGAGGACTGAAAGCCGGGATTAGATCGAACACGAACGTCTATCTTGTGTATGTGGAGGATCTTGCGAATCCGGGACTTGTAAAAGAAATTGAAAAGAGGCTGCAGGATTTCACGATTGATGGGATATTAGACAGCGGAATGTTAGAACAGCTGGCAGAGAAAAAATGGTATTCGCCATTTCCACAGTTTCAGACAACACAGCGTCCTGACCGGGCGGCCATGGCGGTATTAGAGGGCAGAGTGATCGTGATGTGCGATAATTCTCCGATCGGTCTGATACTGCCGACAGATTACAATTCATTTATCCGTACCAGTGACGATTATTACAGCCGTTTTGAGATTGCGACGTTCGGGCGGATCCTGCGGTATCTCGCATCCTTTTTTGCAATGACGCTGCCGGGATTTTATCTTGCAGTGACTAATTTTCATACACAGATACTTCCAACTACACTACTTTTGTCGTTTGCTGAGGCGAGGCAGGGTGTCCCATTTCCGGCAGTCGTGGAAGTACTCATCATGGAATTGTCGTTTGAACTTTTGCGGGAGGCGGGCGTGCGGCTTCCCGGTGCAATGGGAAATACCATCGGGATCGTGGGAGGACTGATCATTGGACAGGCAGCGGTAGAGGCGAATCTGGTCAGTCCGATCGTGGTGATCGTCATCTCTTTTACTGCGCTATGTTCTTTTGCGATACCGAACGAAGAATTTGCCACAGCCTTCCGTATCCTGAAATTCTTTTTTATTGCGGTCTGTGCGTGGCTTGGCTACTTTGGCATGCTCCTCGGACTGCTTGCGGTACTCACACATCTGTCGCATCTGACAAGCTTTGGTATTCCGTATCTCATGCCATTCGTGGGTGCAGATCTGAATGACTATGAGGATGAGCGGGATTTTATCTGGCGGCAGCCTTTACGGAAATTGCGCAGGCGCCCGGTTTATGCGAACCCGAAAGAGCGGACAAAGCTGACGTTTTCAAAGAAGAGATAGGTTGAGAAAAGTTTTTATCTTAAGATAAATGGAAATCTGATGAAAAAATGCGCAGATGTTAGAAGAGATAGGGGGAAGTATGTTCTCAGAAAACAATCAAATTTCAGGCAGACAGGTGTTCCGCCTTCTGACGTATGACTTTCTTGGAATGGGGACGCTGCTACTGCCGACAATGCTTGCAGATACGGCAGGGCGCGACGGGATTTTTTGCATTCTGGCGGGGATTTTGTCCACGTTTTTGTACTTGAAATTATTGAGATATCTGTTGAAAGGCATGAAAACAAGTTATCCCGACTTTTTGAAGCAGAAGTGTGGAAAAGTATGCGGTTATGTGCTCTGGGGCGGATATTTTCTGTATTTTATCCTTATGGCTTCGTACACGGCGTATCTGTTTTCCACGCTGATGTTAAATGGTCTTGTGGAAAACGTCAGCTTTTATCTGGTGCTGATGTTGATATTACTGCTCGCATTTTATGGAATGGCAGGTGGGATCGAGGGCAGGGCAAGAGTGTACGAGATACTGTTCTGGTTTCTGATGATACCGCTTTTTCTGATGTTATTTGCGGCATGCAGGGAGGTGAAGCCTGCCTACTGGAGCCCGGTTTTTATGGCGGATGGAAAAGAAGTGTTAAGCGGTAGCTATTATGTGCTGTTCTGTTATTCCATGGTGTCGATCGTGCTGTTTCTGAAAGAATATGTTGCGGATCGTAAGAAATGCGTTGGTGCAGCAGAAAAAGCGGTCTGGTTTTCCGGCGGCGTATTTGCAGCACTGTATCTGATCCTGATCGGGCTGTTTGGCGTCGAGGCACTGGCTCAGATGAAATTTCCGGCGGTCACGATGATGAGCCGCGTGCAGGTGACGGGCGGATTTTTGAAGAGGACGGATGCTTTTATGTTCAGCATCTGGTTTTTTACGCTGTATGCGATGCTAAACAGCATGGTTTTTTACAGTGGAAATCTGGCTGAAAAAGTGATCCGTGACTGCGGCGGTTATCTGGAAGGGAAAAAAAGAATGCTGCCGTATCTCATTCTGCTTCTTCTGGTGTATGGCGTGACAGTGCTGTTTTACAGAAACCAGCAGTTTTTGGACTGCGTGACATTCCTGCTTTGGAGGATTGGAACACCTTTTGTCGTTGGCGTGCCGGTACTGCTGTTTCTGACTGGAGAGAGAAAAAAACATAATAAAAAAGTACGTGTGCTGGTGCTGGTATGTTTTTTATTTGGGTGTCTTTTTTTACAGGGGTGTAATGTCGCAGAACTTGAGGATAAGACATTCCCGGTTCTTTTGAATATCAGAGATCAGGACGATTTCCAAAATGTGTGGCTGAATCATGAGTATGCAGGAAACAAAGAGGTGGATTACAACCATTTGAAAGTGGTGCTCATTGAGAGGTCTTTTCTGGAAAAAGAGGCGGAAGTGGAAGATATGCTATCCATGTTGGAGCAGGAAAAAGAGGTTCCGTGGAACGCTTATGTGATGACGACGGAAAGCTGTGACCGTCTGGCGCAGACAGAGGGAGAACTTGATGTGCTGCTTGGAAATTATCTGGAAGAACTGCTGGAAAACACATCGGGCATTGACCAGAAAGCGTATCCGACGCTTGGCATGCTCTATGAGGAGCGGGTTAATCACTTGGAGACACTTTATATTCCTTTTGTGGATATAGAGGGGGAGCAGTCCGGGGCAGTGGAGGATGATACCGAGAAACCGCAGATTACAGCCTACGAAGTCTGGAAACGTGGAAGGGCGGCGGGGCTTGTCGATACGGATACCGCGCGTGCAGCATTCTTCACGCAGAACTTTGCGGACGATTACACCTTACAACTTGCACCGGAACTTTATGTGAAAGTGGATGCAGCTTCCTGCCGAGTCAAAGAAACGGAAAAAATCGGTGCCGGAGGTCTGACAGAGCAGGTTGTCACAGTGACTGTGACGGGAGAAGGCGAAATCTTAAGCGGCACAGTTTCTGCAAGTGAAAAAGAGCAGCTTCTCAACACCCGGATGGAGGACTATCTGAATGCGATCGCTGCACATGCACTTGAGAAAGAAATCGATATCACTAACAGTTACCGGAATCTCGGCGCCGATAACCGCACATGGTATTTTAAGTATCAAAACACTCCTGCCGCTTATGAGAAAGACATCAAAATCCAATATCTGGTAAAAATAAACTGGAAATCGGAATAAATGCAAAGTTTTCGGGAATCATTGAGGATAGAAGGTCGATGAGCGAAACTCGAATTTAGGTTATGAAGATTGCGAAAAATGAACAAAAATATTCAAGACACGCTCCCGCTATGTGTCACTCGCAGCGGTACTATATTTCTGTTTATTTTTCGCAATATAACATATTCTATGAGCGAGTTTCGCAAGCAACGACACAGCCTGATAAATATGAATATTATCTACATTTATCTGATTTTTGGCAAGTGAAAAGGAGATTTGAATTATGGCAAGAAAATGGATTGGATACATAGGAGTTGGAAGTCTGATGTGCGCTGCATTGGGATGCGGTATTTTGTATACAAGACAGGCCAGACTGCAGCAGGCGATTTCGGACAAAGTGCTGCGGTTTCATGTGCTGGCGAACAGCGACAGCGAGGCAGACCAGAACCTAAAACTAGCAGTGCGTGATGCGGTGGGAAGTTTTATGCAGGAAAAACTGACAGCTGTGGAAAATCTGGAAGAATGTGAGATGGTTGTGCGCCAGAGCCTCGGTGAAATTGAGGAAGCTGCGGCAGAGACAATCGCAGAAAACGGTTATGACTATGATGTGACAGCGGAGCTGGAACACACTTCGTTTCCGGTAAAAAACTATGGAAGCTACACCTTTCCGGCGGGAGATTACGAGGCACTCCGCATTGTGATCGGAGAAGGAAACGGACATAACTGGTGGTGTGTGATGTATCCTAACATGTGTTTTTCAGACAGTATGTATGAGGTGGTCGATAAGGAAGCAGGAGAAAAGCTGCGTGAAGTACTGACCACAGAAGAGTATGAGAAGGTGCTGGCAGAAGGAGACTATCAGGTTAGAATGAAATATTTTTCGTGGCTGAATCCGTATCTGGAGAAGCTGGCTGAAAACTAAAATAAAGCAGCATACTTATAAGAAAGCAATGTTTCAAAAAGCTTACGCTTGCTAAATTATAAGAAACACGCTAATATATGGCTTGAAAAGATAATGACGAGAAACAGAAAAGAGGTTTACATAAATGACAAAAGATGTACTTGTGAAAATCAGCGGATTACAGTTTGCAGAAGATCAGGATAATGGTCCGGTGGAGATTATCACAACCGGAAACTACTATAAGAAAAATGGAAAGCACTATATTTTGTATGATGAAGTGCAGGAAGGCTTTGACGGCGTGACGAAAAGCGTTATTAAAGTAAATGATGATTTTCTGGATGTCACGAAAAAAGGTGTCACCAACGTACATATGATGTTTGAGAAAAACAAGAAAAATATGTCTTACTACAACACACCATTCGGAAATCTTTTGGTGGGAATCAATGCAACGGATGTCAAAGTGAATGAGACAGAAGATAATATTGACATCAAAGTCGATTATAAGCTGGAAGTGAATTATGAACATCTGGCAGAGTGCAGCATTTCCATGAATATCATGTCGAAAGATACGAAGGATTTTAGGATATAAGGAGTGCAAGTGAGAAGAATGCATTTATGCATTCGGCGAACGGCGAATGTCGATCATGTGCTGCTTTTGCACATGATATAATATTTTTAAAAGCTGTACCATTAAGCGTTTCGGACGTTTGCGAGAAGATGTTTACATCACTTGGCGTAATGGCAAGGC
>ENA-OUOU01001987-OUOU01001987.1-human-gut-metagenome-genome-assembly--contig:-NODE-1987-length-10097-cov-3.701056_pt1 | contig 10097 bp, 9 predicted proteins | sample MGYA00237936_ERZ548765 | MGnify/ENA primary metagenome ERZ548765 (study PRJEB26490, sample SAMN05356889) | human gut metagenome | biome: terrestrial biome; feature: human-associated habitat; material...
GGTCGGCACTGCGCAGCGGGATGCCGGCGAGGTCGAGCATATTGAGTACGGCGGGATACGCCATCTCATAGCCGAGGGAAAACGCCACGACGTCAAAATCGCTCACGGGGTCGCCGCTCTCAAGTGCGTAGAGCGGGATGCCGGCCTTGCGCATCTCCTGCTCCATATCGCCCCACGGTGCAAACACGCGCTCGCACCAGACGCCGGGCATCTGATTCATTGTGGCATAGAGGATGCGCATGCCGATGTTCGACATGCCGATCTCATAAATATCCGGGAAGCAAAAAGCGAGGCGCAGGTCCACCTCTGCCTTGTCCTTGATGATCTGGCGGTACTCGCCGCCGGTATAGCGCGCGGGCTTCTGCACGCGCGGCAGGATGCGTTCCAATCGCTGATCCATACTACACTCCTACATTTGATAGTAGGAGTATTTTACATCATGTTGTGCGCCTTGGCAAGTCATTCCCGGCTGCAAAAGTGCCAGCCACGCGCCGAACACCCCCGGTGCGAGTCCGAATCCGCGCGCAAACAGTGCCAGGCCGAGCACCATGAGCGCGACCGGCAGCACCAGGCCGAGCACGTCGAGCGTCCGCTCCGCCGCACGCTCCCCCGCCAGAGCCGAGAGCGCGGCATACAGCGCGCGCCCGCCGTCAAGCGGCAGCACCGGCAGCAGATTCACACACGAAAAGAGCAGACTCAGCTCCGCACACACAGTATAGCCAAGCCCGCGCAGAATGCAAAACAGCCCCGCACCGGCGGCCGGGCCTGCCAGCGCCGCCGTGACCGTGCGCAGCGCGCCCTCCGGCGGCGTGCACCGCAGCACAAGACCGCAGCCTTCCATGCGCAGACCGCAGACCTGCGCGCCGCACAAGATCAGCGCCGCGACGTGCCCGAGCTCGTGCACCGTCACGGTCAGCGCCAGACGCGCATACCAGCGCAGCGGCAGCAAAAAATACAGCCCGGAGAGCAGCACGACTGCCCCCGGGCGCACCTCGAGTGAAAAGCGGCGGTGCTTCATGCGGCAAGGTAAAACTCCGGGTTATAATAATACCCGTCGTGCATGAGCTCGAAGTGCAGGTGCGGTCCGGTCGCCTTGCCGGTCGCACCGACGAGCGCGATCGGCTGACCGAGCGTCACCGTCTCACCGGCGCGCACGAGCAGCTTACTGCAGTGACCGTAGAGCGTTGCATAGCCGCCCGCATGACCGAGCTTGACATAGTTGCCGTACCCCTCGCTCTGCCCGGCGGCGAGCACCGTGCCGTCAGCAAAGGCACAGACCGTCGTGCCGGAATTGGCCGCGAAGTCTGTGCCGTAGTGAAATTTGACCTTGTTTTCCAGCGGGTGCAGCCGGTAGCCGAAGCCGGACGAGGTGTAGCCCGCGACCGGAGAGCCGTGCGCAAACGGCAGCTCGCTGACCGCGTAGCTGACGTTCGCCGGGACGGCATAGCCGGAATAGACCGCCTGCGCGTCGAGGAATGCCTCGCGCGCGGCGAAGGCGGCCTGCAGCTCCGGGCTCTGCGTCGGTTCCGGCGTCGGCTCAGGAGTCGGCTGCGGTGTCGGTGTCGGCGTGGGCTCGGGCGCGGGCGTCGCCCATGCGGACATATCCACCTCCGGCAGATACGGCTGCAGCCGCGCATCCTGTTCCCCCACCTGCGCGGTCGAAAACGCGCTGCGAATCTCGGCGAATACGGCGCGGTAATCGTCGTCCGCACCGATGGCCGGAACGAGCACCGCGCGCGCATCCGCAGCAGCCGCCGGTGCGATCATCTTCACCGCTGTCAGCAGCAGAAACACCGCCGCGCAGCCGTAGACCTTCCAGCGTTTCATGCACATCACCCCCGATAACAGAAGTGTATGCAGACAGGCTGGGGGTTAGTACATCATCAACGGAAAGCCGCGTTCACTCAATGCCCTGCTGCTTGCACCAGATGTCCATGACGGTATCCACCGGCAGGAGCTTGACCAGACGCACCTGACGGCGCACAGGGTGACCGAGAATGGAGACGCTCTTTTTCTTCTTGAGATCCTTCATGGCCTGCGCCGCCACCTCATCGGGGCCATACCACTTATCCACGTAGCGGATGAACTCATCATGGTGCGCGACCTGCTGGAACTCCGTCTTGATCCAGCCGGGGCAGACACACATGACATGGATGCCCTGCGGACGCAGCTCACGGCCGAGCGCGCGGGAAAGGCTCAGAACATAGCTCTTGCTCGCGCCGTACACCGCCTGAAACGGCACGGGCTGCCAGGCGGAGTTCGAGCCCATGTTGATGATATTGCTGCCGGAATGCATATACGGCAGGCTCGCGTGGCACATACCCGTGAGTGCGAGCGAGTTGAGCTGTGCGCTCGAGATGAGCTTCTTGCGATCCGCCTCTGCAAACGGGCCGAACACGCCGCAGCCGGCGGCGTTGACCAGCATGCGGATCTCGGGCTGCTCCTGCTCGAGCAGCGCCTGATAGGCGTCGATGCTGCTCAGATCCGAGAGGTCGAGCGCGATCGGCCGGATGGGATTGCGGCACTTGCCGCGCAGCTCCTCGAGCCGCTCTTTTCTGCGGGCGATGACCCAGATCTCGTCATATTCCGCGTCCTTGTCCACAGCGTAGACGAGCTCACGGCCGATGCCGGCAGATGCGCCGGTGATGACAGCAATGTTCATAGTTTCTCCTCCGTTTTTCAATATCGGTGCATCTATCATACCGCCTTTGCACCCGTTGCGCAAGCGTGTGCCGGAAAGAAGCGGTGCAGCCGCCGGAAAAAATCCGGCGGCTGCGTGCATTTTGCGCCGCAGAGCTGGCTCAGCGTTTCCCGCCGTGCTTTCTGGCACGGAAATCCTCGTCGATGCGCTCCTTCCACGCTGCACCCAGCGGCGTACTGCAGCGCACGGCGGACACTGCCTCGCTCAGCACCTCATAGTTGAGCTGCGTGCCCGCGCGGTCGGCGTGGTAGTTGACCGCGCGATCCGCGCCGATGCCGAAGCGCCCCGCCGTCTCGACGGCGTCGATATTCGCGCCGAGGAACAAAAACTCCCAGCCGTGACGCGCCTTTTGCCGTTCGATCATCTGTTTGACCCGTTCGCTGTCATAGCGGCGGCTGGCGTTTTCCATACCGTCGGTCGTGATGACAAAGAGCGTGTGCTCCGGTACATCCTCGGTTCTTGCGTACTTGTGGACATTACCGATGTGGTGGATCGCGCCGCCGATGGCATCGAGCAGCGCCGTGCAGCCGCGCACATAGTAATCCCGCTCCGTCATCGGTGCGATATTCTGCACCGGTACGCGGTCGTGGATGACAACGCTCTCATCGTCGAAGAGCACCGTCGAGATCAGCGCCTCACCGGGTTCTTTTTCCTGCTTTGCGATCATGGCGTTGAACCCGCCGACGGTATCCGCCTCCAGGCCGGACATAGAGCCGCTGCGGTCAAGGATGAATACGATCTCCGTCAGGTTCTTTTTCATGCTGCATACCTCCGTATAAAAAATAGGACTGCTTGGCTTTGCCTTACAGTCATATCTTACGACAGTATGCGCTTTGTCCGGTCGCATGGCAGGCGACATTTTCCGGACACGCTGCGTCACGCGCCGATCAGGCTCTGATCAAACGCAAACAGCGCCTCGTTGATCTCAAAAACGTTGTAGTTGCCATGCGCGACGAAAAACTCCACGATGATGTCAAACTTATTCGAATGCGAGAGCGCAAAACCCGCCTTGCGAAGCATATCCTGCAGCTCATTAAGCGGCAGCTCCAGAGCAATGGCAAAGGCGATGACCGTCGGCTTGGAGGGCTTATAGCTCTTATCCGAGCGGATCTTCGAAAAGAGTTTGCGGTCGATGTTCGCCTTTTTGTAGCACTGCGCGTCCGTCATGCCGCGCTCGTCGATCTTGCGCAGGAGCATCTCGGAAAAGCTCTCGTCGAGCTGCTCGAGTGCGTCTTTGAGCGCGCCTGGGTGCTGCACTCCGACGGCGCGCGGCGCCGGCGCTGCATCCGCCTGCATGCACACGGATGCGCCGCAGACCGGATACGCCTCCACGCGGCGCTGACGTGCACCGCGCTCATCCGCACGCGCCGCGGCATAGCGGTCGTCAATATATGCCGTGATGTCCGCAAACAGCTTGCTGCCGATCTGATACGCCTTGCGGTCAAAGATGACGAGGTAGACGGTCATATCGTGCGCAAGCAGGAAATCGCCGATGGCATCGATCGCCGTCCTGAGCGCCAGATCCTTCGGAAATCCGTAGACACCGGAGGCGATGAGCGGAAACGCGACCGACGCGCAGCCGTGCTCCAGCGCGAGCGCAAGCGACGACCGGTAGCAGGCGGCGAGCAGCTCTCGCTCTCCGTGCGCTCCGCCGCACCAGCGCGGCCCGACCGTGTGGATAACGTACCGGCACGGCAGCGCATAGCCCTTCGTGAGCTTCGCGTGCCCGGTCGCGCAGCCGCCGAGCGCTTTGCATTCCGCCAGCAGCTCCGGACCGGCGGCGCGGTGGATGCAGCCGTCCACCCCACCGCCGCCGTCCGAGAGCGAGGCGTTTGCGGCGTTGACGATGGCATCGACCTGCATATGTGTAATGTCGTTTCTGACGATCTGCAGCGGCATGGTATGTCTCCCTTTCGCTCAAAGCGGCATCGCCGTGCGGGCAAGCAGAATGACGACCACAACGGCAAGCGCGAATGCCGCGACGCCGATCAGCACGGCTGTTTTCTTACCCAATCGCTTCTGCGATGCCCGCGCGATCAGCGCGGCGGCGGCCACGCAGACCGCTGCTGCCGCGAGCGCGATGCCCAGCAGCGTCCATAGCCAGGACAGTTCATAAATGATCTGCATACGATCACCTCGCCCTTTCCGCAGAGTTCACAACATTTCCGTCGATCTGGTCACTACCCGACGCCGCATAGCCAGCGCCGATCACCGCATAGACAGGCAGCAGGAAAAACTCATCAAAAAACAAAATATCCAGCGCCATCCACGGCAGCACAACACCGACACACATGAGCAAAAAGGCATTTTTCCGGCAACCGCTCCTACCGCTTGCTCGCTTGAGCGTCATTACCAGCCACGCACACAGCACCGGAAGCCCGATCAGGCCAAACTGGAACACGCCCTGAATGATGGTATTATGCGAAGCCTTCATTCTAAGCGTGACGCTGGTAAAGCCGGAACCGAGCAGCATCAGCACGGGATCGTAGCTAAGGTCATGCAGATACATCCGCCATATTTCCGACCGGTGTGTCGTCAGATCCGAAACATTTGACGCAGCCGAAAAGCGGGACATCACCATATGCAGCAGGTCTTGAACCGCTGCGGACAAAAGCATGACCACAGCCGCGCACGCAACACCTGCAAGGATAGCAATGCCTCTTTTTACATTATCTCTGGTGAGCAGGATCGGAACCCAGACAAGAAACAGACACGCCAAGACGACCACGAAAGATTTCGAGGCTGAGAGCAGCCCGCAGTAGACAAGAACCATCATAACGCCGATCCAGACGATCTGCCGGCTGCGCTGCCGTTCCCTGCTCATAAGCAGCTGGACACCGGCGAGGCAGGCGGTAATATGCGCAGAATAGAAGTTTGGATCACGATAATACCCGGAAAGCCGCGTGATCTTCAGATAGGAATCCACTTTGATGTACTGAGAAATGTTCGGGTACGCCGCGATCTGCCGGGCGGAAAGCGCGGCCATAATGATGCCGCAGGCAAAAAACAGGGTCAGTCTCGAAAAACTGACTGCGCCGGAAAGCCCCTTTGCCACGCACGGGAACAGCAGAAGCATCATGAAAAAGAACAGATAGTGATTCTCAATGGGGTTCGACTGGATCGCCTTTGCGATCAGCGTCGTGACCGCGAGAAATGCCGTCACCAAGATCTGATACAGCGACAGGCGAAAACCGTCTCTCTGCCAATAATACAAGCATGTCACAAGCAATGCAATGGTAAATAACGAGATGCTGCTGCGGTCCATCCGCAAAAGCGGACTCCATGGGAGGAAAAACAGCAGCACGCACATAGCGTCATTTTGAAAACATGACCAAAAATGAAAGGCCAAAAAAGCAACCAAGCAGGCAGCAATCAGCATCTTGCTCCCGCTGATCTGCACAATGCAGAGCAGCAGCGCGATCAAAAGGCAGCCAAACAGCGTACCGGCACCACCAATGCCCGTCATTGCAACACCGCCGTGGTCAAGTTGTGTCTTCATCATAACCGTTGATCAACTCCGAAAATTTACGTTTTGCCGCTGTCACATCAAACGTAACTCCGCCAAGTGCCTCGCGCTGCGTCCGCAGCATCTGCGGTGCATCCAGCAGTCGCCGCAGCCCCTGCGTGATACCCGCTTGCGTGTTGGGGCACACCCAGCCAAAGCCCGTGTCTTTCACCATCTCGACCGCAGATGAGGTCTCGGCCGTTAAAATCGGTGTACCAAGCAAAGCGGACTCATGTATGACCATCGGTGCAGCCTCTGAAAAAGATGGGATCAGGAGCACATCTGCCGCCCGCATATAGCCATATGGATTTTCCATCGCGCCAAGCAAAATGACTGTATCGTCAAGCCCCAGCTCTGTTATGACCTTTTGCGCCTCGGCATACTCCAGACCGTCTCCGATGAGATAGTAACACATCCCGCCGCGCTGTGCCCCCAGTGCGGCCACTGCATGCAGCGCGCGCAGGATCCCCTTTTCGCGCCCGAATCTGGCGACAGTCAGAACATTCAGCCGTCCATGGTCCAAATTGACCGGCTGCGCTTTTGCTAAGCGAACAATCGCCGCATCATTCTGAAAATTCGGAATAACGCACGTTTTGCCTGTAAGCTGCGGATGCGCATTCAAAAACGCGCGCCTGCAGCCGTCGGAGCACGCAACGATCTCGTCAAACCGCTGGTAGAGATCGGCATTATACGCCGAAGCAGCGCGGATATGTCCATAATCGCAGTGAAGATATGTGATCTTCTTTTTCGCATCCACGCAGTTGAGGACAAACGCATTGCACCCGCCATAAAACGTATGTGCAGCCCCGCTGTGCAAAAAAGAGATCGCCGCATCAAACCCCTGTATGCGCTTTTGCAGCAAACAGGCGAGTCGTGTACTAAAGGGCATTCCAAGCACGCGCGTCGTACCTGCCCAAAACGTGCGAAGCAGCCGGTCACGAACCGTCGATACATCGTTTTTCGTCATGCCAAAATAGCGAAACGCACCATCTGCAGCACACACGCGGACATCCGAAGGCACTTCGTTGAGCAGCGCGCCGCCGCGATAAAACAAAAGCAGCGTGATGTCGTAATCGGCATGCAGTGTCTGCAGCAGGTTCAGCAGCGCTTTTTGCACACCGCCGATATGCATATTGTTATTTACGATCAGAATTCGTTTCATGTTTTGCTTCCTCGGTTCGAGACTTCCGGCGCTGGCGTCACAACCGCAAGGCTGCAGCAAGCAGCTTGATGCGCTCGCAAACGCTGAGCCGACACCGAATCTCACTGTAGTATGGACGCCACTGTTTTTCGATCCCGCCCCACGGGTACTTGCGGAGTATCTGCCGTTCACGCGCCGTCGCGCAGCTTTTGCGAACGCCAAAGTATACGCTCAGATACATCCTGAGCTGATACAGCGCAAGCAGCTGTTGATGGCGCCGGTCGTTCATACCCCACCGCTCCATGTAGAGAGAAAGCACAGAAAACATTTCCTGGGAGAGCTTTCTTGAAATATCCCGCACGTCAAAGCTGTGTATTGTGCTGTCTGTGCGGTAATAATAGCTGTACAGGCAATTGGGAATATATAAGATATTTGCCGCCTGTGTCAAGGGGTAAAAAAGCTGCACCTTATCCTCACCGCAATGCACCCCCGCAAGAGATGAATAATCTGTATCGTCTCCAAGAAACAGTTCCCGCCGAAAAGCCTTCAGCCACAGCGAATTCAATTCATCCCCGGAAATGAGCATTTCTTTCATTTGCGAAACGGCAAGCCATTGCTCAGACTCAAAAACATGACCGATCATCTGCGCGCCGCCAGACCCCTCACGGATCACCCGTCCTGCGTAGAGGACCATGTCCGGCGCATTGTTATGAATCACAGTCTGAAGCGTCTGCAGACAATCCGGCATCCACGCATCATCACTGTCCAGGAAAACGAGATAGTCTCCCTGCGCAGCGTCGATGCCCCTTCTTCGGGCGAAAAACTGACCGGTGTTCTTCTGATGAATCACTCGAATTCTTGGATCCTCTTTCGCGTAAGCATCCAAGAGCTCTGCGCTGCCGTCTTCAGAGCCATCGTCAACAATGATCAGTTCCCAATCGGTCACGCCCTGTGCCTGCACCGAAGAAATGCATCTGTGTAAAAATCGGCTCGCATTGTAGGCCGGAACAATCACACTAAATTTCACTGTTCCCCTCCGCGCCTGCTCGATGGTCACACTGTCTCACGTTGTTTGGAAACCTCATACCATTCCTCTTTTTCAGTCATACGAAAATATGTGCGGGGCCGATCAGCCTGTCTGAGGCCCCGCACACGGATCATGTTTGTTTACTTGCCGGTCATCCTGCCCTCTGCATCAAAGTAATGCATTCCGGGCTCGACGCCGTAACTGTTGGCGGGCACCCACATATTTGCGTCCTTGTACATCATGCCGCTGCCGGCGTTGAAGAAGTAGTAGTCCTCACCGATCTTCGTCAAGCCTTTTGCGCACTCGCCCTTAACAAAGTAGTAAGTACCGCCATTGATGTCCACGAACCCGTCGATCACCATCTTGCCATCGGCATCGAAATGATAAGTCTGCGCCTCGATCGGATAACCATTCGTCTTTTCGATCCAGTAATCGCGGTCACGAACGATTTCGCCGTTGGATGTGCGCGCATAGTAGAAGGTGCCATCGACACAGATCAGTCCTTCGCCAACCTTCACGCCGTCAACATAGTAGTACTTCGATCCATCACCCGGGCAAATGCCGTTTTTGGATGTATCGTCGTCATGAATGATGACGCCATCGGCATCAAAGCAATACTGGTAAGCCGGCAGCGGCAGGTCGTTATTCTTGTCCACCTTATAGTTGCCGTCTTTTACCGCCTTACCGTCTTCGCCAAAGTAGTAATAGTGATAATGCGGCTGTGCCTCGCTGCCGACATTGACGCGGATCAGACCGGGGAATGCAACATTCTCGCCGTTGGCGATCCAGTAGGTATCCGCTCCCTCGACGCACAGACCGTTTTTGCCAACCTGGGTAAACTGTGCGGTATATGTCGCATCGGAAGTAACGGGAACGATCTCCTGATCCCAACCCGCAAACACATAGCGATAACGCGCAGTTTCGGGTTTTTCGGGCGTGCCCGGGAAGGTCGGTGTTTTCCCCTTCTCATACACTTGAGTGGTTTGCGTACCGTTAACGATCCAAGTGATCACAGCGCCGGATTTGGGAATAACCTCACCCTTTTTCAGGAGTACACCGCAGACATCGCAGTAAGAATCGCCGGTATAGCCGTCTTCTGTGAGCGTAGCATTTTTGGCATCACGGATAACCGGCTTGTGGCCGATTGCAGGGATGATTTCCTGCGCAACGATGACCTCGTTGCAGACAGAGCAGTGCTTGCCCTCCGTCTTACCGGGCTCGGTGCAGGTCGGCCCGACTGCGGGGTCAATGACCACGGCGTGCCCCTTGGCGGGGATTTCTTCCAAGCCGGAGAGGATCGCACCGCAAACAGAGCACTTCGTGCCGGCCTTATGGCCGGGCTCGGTGCAGGTGGCCGGTTTTTCGGGGATCTGAACAGGCGTGTGGCCGGTCGCGCTGATAGCCTCTGTTTTGGTCTCCTTGCAGTGCGTGCAGGTAAACGTCTTGACACCGGCGTTTTCACAAGTCGGGGCAGTCGTAATCATGCCCTCGTCCCAGCTGTGGCCCTTAGCAGGAATTTCTTCCTGAGCAACAAGCACTTCGTTGCAGACCGAGCAATGCTTGCCTTCGGTTTTGCCGGGTGTGGTGCAGGTGGCTGCAACGGCTTCATCGATCACCTCGGTATGCCCCTTCGCAGGAATGACCTTGCCGTCTGCGATCTTTTCGTTACAATCCTTGCAGTAGGTGTCGCCGGTGTAGCCGGGCTCGGTGCAGGTTGCTTCCT
>ENA-OUOU01001997-OUOU01001997.1-human-gut-metagenome-genome-assembly--contig:-NODE-1997-length-10067-cov-3.156412_pt1 | contig 10067 bp, 3 predicted proteins | sample MGYA00237936_ERZ548765 | MGnify/ENA primary metagenome ERZ548765 (study PRJEB26490, sample SAMN05356889) | human gut metagenome | biome: terrestrial biome; feature: human-associated habitat; material...
GCAGCGTCAGATGTGTATAAGAGACAGTCATAAAACCCTTCCTTTCCTTAATTCTTTTCGATTACTTCGACAGAATTTTTTTTCGAAATAATCATAATAACCGCACATGATATAATTGCCGCAACCAATATGGCAGCACCTGTACCAACACCGGTATTAGGTGAAGTTCCGCTTGAATCGCCGCCTATGTAATTTGTATTTTCAATTATGTCACCGGTAGGCATAATAAGCACATCGTCAAAATACAAACTTGAATTACCGGTTGCTCTTATAGATACCCAGTTTGTAAGCGCGGTAAAGCTGTATGAATACTGTTTCCATTCACCAACGGTAAGACCGGTAAGTGTTACCATAGGCTCAACACCGATTGCGGTATCAACATAATCGGGATAATTATTGTGAACAAGTGACAATGTTGTATTGGGATTGTTAGCCTTATCGGTTGTCGCCCAGAATGTCATCTTGTATGTCTGACCTACCGTAAGCCACTCGTCATAATTTATCAGCAAGTCAGCAGGATCAGATGAGTTATCAAGAAGATGAATTGATTTTGTACCGCGATATGCGTACTTAATATCATATCCGCCGCGAGAACCGGGTCGGTTGTAGTTCCATCTGTCTAAATCGCAGTCATACATTGAATATGTATAATTTTCAAAATCCTGAATTATAGAATTTTTCTTCCAACCGGCGTAAAGGTTAATATCACGCGAGAGGAAGTATTCATACGGGTACGGAAGTGTAATATCCGAGAAAGAATACCAGCCTGTGAAAATGTAACCGGGACGTGTAGGTGTAGGCAGGCTTACCTTTTCATAAGGTTTGCCTGAAATAGAAGGAACCTCTACCTCGGTAGTACCTGTAAGGAAGTTTATGGTTACTGTAGGAATATTATAAGTTTTATCAGAGAATATTCCGGCACCTCTGCCCTGTTTATCAAATATACGCAACACCGGTGTACCGTCTGCTTCAACACGCCAGGTATTCTCCCAATCAAGGGCTTGCATAGCGTTTTTAGCAGCATCGCCTACGCGCCACTGCGGTCTTGAAAGACGTGTTACAGCATAAACATTGGTGCTGCCGTAATAATAAACATTGGTCATTTCAAAACACTTGTCAGCTTCGCTTGATGACCACTGATGAGTACCTGCACTCGGTTTTACATCATCATTTTGCGGAAGTGCAAGCGAGTTATATATACGCGAACCCTGTGACCACTGGTTACCTATAAGCGCACCCTTTGCATTTTCAGATGCTTTTATGGTTGCTGTTACATAGCAATCGCGTATTACTATAACCGCACCGCCGGGGTTACCTATACCACCAACTGAATTTGCCTCAATATAACTGTTATGGTCTACAAAGCAGTTTGTAAATGAGGGCAGCTTACGCGGTGTTGATTCACCTGGTACCAAAAATTCATCATTAACGGTATCTGCTACAGTGGTTTTGTTGCCATAGAAGTTATAAAAACCGCTGCCCATGCCGAAAAATCCGCCGGCATACACACTGTCGTCGCCTATAGCGGCTTTTATGTAAGCGTTTGATACACCTAAGTTTTTAATTGCCGCCGAACCGCCTATCTGTGGGAACAAGCCTATATAGGTGTTTTGTGGTGTTGTTTTGTAGTTGAAATACATACCGAATACGGCATAACCGTCACCGTCAAACGTGCCGGTAAATGCGGCCGATACGGTATGATTATCATACCACTGGTTGCAGCCTACTTTTGCTGTCCAAAGTTCATCAGAAACATTGTTCAAATATATATCTGCAACAAGTATAAAGCTCTTGCTGTTGTAAGAGTTTGAAATTGCAAGCGCTAACTGTTCGCCTGTTGCAACCTGATACGGGTCATCGGCTGTACCTGAGCCGCCTGCAAAACCTGTTGCAATCTCACCGGACCATACTTCACCCTGAACGCCGTTGAACGATCTTACCTTATATGTCGGTGACGGATAATCACCCGTGTTTTCAGACCAGATATTATTAAAATCAAGTCCTGTCATATAGGTTTTTGCGTTTGCACCCTTCATATTGTCAGCCTCAAGTGCGATGACGCCGTCAACGCTGCCCTGAGCATCGGTGTAAATTGCAGAAGCAGTTATATTCTGTGCAGAAGCAAACGGGTATACACCCACTGAAACGCTCTCTTTAATATCAAGTTTGCCTGTAACTTCACCTACAAGACCGCCCACCTTGCCGGTAGCCGAAATGCTGCCTTTAAAGATGCTGTTATCCATACGAAGTCTGGCAAAACCTATACGGCCTACAACACCGCCAGCATTTGCAGCGCCTGTAAGAACAACGTCTTTGCCGATTTCGGCAGAGCGCAGAGAAGTAATATTTGTAGCGTTATCCTCAACACCGCCTATAGCAGCACCGATATATGAACCGCTGTTACCTGAAATATAAGCCGAATCAACTTTAATGTTTCTTACTTCGCCTCCTGAGCCCAAAAGCGGTATAAGACCTGCATATACGCCCGACTCAACATCGGTGTTGTAAAGTCCGTAAACCGTGTAGCCGTTAGCGTCCAAAATACCTGTGAAACCTGATACATCATTTGAGTCAAGCCATTTTAACGCCGAGTCTTTCCAATCGGGATTGTTAACATCGTTAATGTAAATATCGGCTGTTAATTTGTAGTAAGAACCCGACTTGCAGTATGAAAGCATCTGAGCAAGTCTTTCGGGGGTATCAATCAAAAACGGATTGTTGATTGTTCCGTTACCGCCTGCGTAGCTGTCGGCAATTTTGCCTGACCATGCTTTGCCGGGGGTACCTATTACCGATGTGTGCTTTAAGGGCATCGGAATGTCTGAAGTTGTTGTCCAGGTACCGTTCCAATCAAACTCGGGGGCAGTGCTCTTTACAGTCTCACCCTTGAGTGATTCTGTTGAAACAGTTTTTACACCGCTGATATTTTCGCTTACCACAGCAGAAGGAGCGTCCTGATCGGTGTAAACGTTTTTAAACACACTTGTGTAGGACTTATCATTGTCGGCAGCGGCGTATACGCCGAGTGATATACAGTTTTTAATTGTATGTTCACTGCCGAGCGACGATGCGATAAATCCTGCGTGATTTGTACTGCCGAGCTCTGAGGCAATCTCACCGCCGGATACGATTGAATCGTCAATAAATACGCAGCCGCTTAAGTGTGAGCAGGCAACCATACCTGCGGCATTTTTTGTGCTGTGTACGCTGCAATCAACAACTGCAATATTGCGCAGATTAACTGTTGCTGACGTTGAAAGATCGGCAACGACCGCAGCAGAACCTTCAGCATCCTTATTTGTAGTGTTGAATACAGAATTTTTAATTGTAAAGTTCTTTATAGTTGAACTGCCCGCCTGCGGGAACAAACCGCTGCGGTTTGTTGTGTCGGATTTAACACCGTAGATCGTTACGCCGTTGCCGTCAAAATAACCGCTGAAATTGTTTGTATCACCGGGGGTGTAGTTAAGCATTTTTCTTGATTTAAGGGCGTTAACGGTTTCACTGTAACTTAATCCCTTAATATCATTGAAGTAAAGCGCTGTTACGCCGTCGGCAATCTTATAAAACTTATCGGCGTTAAGTGTGCTTACCATTTTATAGAACTGCGCGCAGCTGTCTATAAGGTAGGGGTCTTCTACAGAACAATATACTCATTTTGTGGAATCGGATAATCGTTTTCAACGACTTTCCAGTTATGCTCCCAATCAAGGTCAAGTTCCTGTTTTGCTTTTGTACCTTTTAAATAACCCGATTTAACAACGGTAACCTCATCATCCTCATAATTAAGTTTACCATGCTGATAATGGTCTACCGAATATGTATGTTTAACGTTCGAATAAACCGAGTTAAACTTATATGCGTAAGCAGCAGTAGGCACCTTAAGACCGTTCCACAAAGCGTCGCGGTCCGACGCACCGTAAACCTGTAAATCTGCAACGATTACGCTGTCAATCTGCGCTGCATCCTTTGAGCCGTAAGGTAGGTTAATAACACCGCCGGCAATACCGCAAGCACCTTTTTCTTTACTGGTTGCGTTAAGCGTAACGTCAGCCACCAAACAGTTTTTAACTGTGGGGTAACATGAGTTTGCAACGGCAATAATTGCAGACGTAAAATAAGATGCCTCAACATATGCGGTTTTTACAGAACAGTTGCTTATTGAAATTGCATTTTCACAACAACCGACAATAACGCTCGCAGAGCCGTATCTTGAGTCATACCAAGTACGGTTACCTGAGTATACGCCGTTGCCGCCGTCATCGCCCTCCTGATCTTTGGGGTCAATTTTTGCGGTGTTTACCGTATAAGAATTTCTGAAATGAACATTCTTAACAACCGAATCTTTACCTGATTCGGGCAAAAATGCCGCAAAACGATAACCGCAGGCGTACAAACCGTAAATAAAATGACCGTCACCGTCAAAAGATCCCAAAAATTGTGCGGGATATTCAAAGTGAGCCTCATTCTCATAACAGTTGTTAAGAGAAGACATATCAAAGTCTTTTGAACCCCACTTGTCATAATCGGTAATATCATTCAAATAAATATCGTTTGCCAGTTTGTAATATGTAGCCTGATTATTCGCACTCTTACCGAAATCATATACCATTCTGAACAGTTGATCGGCAGTGGTAATAATGTACGGATCCGCCGCCGAACCGTCGCCACCGCTAAAAGGAACAGCAACCTTAGAACTGTCATATCCGTTCCAGATTTCAGCGTTTGACGGTGTTGTTTCAGCCGCAGCGAAAAAATCCACCCCGATCAAAACCGAAAAGGCAGACACTGCCAGTATTGAAAGCACAGAAAACAATGTAATGAATTTTCTGCCAATACCAATGGTTTTTTTCATATCACACCCATCCTTTCGCTCTTTTTAATATTGTAAAACTTCCTTATGCCGCCCTGCACGCAGGGCGGCATAAGCGTAATAACTTAAAACAATAATTAAGTAAAATTATTTAAGTCCGGTATTCTTTGCTACATGCGAGTTTATGTTCGCAACCGCTTTATCAACAGCGCTCGAAAGTGCCGAAAGCGAACTTGCAACCTGGCTCGGGTCACCGAATGTTACGTCCCAAGCATCCCACTTTTTGAATGCGCCGCCAAGAATTGTTTCATTCATAGTGCCGGGGCTACCGTTGGTGTAGTAAGGTGTGTAACCTGCATATCTGTCAGAATCGGTTTTAGTGAATTCAAAGAAGAATTTTTCAGCATCGTCTGAAATGAATGCAGACTTGGTGTTGTAGTTGTTTACATCAAGGTAATAACGCAAGAACAAACCTGCTGCTACGGGGTTTGCAGAACCTCTTGCAAGTCCCCAACCTTTAAGCATACCTGTAAGATACGGTTTTTCGCCCTCTTTCCAGGAAGGAGCATAGTAGAAGCCTATATCGTTCCAGTTAGCCTTTGCGTTAGAACCGTTCTTTTTAAGAGCCCAACCGAGTGCGGGTGCGATACCAACGCGACCGCTGTCGAATTTAATTGTACCGGAGTCGGTTACAAAACCGTCTTTACGCCACTGAGCCATTTTGGTCATTGCTTCAACAAGGCGTGTATCGTTTATACCGTTTGTGTAAGTACCGTTTTCATATTTGTAAAGGCCGGTACCTATTGTACCGAGTATATGGTCAGGTTCATAAAAGCAACCGTATGCACCGTCAAGTTTTGATACGGCTTTTGCAATTGCGGCAAATGCGTCCCAAGTCCACTTACCTGCTTTGTCATACTCTTCAGGAGTGGTGGCACCTGCACGTTTTAAAAGGCTCTTGTTATAGATAACCATGATACCTTCATTCCAAATGTTGCCGATTGTATTGCAGAGGTAAGGCTCACCACCGAAGGTAGTTGTTTTGAACATATACTGATCCCAGATCGGGTCGGTGTAGTCAAGTTTTGCAGCGGTAAGCGACTGCATAATAGACATTATTGCAGGGAAGTCGCCGTTTGAACGCATACAGTCAACCGTTTGACCCGAAGCGATCATACCGCCTACTTCGGTTACGATGTCGCCGACAAGTTTTTCTTCAACGGTAATGCCGTATTCCTGCTCAAATTTCTTTACAACAGGACCCGATTCATCTTCTTTAGAAAGAATGGTTGTTGCAAAGACAATTTTTGTGCCTTTATAATCTGCAGGATTAACACCTGTTGCGGTTGGCTTATTAGGCGATGTGGTGCCTGAACCTGAGCCGTTTCCGGATGCGCCTGAACCGCCGCTGCCTGAGCCGCCGCTTGTTGTATTGCCGTCGCCGTCAACATAAACATCATTGTCAACGTAAACAACGCCGCCGGAAGACATATCTTCCTCACCTTTTTTACAACCTGCGAGTGAGAACACAAGTGCCACAGCCATCAATGCGGCAATGATTCGTTTGGTTTTGCTGAACATTTTGATATACTCCTTTTATAGGTATTGTTTGCGCCGTAAAGCGCGGGCCCGTCGGTTAAACGGCAACTTGCCGATAACCGAAATATTACATAAAAATTATAATGTATTTTTTCATAAAAAGCAATGCGAATTTTGTGGAAATTTTATTACTTTTCACTGAGTTATTTTATGTTTTTTAATATTCTTTAAAAACATAAACAAACGTACAAATTTTAATTCTCTTTACCTTGTATATTATTGCCTTAATTGTATTTTTTTGCTTTGCGTGAAAGCGTAACGGCTGCACCCAAAAGCATCGTTGCACCGATGAACTCAGGTACAAAACTATCGCCGGTTGAGGGGCTGGTATTTCTGTAATCGGTACCTGCGCCCGAACCTGAAGACGCGCTGCCGTTGTTATAGTTGTTATTGCCGCCGTTTGTTGTTCCGTCGTCAATAACAAGACCTATTTCCGCAATAGCGAAATATCCGAGACGGTCGGTGGTAACAGACGCCGCTATTACCTTATCCTTTTCATCGGCAATAAGTTTTGTATTAAGCATTTTTGAGGTGCCGTTTTCAAGGTCAACATAATAAATTGCAATGTCGCCGCTTATGGTCTTAGGCAACGCAATCGTTACCAAAGCTTTTGAACCGTCAGCCATATTCTCAGACGGTGATATCTCATATGCGACAAAGTTTTTAACGTTCAATTTGCCGAGTGCTGATTTAACATCATCATATTTTGAGTCGTCTTTTCCAATCTCAAATACGTCGGTAATAACATCTTTAGAGAAAGCGTTTGTTGTCGCCTCAATGCTTACGCTTTCATCTTCGTTTGCGTATGCGTAATCAAATGTTGAATATCCGCAGCCGTAACCGTTGGCGTCCTCACACCATTTATATACACCCTCATAACGCTTGCTGTCGGTTTCAATGGTATGCTCTGCGTAGTCACCCTTGCCGCACTCTGTACATTCATGCCAGTGACCTTTGTCATCATATCTGTATATGGGATTTCCATCCTGGTCAACGTCAACATAATTGTGATTTAATTTGGGAATTGTAACCTCATCTTCGGTAGTCGGAACAGTTGCAGCAGCGTCTTTAAACAAAAGTCCGCAAACGTTACATTTGTAATATTCTAAGTTGCCGGCATTTGAACACGTAACCGAAACTGCATCTACCTTTGTCATTGTGCTTGCGTCATGCGGGCACGCCCAATTACACTTATCGCAAACATTGTCATTGCCGAAGATATGTTTTTCATCCTTTGTTACTTCATACAGACAGTCTGCACATTTTCCGCTATGTCCGTTTGCACCGTCGATGGTGTATATAACGTTGTGCGCGGTCTCGGTTATTTTGGTCTGACATACTTCGCAATATGTCCAGTGCTTGTCGCCGTCCATACCGTAAACAAGTTCGCCGTTTGAATCCCTGAGTTCTACGTGAGCACCTGTTGCAGCAATTACAACATCATCAGCCGATACCGCCGTGTTCATGGGTGCCATAATATCATCGGTGAGGAATATTTTTCCGCATACAGAACAGGTCCAATATGCTTTGTTGCCGGCGCTTGCACACGTTGCCGCAACCGCATCGGTCTTAACAAGTTTGTGACCTTCTGCTGTGCCGTGGTATTCATAATCAATATGTCCGCAATCGCAAATAGTTTTTGTATTGGGTGCGGTTACGCAGTCGCCGTCTTTATCCTCAACTTTTTTAAGGTGATCAGCACTTTTGTGATCACACTCAAACTTACAAACCGTACAAACGCTTGAATCATCATAAGTATGGTTTATAACAGTTACACCTTCAATGCCGCAATCTGTGCAACGTGCGGTATGGCCTGCGTATTTATCGGCAGTAGAAGGAGTGCCTTCAAGTCTGTGCGATACCTGAAGTTCAAGTGTTGAAGTATTTGCAAACCAGGTGCCATCAAAATCAAGTTTCATACTGTTTAAGGCGTTTGCACCGGTCATTTGTGCAGTGGTAAGTGTTTTAACACCTGTAAATGATGCGTCAACTGCCTTATCGGTATAAACATTTATGTAGTCGCCGGGCTGGTTTGCCTTTGTGCCTATGGTTTTAGTTGAACCTGCCGTAAGGGTCGAATAAGGCAGTGTGCCGATTGATACTGAATCTTTTATCGACATTGCTGCAGCATAGTTTGAAGTTGTTCCTATAAATCCGCCCGAAATATCGGTTGCCGCGGTTATATTGTTTTTCGCAAGGCAGTTTGAAATCGTTGTGCCGTTATGCGCCACACTGCCTACGATTGTACCAGACGTTCTGTTACAAGCAGGGTTTGTGCTGCCGTTATCAGAAATATAGCAGTTTTCTACCGCGCAGTTTTCAAAAATTAACTTTTGCGATGTTGTTGAGGCGCTTGCCAGTCCTACTATACCGCCCGAATAATGGTAGCCGCTTATATAAGAACTGAGAACCGTTACATTTTTGATTGTGCTACTCTTATCAGCATTGTTTGTGTTCATATTCGGGAACAGTCCGCAATATCCGCCTTTTGAATAAAGGTTATATATTATTACGCCGCTACCGTCAAAGTTACCGCTGAATTTTCCATCGTCTGCCGTCCAGTTGTATCCTGTTTTCTTTGCAGCGTTCTTTACTGTGTCGGCGTCTGACGTTTTATCTACGCCCTGCATACCGTTCATATTGAATATGGCGTTATCCACTACCTTGTAATATTTGCCTGCACTGTCAAGCGTTGTGCTTAATGCCAAATATGCAAGTTGCTCGGCGTTTGCTATTATGTACGGATCGGTCTCAGTGCCTGAACCGCTTTCAAATCCTGTTGCTTTTGTGCCGTCCCAAGAATCTGCAACTTCGGCAATTGATACTGTGTATCCGCAGTCACAAACCTTTTTCATCGCAACAACATCTTCAACAAAATTGTGCGTTTCTGTCATGCTTTTTCCGCAATCGGAGCAAACTACTTTATGTGTTGCAGCATCATTTTGTGTAAGAGAAAGTTTATGATTTATTCTTAAATCGGGGTATTCGCCGTCAAAAGCAATGAGTTTTGACCAATCAAGTTCGGTCATATTTGCTTTTGCGGACGCGCCCTTCATACTATCGGCGCCAACCGTTTTGATGCCGGTGTATTTTGCATCTACTGTCTGATCGGTATAGATGTTTGAATAGTCGCCGGGTTGATTGCACTTTGTACCGATTGTTCTTGCAGAGCCTTCAGACACTACCGAATAAGGCAAAGTGCCAATAGATACGGAACTTCTGATCGTCACAGATGAACCGTAGTTTGATGACGTGCCTATAAATCCGCCTGTAATATCGGTTGCGGCTGTAATATTATTTTTTACCAGGCAGTTCGAAATCACACCGCCGTTGTGAACTACGGTGCCTATCAATGCACCCGATGTTCTGTTGCATACGGAATTTGCATTTCCGTTATCCGAAATATAGCAGTTCTCTACCACACAACTCTCAAGATTGACTGTGTTGCCGGGAGAGCCGTTTGCAAAACCGATAATACCGCCCGAATAATGATAACCGCTTATGAACGAATTCATAACAGTTACATTTTTGACTGTACAGCTTTTATCGGAGTTATTAGTATTCAAGCTCGTGAACAGGCCGCAATATCCGTCTTTTGAATAAAGATTGTATATTATCGCGCCGTTACCGTCAAAATTACCGCTGAATTTTGCGC
>ENA-OUOU01002006-OUOU01002006.1-human-gut-metagenome-genome-assembly--contig:-NODE-2006-length-10020-cov-6.552032_pt1 | contig 10020 bp, 3 predicted proteins | sample MGYA00237936_ERZ548765 | MGnify/ENA primary metagenome ERZ548765 (study PRJEB26490, sample SAMN05356889) | human gut metagenome | biome: terrestrial biome; feature: human-associated habitat; material...
CGGGAAAAACTTTCCCGTGCCGCCTCTTTAGAACGGTTATTTACTGCTTCAAGGCGATGAACGCGCCGGTCCTGGCGGGCAGACGGCTCTTGCCGCGGCCGAAGGTCCAGCCCTCGGGGAGAATCACCTCGCCGTGGGCGCTCTCGGGCAGGGTCAGCTCGATCTGCGCCTGATCGCCGTTCAGCCGCCAGCGCAGGGAGGTTTCGCCGCAGGCCGCCTGCGTGTGCGCCGAGGCGCGGGCAAGGCCGCAGTTCAGCCCCGGCTCGAAATCGACGCGCAGGGCATCGTCCGCATCGGGGTTGGGGCGCAGACCCGCCGCACACTGGATAAACCAGCCGCTGATATCGCCCCAGAAATGGTGGTTCATGCTGCCGACATTGTCGTCCGGCATCATCATTTCCCAAAGGCTCGTCGCGCCGCGCGCCACCCAGTTGCCGTAGGAGGGATAATCCTCCCGCACGATCATCTTCATCGCCAGATCGCCGTGTCCGAACTTCGACAGCACGTGGAAGATCACGCGCGCGCCGAGCACGCCGGTATCGATGTGGTCGTCCTTATCGTGTATGAAATCGAGCAGACGGGCAAAAGCCTTCTGTTCCTCTTCGCGGTTGAACATGCCGTAATAAAGCGCCATCGCCTGCGAGGTCTGGCAGCTCCCGGAAACCGTCATGGTGTCAAAATCGATCAGGTTCCGGCGCACGGCGGCGCGGGTATCGTCCGCCAGCGCTTTGGCATAGGCGCTCTCGCGCAGCATCCCGACGGCGGCAAACATCTTCTCCGCCTTGCGCGCCATGTCGCTGACGAGCACGGTGTCGGTAAAGCGCAGGGGCGATACGTAGTCCGCCGCGTCGCGCCCCACCGGGCACCAATCGCCCAGGCCGATGGCCAGCGTGCCGTCCGCGTCCAGCCGGCCGCCGATATAGGTCAGATACCGCATCAGGTTCGGCGCGCACTCCCGAATGGTCTGCGTGTCCCCGCGCAGGCGGAAGAGGTTGTAGGGGAGATTAAACAGCACGTTGTCCCAGGCCGGCCCGTTGCCCCAGTCAAAGCCCCAGCCGCCGGTGGGCACGACGCCGGGCAGCGCGCCCGCATCGCTCTGCGCCTTGCAGATGTTGCGCAGCCACTCGCGGTAGCTCTTTTCCGCGCCGAGGTTGAGCAGGATGTGCTCGCTGGAGAGCGAAGCGTCCGCCGTCCAGCTGCACCATGGGGCGCAGCTCCGGGGGAATCACCGGCAGCACGTCGATGATCATCCACTCGGGCTTATTGCCGGAGAGGCGGAAGGCGTCCACTACCTCCAGGCGCTTGACGACTCTCGCCTTTTTCTGGCCGGAAACGGTCCGCAGCTCCGCATGGAGCTCCTGGCTCAATGCCTCCAGGTCCACCTGCTGCAGCAGCTTCTTCACGGCCTCGGCGCCCATGCCGGCGTCGAAATCGTCCTCGTACTTTTCGCGCATATCCCGGTATTCCTTCTCGGAGAGAATCTGATTGCGCACCAGAGGGGTCTCGCCGGGATCGGTGACGATATAGGCTGCGAAATACAGGACCTTCTCCAAAATCCGGGGGCTGATATCCAGCAGCAGGCCCATGCGGGAGGGGATGCCCTTGAAATACCAAATGTGGCTGACGGGGGTGGCCAGCTCAATGTGGCCCATGCGCTCCCGGCGCACCTTGGCGCGGGTGACCTCCACGCCGCAGCGGTCGCAGATCTTGCCCTTGAAGCGGATCTTCTTATACTTACCGCAGTGGCACTCCCAATCCTTGGTGGGCCCGAAGATCTTCTCACAGAACAGTCCGTCCCGCTCAGGCTTGAGGGTGCGGTAGTTGATGGTCTCAGGCTTCTTTACCTCGCCAAAGGACCACTCTCGGATCATTTCCGGAGAAGCGATACCGATTTTGATTGCATCAAATGTTGCGTAACTCATTGTAATAGCTTCTCCCTTCCTTAATACTCATCTTCTTCGTCGGCGCTGTCAAAGGAGGCGTCTACTTCCTCGTCATCGACCTCACCGTAGCCGGCATCGGCCAGCTCATCCTCATCGGCATAGCGCATTTGGCGGTCATCGTCAGCGTCCATGCGGGCCAGGTTGAAGGTATCCAGGGCGTCCTCGTCCTCCTTCAGCTCAATCTCGTTGCCGTTCTCGTCCAGCACTTGGATATCCAGGCACAGGGATTGCAGCTCCTTCACCAGTACCTTGAAGGACTCCGGCACACCGGGGGTAGGAACATTATGGCCCTTGACAATGGCCTCATAGGTGCGCACACGACCGGTGACATCATCGGACTTCACAGTGAGGATCTCCTGCAAAGTATAGCTGGCACCGTAAGCCTCCAGGGCCCAAACCTCCATCTCGCCGAAGCGCTGGCCGCCGAACTGGGCCTTGCCGCCCAGCGGCTGCTGGGTGACCAGGGAGTAGGGGCCGGTGGAGCGGGCGTGGATCTTGTCATCCACCAGGTGGTGCAGCTTCAGGAAGTACACATAGCCCACGGTGACCTTATTGTCAAAGCGTTCACCGGTGCGGCCGTCATAGAGCCAGCTCTTGCCCTCAGGATCCAGGCCCGCCTGATCCAATGCGGCAGCGATGTCCTTATCGGTGGCACCATCGAAAATAGGAGTGGCCACCTTCCAGCCCAGGGTCTTGGCAGCGTAGCCCAGATGAACCTCCAGCACCTGGCCGATGTTCATACGGGAGGGAACGCCCAGGGGGTTCAGCACGATGTCCAGGGGTGTGCCATCGGGCAGGAAGGGCATATCCTCCTGGGGCAGGACCCGGGAGACAACGCCCTTGTTGCCATGACGGCCGGCCATCTTATCGCCCACCTGGATCTTGCGGCGCTGCGCTATATACACCCGAACCACCTCGTTGACGCCGGGGCTCAGCTCATCGCCGTTTTCACGGGTGAACACCTTGGCGTCCACGATAATTCCGCTTTCGCCGTGGGGCACCTTCAAGGAGGTGTCTCGGACCTCCCGGGCCTTTTCGCCGAAGATGGCCCGCAGAAGACGCTCCTCGGCGGTGAGGTCGGTCTCGCCCTTGGGAGTGACCTTGCCCACCAGGATGTCGCCGGCGTGAACCTCGGCGCCCACGCGGATGATGCCGCGCTCGTCCAAATCCTTCAGCGCATCCTCGCCCACATTGGGGATATCCCGGGTGATCTCCTCGGGCCCCAGCTTGGTGTCACGGGCATCGATTTCGTATTCTTCGATATGGATGGAGGTATACAGATCCTCCTTCACCAGGCGCTCGTTGAGCAGCACGGCGTCCTCGTAGTTATAGCCCTCCCAGGTCATAAAGCCCACCAGAATGTTCTGGCCCAGGGCAATTTCGCCCTGCTCGGTGGCGGGGCCATCTGCCAGAACCGTGGGGTCGTCACCGCCGTGGACCCGCTCGCCTACGGAGACAATGGGGGTCTGGTTGATGCAGGTGCCGTGGTTGGAGCGGAGGAACTTGATGAGCTTATACTCCTTGGTTTCACCGCTGTCGTACTTGACAGAGATGGCTCTGGCATCCACCTTGGTAACAACACCGTCGCCCTCGGCCAGGACGGCCACCTCGGAATCCAGGCAGATCTTGTGCTCCATGCCGGTGCCCACGATGGGGGCGTGAGGCTTCAGCAGAGGTACGGCCTGGCGCTGCATGTTGGCGCCCATCAGCGCACGGTTGGCGTCGTCGTTGGGGAGGAAGGGGATCATGGCAGTGGCGATGGACACCATCATACGGGGCGAGATATCCATATAGTCCACAAACTGGGGCTCCACCTGGATGATTTCATCTCTATGGCGGCAGGTAATGCGCTTGGCAGTGAGACGGCCCTCCTCGTCTACCGGCTCGGCGGCCTGACAGACCACATACTGATCCTCCACGTCGGCGGTCATGTAGTGGATTTCATCTGTGACCTTGCCGGTCTCGTGGTCCACCATGCGGAAGGGAGCCTCGATAAAGCCGTACTCATTGACCCGGGCGTAGGTGGCCAGGTAAGAGATCAGGCCGATGTTGGGACCTTCGGGAGTCTCAATGGGGCACATGCGGCCATAATGGGAGTAGTGAACGTCACGCACCTCCATGTTGGCGCGCTCACGGCTCAGGCCGCCGGGGCCCAGGGCGGACAGACGCCTCTTGTGGGTCAGCTCCGCCAGGGGGTTGGTCTGATCCATAAACTGGCTCAGGGGGCTGGAGCCGAAGAACTCCTTGATGGCCGCGGTAACAGGCCGGATGTTGATAAGGCTTTGGGGGGTGACCACATCCAGGTCCTGAATGGTCATGCGCTCCCGAATGACACGCTCCATACGGCTAAAGCCGATGCGGAACTGGTTTTGCAGCAGCTCGCCCACGCAGCGCAGGCGGCGGTTGCCCAGATGGTCGATATCGTCCTTGGTGACCAGGCCGTGAGCCAAGGCGTTCATATAGTTGATGGAGGCGAGAATATCGTCCACGATGATGTGCTTGGGCACCAGCTGATCGGCGTTTTGGCGGCACTGATCGATGAGCTCCTGGCCCTGGTACTGGCCCAGCAGCTCCTGCAGCACGTCAAAGCGCACCCGCTCCTTGATGCCGCAGGCAGCCTTGGGATCAAAGTCCACATAGCGGCTCATGTCGCACATGCGGTTGGTAAAGATGCGGACGGTGGCGCCGTCATCGGCCAGAACGGACACCTCGCCCACGCCGATGGCATCCAGCTCCCGGCACTCCTTGCCGGTGAGGACGTGGCCCTCATCAAAGAGGATCTCTCCGGTGGTGGGGTCAGCCACAGGCAGAGCCAGCTTGCGATCCCGGGCAATGGACCAAAGGGTCAGCTTCTTATTGAACTTATAGCGGCCCACGATGCTCAGGTCATAGCGCCGGGGATCGAAGAACAGATTGTTCAGCAGAGTCTCAGCGGAATCCAGCGTGGGGGGCTCGCCGGGACGCAGCTTGCGGTAGATTTCCAGCATGGCCTCCTCATAGGACTTGCATCCGTCCTTTTCCAGTGTGGCCACAATGCGCTGGTCATCGCCGAAGCGGTCGAGAATCTCGGCGTCTGTCTTGAGCCCCAGGGCACGGATCAGGCAGGTGATGGGAAGCTTGCGGTTTTTATCAATACGAACCCAAAACACCTCGCTGGTGTCGGTCTCATACTCCAGCCAAGCACCCCGATAGGGGATAACCGTAGACGTCAGCAGGGGCAGGTCGGTCTTCAGGTCCGTTTCCTTGCCGTAGTAGATACCGGGAGAGCGGACGATCTGGCTGACCACCACACGCTCGGCGCCATTGATGACGAAGGTGCCGGAGTGGGTCATCAGGGGGAAGTCCCCCATGAATATCTCCTGCTCCTTGATTTCGCCCGTCTCCTTATTGTGCAGGCGCACACTCACCTTCATGGGAGCCGCATAGGTGGCATCCCGGGCCTTGCACTCCTCCACATCGTACTTGGGCTGCTCATTCATGCTGAAGTCGATGAAGCTCAGCTCCAGGTTGCCGGCATAGTCGCTGATGGAGGCCACATCCGCAAATACCTCCCGCAGACCGGTATCCAGGAACCACTGATAGCTCTTCTTCTGGATCTCCAGCAGGTTGGGCATCGCCATGACCTCTTCGTGCCTGGCAAAATTCTTACGCAGGGTTTTGCCGTAATACTTATCCTTGGCCATCTTCAATACTCACGCCTTTCTTGCTTTTATCTCAACTTAATTTGCTTACTGTTTTCAGGGCTTTTGCGGGGTGCGCACCGGATCACTTGTGACACGCACGGGCTTGTTGCTTCTTTTATGGGCCACCCGCTTGTTTTTTTCGCCGACAGATGGTATCCTATGAACAGATTATAAAAGGGGACATGCCCCCACTATCCGAACATAATCGATTCATTATAGCAGGTCAAGGGCTTGCTTGTCAATAGGTTTTTGCGCTTTTCCGGGCTTTGGCCCGGATTTTTTGTTTTGGGGGCAAGCGGTCCATCGAGGACGCCGACCCCCTACGGATACGTTACTTAAATTGCGATGCAGAGATATTACGAGTTGCCGCACCGGTGTGTGCGCCGGTTCGCAATGACAGGCCTTATTGGTAGAGGTATGATCGGTCCCCCGGGATTAAAGGAGGCCCCTGCACGGCTATTTCTGCCGTGCAGGGACCTCCTTATATAATGCACAATCTAATTACAGCATCTTGACTTCGTCTGTGGAGGCGGAGAGCTCCCCGGTTTTCGGCGTCAAAGCCTTCACGGCTTCCGCGGCCTCGTCATTGGCACCCTCACTATAGGTCAGGTCGCTCTCGGTGACCTTACGCAGCTCCTTGCGGCTAATAATGTCGTACATGCAGGGCACCACCAGCAGGGTCATAAGGGTGGCATACACCAAGCCGCCGATGCACACCAGGGCCATGGGCTGCATCAGTGCCGTGCCCGCGTCGCCGCCGAAGGCCATGACCAGCAGGCCCAAAATCGTCGTGATGGACGTCATGAGGATGGGCCGCAGGCGGGTGACGCCGGCCTCAATGATGGCCTCCCGCCGACCCATGCCCTCCAGGCGCAGCTGGTTGATATAGTCCACCAGCACGATGCCGTTGTTGACGATGACACCCACCAGCATCACAAAGCCAATGAGAGACACCACGCTCAGCTCCACCCCGCTCACCAGCAGGATGATAAAGCCGCCGGTGAAGGCCAGGGGGATGGTGAACATGACGATAAACGGCGACTTCAGAGACTGGAACTGGGCCACCATCACCAGGTACACCAGCAGGATGCCCAGCGCCAGCATCAGCAGCAGCTGCTGCATGGCGTCCATGATGGTCTCGTTTTCACCGCTGAATTCCGTGGTCACTCCGTCAGGCAGGGTAAGCCTCTCCACCGCCCGGATGGCCTCAGCAGACACCTTGGTCACATTATGATCCTCGTCCACCTGAGCCGTCACATTGATGCAGCGGCGCTGCTCCTGGCGGTTGATGGTGCTGAGGCTTACAGTGCGTTCCATGGTGGCAACCTCTCCCAGCCGAAAGCTCTCGCCGGAGCTGCCGGAGGATACACTCCCCAATGTGGTGGATGCCGAGCTGCCCATAGCACCGCCCGTCATGGAGCTGTCCATAGAGCCACCCATGATGCCGCTCACGGAGGAACCGGGGGTTATCTCCAGGTCCAGCAGGTGCTCCAGGTCCACCGTTCGCTCCTCCGGCAGGGCGATAGTCACGCCCATGTCCTGGCTGTCCAAGTTTATATCCGATCCGCTGGTGGCAGTGGACAGAGCCGATGCCACCTGCATATATACCTGCGCCACGGTCATGCCGTGCTTCATGGCCTTAGCCCGGTCCACCGTCAGGTGGACGGCGGGCACCGCATCGGTCAGGCCATCGGAAACTGCCTGCACGCCCTCCACGGAGCCGATAGCCTCCCCCACGGTTTTGGCTGCCGCCTGCAGATCCTCCATCTTCTCACCGTAGACCCGCAGGGAAATGCCGCTGCCGGTCATCATCTGGGTCATGCTGTCCGCTGCGCCGGCATAGGTCACCTTACACTCCATATCCTGGCACAGCTCCATGATCCGCCTGCCGGCGGCATCGCCGCTCTCCCCCTCGGGAACGATGATATAAGCGGTGACATCGTATGCGCCGGAGCTGCCGTCCATGCTTGTCACGGGCATGCTGGAGTCTGCGGACATGGCCGCCCCCACGGTCTGTACATTTTCAACGGTCATAGCCCGGCGGGCCACCTCGTCCGCCAGCTCCGCCGCCTTTTCATAGCTGCATCCATCGGGCATGGTAATAGTGACGCTGACGGTATTCAGGTCGACCTTCGGCATGAACACGAAGCCCCGCTGCAGCGTCAGCAGCGCAGAGCCCACCAGCAGCACCACCGCCACCCCCAGCACCACAGCCTTGTGCCCCAGGGACCATGACACAGCCCTGCGGTAACCCGGATAGATCTTATCCAGCAGGCCGGGCTTAATGGGCTTATTCTTTTTCAGCATCCCTGCCGCCATGGCCGGCACCAGGGTCAATGCGATAATAAGGCTGGCCAAAAGCGAAAAGGTCATGGTCAGGGCCAGATCCGTAAACAGCTGCTTGGTGATGCCCTCCACGAACACGATGGGCAGGAACACACACACGGTGGTCAGGGTGGAGGAGGTGATGGCCCCCAGCACCTGACCTGCGCCGGCCACCGCCGCCTGGCGGACATTGGCCCCCTTGGCGCGCAGGCGATAAATATTCTCAATGACCACCACGGAGTTATCCACCAGCATGCCCACCGCCACGGCCAAGCCCGACAGGGAAATCATGTTAATGGTCACGCCGCAGAAATACATAAGCACCACCGCGAAAATAACGCTGATGGGGATAGACACCAGGGTGATGACCGTGGGGCGCAGGTCCTTTAAGAACAGGTACAGGATCAGTATGGCAAACAGCGCACCCCAGGCCAGGCTGGATAAGATAGAGTCAATGATGATGCGGATATAGTCCCCCTGGTCCATAAGGGGTGTGAACTCCAGGCCGTTATACTCCTGCTTCAGCTCCTGGAACCGGGCGGCAATATTCTCCGACACCTCCGCCGTGGCGTAGGTGGACTGCTTATTGAACATCACGATGACGCCGTTTTCCCCATTGAGCTTGGCGTAGATCTCTCCGGAGTTATCCGTGACGAAAACCTCCGCCACGTCCTCCAGCCGAATAGGCTCCACGCCCTCCATGCCCAGGTCGAACAGCACCAGCTGCTGCAGCTCCTCCCGGGTAGAAATACTATCGCCCACGGAGACCATGTACTGCACGCCGTCCTGCTCCACATAGCCCGCCGGCATAGAGAAATTCTGCGCCGCCAGCAGCGCGCTGATGGTGCTCAGCTGCAGGACGCCATCCAGGTTCGTCTGCTCCAGGGCGGAGGAGCGGCTCTGCTCCAATGCTGTAAGGCCTGATTCCACCTGGGTCAGGGCGGTGTCGATCTGTACATTTCCGGAGACGATCTGCTGGGCGCCGTCGGCCACGGTCATGACGCCGGAGGTGATTTTCTCCACCAGATCTGCCACGGCGCCGTTATCCTCCTTAAAGCGCCGGATCTCCTCCTGCAGGTCCCGCAGCTGCTGGGCGGTCTTTTCGATCTCCTCCTGCAGCCGGTCCCAATCGGCGCCCAAAGCGGCCAGGCGCAGATCCAGCTCCGCCAGATCTGACTCCAGGCGGATATAGCCACTCTCGGCCTTGATGGCGGCAATCTGTTCTTCTTTCTGCTCCTGGGTCAAAAGCGGGTCATTCTCGACGGCGGCGATGCGGGCGTCATAGACCGCCTTTTTTGCGTCTAATTCCGCCTTGCGCTGCAGGACGGCCTGCAGTTCGTTCAGCTTTTCCTGCAGCTGTGTTTTTCGGGCATCCATCTGACGAAGGCTGTCCCGCAGGGACTCCAGTGCCCGGGTAGCCGCCTGGGTCACAGCGTTTTCCTCCGCCGTGCGGATGGCGGACTTGGCCTCCAGCAGCTGGCTGCGAGTCTGCTCCAGCTGGTCCTGGGCGGCGTCCAGCTGTCCATTCACCGCAGCGGCCAGCTTCGCAGACAGGGCATCCAGCTTCTCCTGGCTGAGGATCACATTCATCTGCCGCTGCAATACGCCGCCGACAGACACACTGGCCACCCCTGTGATACCCTCCAGCTTGCCGGCCAAGGTCTTCTCCACGAATTCCGACAGCTCCGCAACGTCCATGCCCTCCCGGGACACGGCGGCAATCTCCACCGGCAGCATGGCAGGGTTGATTTTCAGCACATAGGGCGTACCCACGGAATCATCCCAGCCGCCCTGGAGAGCGGCGATCTTCTGCTGGATGTCCACGCCGGTGGAATCCATGTTCACCCCCTGCTCAAACTCCAGCACCACCATGGACATACTGTTCTGGCTGGAGGAGGTGATGTGTTTGATCTCATTCAGCGTGGCCATGGATTGCTCCAGAGGCTTTGTTACGTCCGCCTCCACTGTCTCCGGGCTGGCCCCCATGTCGGTGGTCACAATGACCACATAGGGGAAGTCCATGTTGGGCAGCAGATCCGGTGTCATCCTCAGATACGCCACCACACCAA
>ENA-OUOU01002009-OUOU01002009.1-human-gut-metagenome-genome-assembly--contig:-NODE-2009-length-10011-cov-12.199076_pt1 | contig 10011 bp, 6 predicted proteins | sample MGYA00237936_ERZ548765 | MGnify/ENA primary metagenome ERZ548765 (study PRJEB26490, sample SAMN05356889) | human gut metagenome | biome: terrestrial biome; feature: human-associated habitat; material...
CACGCGATAAGTATCTTGCCATTATGAAGCCCTACCTTCTGATGTGGCACAGTAGCAGTTGAAAACGGCTCATGTTACCTATTGCAATTCTGACTATTTGGAAATATACTTGTAAGTATCAAATTATTTCACTTTATGGGAGGAAATTATTATGGCAAGACCCAAGGGAAGCAAGAATAAGGCTCGTACTGTAAAGGCCAGCGTTGATTATGCAGCCGTCGTTGCAGAAAAGACCGCTGAAAAGGAAAAAATTGAATCTGAGGTTGCTACGCTGACTGCAAATCTCGATGATCTGAAAACGCAGATGAAAGCCAAGAAAGCAGAATTGAAAGCCGTCACCAAGGAACTTACCAAAGCCGAAAACAAAAAAGCTGCCGCCGAAGCAAAGGCAATGGAAGAAGCAAAGAAGAGCGAAGCAGAAGATGTGCTGAAGAAGCTGCTTGCCAGCGGTATGTCCGCTGATGAAATTGTTGCCAAACTCCAGTAAATTTTTATGGAAGCCAGCAAGCGAATCTGTCCGAACTGCGGACGTAAAATGAAGCAGCAGTTCATTGGTCTGTTCCACTGCAAATGCGGCACAAGCTGGCGGCGTGATATCGGATTTTTTGAACATACTCCAGATATGGTGTTCTCACTGGAACGCAAAAAAGTCAGCTTCCGAGACTTGTGTCACTTGAGGAGAAAAGAGATATGAAGGATTTTGAAAATGATTTGATTTATTATCCTAATCCGGACCCGGTCAAGGAACCGAGATTTATTTTAAAATCTGTAGATGAATTGGAAAAATCAACAAAATACAGTGTTACCTGCAATGGAACAGAGCGTGTGGTATACCATACAGATTCGTTTGACTATGTTGTAGTAGTAGATAACGAAGCGTATGATCTGGAGATTTCAATCCATACACCATATGAAAAACTTGAAATCCGTCCGTCCAGCTTTGGCATAGTTCCTTTTGTAAAAGGAGAAACAGTCCATATCCATCTTGATGAACCGAGAAAGTTTACTGTAGAGACAGATGGTGGTCTTCATGATGCATTGTTTGTGCTTTGCTCGCACAGGATTGAGAAGCCGGCAGATACCACCATCTGCTTTGAAAAGGGCAAGGTATATAATGTAGGAGTTCTTACCTTAAAGTCCAATGATACGGTTTACATAGAGGAAGGTGCTGTTGTATCAGGTTGTGTATACGCAGACCATTGTGACAATATTTCCATTGTAGGAAACGGAATTATCAACGGAGCCTGCTGGCATCTGCCGGACAGTAATGCACACCGTTTCTTTATCTATGCCAAGTGGTGTAATAATGTACTCTTAAAAGGCTTTACTGCTGTAGACGGTCCTTCCTGGCATGTAGTTCCTGCGGCGTGTGACCATGTTGTGATTGATGATATGAATATTATGTCGAGGATTGTAACGGGAGACGGTATTGATATTACGAGCAGCCAGGACGTAGAGGTAAAAAATTGCTTTATCCGTTCCACAGACGACAGTATCTGCATCAAATCCCAAAGATTGTTTGAAGATCCGTCAACGGTACGTGACGTAACAAAAGTGCGTGTTCACAATAACGTGATCTGGAATGCAGAACCCGGTAATGCCATAGAGCTTGGTTATGCCCTCCAGAGCGAAATCCACGACCTAGTATTTGAGGATTGTGATATTATACACTGCCAGTATGAAGGAAACATGGGTGGTGCGGCGATTTCCATCCATCAGGCAGATGGCGGCCATGTTCATGATATACATTATAAAAATATCAGAGTAGAGCAGGCAGAACAGAAACTGTTCGATATTAAGGTTCTGCTTTGCAAATATACGGAACAGCTTGCCAAAGGAGAGATTAATGATATCTATTTTGATAATATCCAGGTGCTGAACGGAGATATCCCGGTCTCCATGATCCGGGGGTATCAGACACCGACAGAAGAAGTACGTGTCCATGATGTCCATTTTGATAACATTACTTTTATGGGGAATAAGTGTGAAACCTGGCAGGATATGCGGCTTGTTACAGAACTGGCAAATGACATTTATGTCAATGGTGCCAGAATATGCAGACAGATGAAATTCTGAGAATATCACCATATAGAGATGGTTTTATTACTTGCAGCAAGGAGGGTATTTATGGAACAAAGCAGCATGCTTTTCCAAAAAGACGGAAAAAATTATTTACAGCTGGACTGTGAAAAATAGATTTACACAGTTTATCTTGTATTTACATGGATTTACAGGAAAGCGGCTACCAATTTTAGCAGAGAGCCGGAAAACAGAGTTCAAAAGGTGCTTTATGGGGCTTCATTAGCTGGGAACCTGATTTTATTAGCTGGAACCGAAAATTCTGCTAATGGCATTAGCTGGCTAATTTTGGTGATAGGTTCAAAATGAAAAATGCGAAGATCGTCTTTCACATGGAAAAATGACCTTCGCATTTTCATAAAGGGATACCCCAGACAGGATTCGAACCTGCGGTCTCCTCCTTAGGAGGGAGGCGCTTTATCCAGCTAAGCTACTGAGGCATATTATGTATTATCGTTGATTTTTTGAAATTCAACGCGTTTGGAAACGAATATGCAGAATGATTTTCACACCGAAGTGACCGACTGCGTTGCAACCGGAACGGTGTTAAACTTGTTGCATCAAAATTTGTTGAGAAAACCGTGATTCTCGGTTTTGCTTTTGAATAGAGCAATCACTTCTGCACCCAAGGTATCAGGTTGACCGAATTCTTAGGAGGCGAACGCTCTATCCTGCTGAGCTACAGAGACTTATATTAAATTGAGACTGGCAACGATCACTTTTCCCCGTAAGGCAGCTGGTAGAGCACAACCTTAGGAGGCGGACGCTCTATCCAGCTGAGCTACGGAGACACAGTTCTGCATCCTTGGGGCAGAAAACCCCAAAAATACAGTACCATATTATAATACCGCAACCGGGCTGTAAAATCAAGTTGAACCTGCGGGCAAAATGGTGTATGCTATAAAGGAATGCAAAGCGGCTGCGTGCTGCGCAGGGAGGATGCTATGGAAAAGATAAAAAATATCCGCAAAAGGCTGCGGCACCAGAGGTCGGTTCGGCGGAGAAAGCTGGGACTGAGCACCCCGACCCAGATCATCTGCGTCAGCTTTATTGCTGTCATCGCGCTGGGCACGCTCCTGCTCACCCTGCCCATTGCCAGCAGGCACGGACGGCTGGATGTGCTCAACGCCATGTTCACAGCCACCAGCGCCACCTGCGTCACCGGTCTGGTGGTGCGGGATACGTGGACGCAGTTCACATGGTTCGGGCAGGCGGTGGTGCTGCTGCTCATTCAGGTGGGCGGCCTTGGTCTTGTTACCCTTACCAGCTTTTTTGCGCTGGCCATGCGCCGGCGCATGGGCTTCCGGGATCTGCGGTTGCTGGGCGAAAGCGTTTCGGCGGACGGCTACGATCAGGCCAAAAGTGTGCTGAAGATCGTGGTGGGGCTGGCAGCGATGTTTGAAGGCATCGGCATTCTGCTGCTGATGTTCGCCTTTGTGCCGCAGTTCGGGCTGGAGGGCGTCTGGATCAGCGTGTTCACCGCCATTTCGGCCTTCTGCAATGCGGGCTTTGACCTCTTCGGACGGTTCGGGGCGTACTCCTCGCTGGTGCCCTATGTCAACAACTACTATGTGCAGGCGGTGATCATTTTCATGATCATCTCCGGCGGTCTGGGCTTTATGGTCTGGGTGGAGCTGTGCCAGTGGTACCAGAAACGCCGCCTGTCCCTGCACGCCAAGGTGGTGCTGTCCTTCTCGGTGATCTTGTGGCTGGGCGGCGCGCTGGGGCTGGGACTGATGGAATGGAACAACCCCGCCACGCTGGGCGGACTGTCGGTGCCCGGCAAGGTGATGGCTTCACTGTTCCAGTCGGTATCCACCCGTACCGCCGGCATGAACACCGTGGATCTGGCCTCCTGCGGCACCCTGAGCAAGCTGCTCATGAGCGTGCTGCAATTCATCGGCGCAGCGCCCGGCTCTACCGGCGGCGGCGTGAAGGTGACCACCTTCGCTGTCATCATCCTGACCATCCGCAGCGTGGCGCAGGGACGCGATGACTGTGTGATCGCTGACCATCATATCGAGTCCAAGACCGTCTACCGCGCCCTGACCATTATCGTGCTGGGCGCTGTGGCGGTCATCGGCTCGGCCATTGTGGTGTATTACAACACCTCGGACGCCGTGTCCGTGGTGGATGCCATCTTCGAGTCCTGCTCGGCCTTTGGTACGGTGGGCCTTTCCGTAGGCGTAACCAGCCAGCTGAACAACGGGGCAAAGATTCTGTATATGCTGGTCATGTTCATGGGCCGTGTAGGCCCGGTGGCCTTTGCCATGAGCCTGACTGCCAAACCGGACGACAACAAGCGCAAGATCATGCCAGTGGGGCATATCAACGTAGGTTAAATGAAAAAGCGGCGGCTGCACAAAGCACTGTGCAGCCGCCTGTTTTTTGGTAAGGAAAGGTTATGCTTTGATTTTCGGAACTGACGGTGCGTCTGCGGAGCTTGTCCGGGGCAAAGCCCCGCCATCCGCTGAGGCAGACCGCGCTCTTCACAAGGGGATAAACGCTGTTGCACGCAAAAAGCCCCCGGAGGCGCTCTCCGGGGGCAGGGGGTCAGGCTTTGGTGGGTGCTAAAGGTAAAACGCTTTAGTGGTTTACGGCCTTCCAGGTTCTGAAAACCTTCAGGCGGGTAACGCGTTTTGCGGGAGCAAATTTACCGCTGCTTTCGGTTTCCATCAGACCAGCTTCGATAGCCCACTGTGCTGCCTTGGCAGTTTCAAGGTCAGACACATCGGTAAAGGCGGGCTGCTTTTCGGGCTCCGGCTTATCGGCTGCATTCCACAGCAGCAGAGCCAGTTCGCCGCGGTTAGCGGGGATGGCTGCACCTGCGGGCAGGGTCTCCCGGAGGGTCTGGGTGATGCCGAGCTCATGGACGGTATAGAGGGTCAGACCAACGAGTGTGCCGCTGACAGCGCCCAGAGCAAGACCGAACAGCGGGCTGCCGTCCGCATCAGGGCCAGGCTCCGGAGGGATATCGCCTGTTGCACGGATCTCAACATTTTCTGCGGGCATGGTGAAGGTGATGACGTTGCCATTAATCTGCAGATCTCTGGGCGTGGGGGACAGGGTCCAGCTGCTAAACACCTCGCCTGCGGTAAAGGCGTCCTCATTCACAGTCAGGGTCAGGGTCACGGGGCTGCCAGCGGGGATTTCGGCTTCGTTGCCGGTGTACGGCTTGCCGTTCAGCTCCGAGATCATGCCATTGGTCACGCGCAGGGTGTGCTTGGCACCGGAGAGCAGTTCCAGATAGCGGTATGTGCCGGGCGTACCGGGTGTGAACGGTTCAAGGCTCATGCTGTACCAATCAAAAGGTTCTGCACTTCCCTTGGAGTCGCCGCCGAGCGCGCGGGCAATGTCATAGCCGTCTGCAAACTTGACCGGCATATCAATAGACCAGTCATCGCTATCAATGACGATGTGAGCGTCCGCAATCGTGGCTTCCTCGCCGACAAAGATGCCGCTAAAACCCTTCACATAGAGTTCGACACCGCCGCCGATCTCCATGCGACCGTTATTGCTGCCATCGTCCATCGGCTGCATGTGGATCGCGTATATATTCTCACCAAAGGTGGTCGCTTCCACCCTGCCGCCGTCGATCTTCATAACATCGGATGCACGCAGGGCATTGTATTTTTGCGCGGTAGCCTTGACCGTAGCGTTGGTAATGGTCATAGCACTTCTGCTCAGAATGGCGTTATTCTCGGCCTCGGCAGTAATGCTGCCGCCGGTCAGGGTCATCTCGCCTCCTGAATACAGTGCGGTATAGTAACCCTTGTTTTCCACGGTGCAGTCGGTGATGCTAAGGGTACCAGTGGCACCGAGGGCATCGCTACCGGTACAGGTGGACTTCAGCTGACCGCCGTTGATAGTGATATCGCTGTCGGACCAGATGGCGGGAAGGTTCCCGGCGCTGTTGGTGGTGACGTTCGAATTCTCAATCGTCAAATCGCCGGGCGTATAGATGGCGTTGCTACCGGTGCTAGCGGACTCAAGGGTACAGCCGGTGATGCTAATGGTGCTAGCGGCACCGAGGGCAGTGCCACCTTTACAGGTGGACTTCAGCTGACCGCCGTTGATAGTGATATCGCCATCGGACCAGATGGCGGGATATCCCTTATTGTTTTGGTTGTCGTTGGAGGTGGTGACGTTCGAATTCTCGATCTTCAGATCGCCGGGCGTATAGATGGCGTTGCCACTAGCGATAGCGGATTCAAGGGTGCTGCCGCTGATCTCGATGCCTAAATCGGCGGAGACTGCACAAGTATCAAATGCCTCGGTGGACGCCGTAACGGTGGTGTCCTTGATGAGCAGACTGCCTGTGTTGGCGTAAATAGCCTGACCATCAGCAGTAGTGATGTTCAGGCTGCCTTCACCGGTCAAGGTCAGAAGGCCGCATCCCTGCATACTCAGAATACCGGTCTGTTCGCCGGAGTTGATGCTGTTTTTACCTACCAGCTTAATGGTAAGACCTTCCACCGTATTCCAGATGGCGGCATTGTAGTCGTGGTTGATCGTGACATTCGTCAGGGTCAGGGTCTTGGTGTCGGGGTCATACGCGGCAGTACCCTCGCCGCAAGACACAACGCGCGTGGCACTGCCCAGCCATGCGTCGCCGACACGCACCTGCTCGTCGTCAGCCGCAAAAGCGGATGCGGGAAGGAACATCAGCACCATGGCAGCTGAGAGCAGCAGGCTCAAAAGCCGGGTCTTTAGGGAAAATCGTCTAGGCATAAGGAACATTCCTTTCTTTTGGCGCATTGTGCAGCCGCCCGTACAGACTTTGCGGCAACACGCTGCATTTTTTGCGAGAATCGTCTATCGATATTATACAATATTTATACAGGGGGGGGTAAGTGGCGGCTTGGCCAAAAAAAGAAAGAAAAAATTGATGTGTCGCACAAATCTTCGAGAGTGTAGTTGCAGTTTGTTGCAGATGGCGCTTTTTGCTGCCGTTTGACCGGCCCATTTGCCGAAAAATGGTTTTAAAAAGAGCAATGCCGGGCAGCCCGAAGGCTGCCCGGCATTGCTCTTTTACAAAAGGCTTTGCGGTATCTAAAAATTACTCTGCGTACAGGGAGATGATGTTCAGCACGATTTCGGTGCAGCGGTCCATCCGCTCCACGGTGGTGCACTCGCATACGCCGTGGAAGTTGAAGCCGCCAGTGCCCAGATTGGGGCAGGGCAGACCCATCCAGCTCAGGGTAGCGCCATCGGTGCCGCCGCGCACGGGCACCTCCACCGGCTCCAGACCGGCCATGCGCACAGCCTTACGGGCAGTCTCGATGAGGTGGAAGTGGGGCTTGATCTTTTCCAGCATATTGCGGTAGCTGTCCTTGATCTCCACTTCCACGGTGCCTGCGCCGTACTTGCCGTTCAGGTAATCGGCAATGTCCTGCATATTGTCCTTCTTGAACTGCAGCTTGGCGGCGTCGTGGTCGCGCAGGATGTAGCCCAGCTTTGCGGTGGTAACGTCGCCGTACATCTGGCACAGGTGGTAGAAGCCCTGACGTCCCTCGGTAGTCTCGGGACGTGCCATCACGGGCAGAGCGCCGTGGAACTCCATGGCAACATTGGAAGCGTTGATCATAGTGTCCTTAGCAGAGCCGGGGTGCACCGAGAAGCCGTGGATGGTCACGGTGGCGGCAGCGGCGTTGAAGTTCTCGTACTCGATGTCGCAGGCATCGCCGCCGTCCACTGTGTAGGCAAAGTCTGCACCAAAGCCGGGGATATCGAACAGGTCGGCACCCTCGCCGATCTCCTCGTCCGGGGTAAAGCCGATGCACAGCTTGCCGTGGGGGCGGCCCTCGCGGATGACGGTCTCCACAGCGGTCATGATCTCAGCCACACCGGCCTTATCGTCTGCACCCAGCAGGGTGGTGCCGTCTGTGGTGATGAGGGTCTCGCCCTTCATGGAGGCAAGGAAGGGGAAGGCGGAGACCTTCATCACCTTGCCGGTGGCGGGCAGCACCACGTCGCCGCCGTCATAGTTCTCGTGCAGGATGGGGTTCACGTTCTCGCCGCTGGCATCCGGGGCGGTGTCCATGTGGGCAATCAGACCCAGTGCGGGCTTTTCCTCGCAGCCGGGGGTGGCGGGCAGGGAGCCGTAGACGTAGCAGTGCTCGTCCACACGGGCATCCTCCACGCCCAGAGCCTTCAGTTCCTCCACCAGCTTGTGAGCCAAATCAAACTCCCGCGCAGCGGAAGGATGGGTGCCGGACTCCGGGTCCGAGGTGGTGTAGACCTTGACGTAATCAAGCAGTCGTTCATAGGCGCGCATAACAAAGCACACTCCTTTAACAATATTGAAGGACCGCAGCTTTGCGATCCAGCTCTTATCATACCCTGTTTTTCCTGTTTTGACAACCTTTTTTGCGCACTTGGGACAGAAAGCGCAGCTTCAACGGCAAAATTTACCGTAAAAAGCCGCTCGCCAACCCTTTTGCGCTGCCCATAACATAAAAAGAGACACCGGAAAGTCAGCAGACTTTCCGGTGTCTCGCTTTTCTCAGTGTTTCCTCTTGCGGGCAGGGGTCAGCCCAGACAGACGCCCATGCGGCGGGCCACGCTCAGCAGCTCGCAGTTTTCGGGCACATTGCGGGTCTTACCGGCAATGTCTGCCAGACGGTTCTCGGTCACCCGGCGGTTCACCATGGCCACGGTCACGCCGTAGCGCTCCACCTCCACCAGCTGTGCGGCATAGCTGCCGAACTGGGTGGCCAGCACACGGTCGTAGGCGCTGGGGCTGCCGCCGCGCTGCATATGACCCGGGATGCACACGCGGGTCTCCATGCCGGTCTTTTTCTGCACGGCCTGTGCAATGCGGTTGGTGGCGGTGGTGCCAAGGCCGGCCTCGGCGCGCTTGGCCATCCAGTCCTTGCGCTTCATGCGGGCTTCCTCGGTGTTGATGGCACCCTCGGCCACGGCAAGGATAGAGAAGTTAGAACCCTTCTTGGCGCGGCGCTCCACGGCCTCGCATACGCGGTCGATATCGTAGGGCAGCTCCGGCAGCAGAATGATGTCCGCACCACCGGCAATGCCGGAGTACAGGGTAAGCCAGCCGGCCTTGTTGCCCATGATCTCAATGCACATCACGCGGCTGTGGCTGCCGGCGGTGGTGTGGATGCGGTCGATGACGTCCGTGGCAATGTCCACAGCGGTGTGAAAGCCGAAAGTCACATCGGTGCCGTAGATATCGTTGTCAATGGTCTTGGGCAGGCCGATGATGTTCAGCCCCTCCTGCGAGAGCAGGTTGGCGGTCTTGTGGGTGCCGTTGCCGCCCAGACACAGCAGGCAGTCCAGCTTTGCCGCCTTGTAGGTCTTTTTCATGGCGGCGACCTTATCAATGTTGTCGTCCTCCACCACACGCATCAGCTTGAAGGGGGTGCGCTTGGTGCCCAGAATGGTGCCGCCTAAGGTCAGGATGCCGCGGAAGTCGTCCTCGTTCATCTCGCGGTAGTCGCCGTTGATCAGACCGCTGTAACCGTTGGCGATGCCCACGATCTCCACGTTATCTCCCATGCGGGCGTACAGTGCTTTTGCAACGCCGCGGATGGTGGCGTTCAGGCCCGGACAATCGCCGCCGGAGGTCAGGATACCAACACGTTTTTTCATTCAAATACCCTCTTTCATTATCATTCAGGCAAAGCCGAACGGTCCGGCAAAGGGTGCCGGGCTGACCGGGGTCCTACCTTTTTATAGTATTAGAGTATTCCGAAAGGGAAGTGCTGTCAAGAGAAAAACCAAAAATTTACAAGCCTGTGTGCACCGGAAAGCCGCTGCGAAAACTTTTGCAGAAAAACTGAAAAAATGGTTGACAAGCAGCCCGCCGGCGTGTATAATATCCCTTGTCAGCAACGCACGGTGCGACTGACACAACCGAATATTGGGGATTTGCATAGTGGTAGTGCGGTAGACTCTGACTCTACTTGTGGG
>ENA-OUOU01002035-OUOU01002035.1-human-gut-metagenome-genome-assembly--contig:-NODE-2035-length-9942-cov-4.776474_pt1 | contig 9942 bp, 7 predicted proteins | sample MGYA00237936_ERZ548765 | MGnify/ENA primary metagenome ERZ548765 (study PRJEB26490, sample SAMN05356889) | human gut metagenome | biome: terrestrial biome; feature: human-associated habitat; material...
ATAGCATACTGTGACGAGATACTATGTATTATCTGCATTATCTATACGCTTTACTTTTCTTTTAAAAAAGGAATTAAGGGTAATGATTTAACACTTTTAATCCTTTTAATTGTTTGCTCACTTATCACTTTCGTAGGTAATTTTGTAAATAAAATTATAACTTCTCCCCTGCCGATAATAGTTGACTTTATCTGCCTTGTTAAAATATTTATCGTATTTATTGTTTACAAGCAGGTTGCCGAGTACGACAAGAAAAAAAGAATGATACAATATCTTGCTCCGTTATCAAAACTTTTTATTTCAATTTCGACTCTTTGCGGATTTATTTCCTTGTTTTTTGATATCGGAATGACAGGTAAAGCTGTAAGATACGGTCTTAACGAATACTATTTTGTATTCAATAATAGCTCACGATACGGCTTAATTGTTGCCTGCTGTTTTCTTATATTGCATTTTAGCAATTCATCGCCAAAGGAAATGCTGGCATACAAAATTATGACGGTATTTGACATGCTGCTAACAACAAAAGGCGTTGTTTACATAATATTGGTTGTTTATATTGTATTATCCTTTATTTGGAGAAGAAAAAAGGAAACTAAATTTACAACAGGTAATACATTAATTCTTTCAATATGCATAATGATTGCATCGACACTGCAAATTAATACATATTTGCGTGACGAGGAATCGCCGAGAATGGTACTCCTGCGATACGGATTTAAAACAGCAAACAAATATCTGCCGTTTGGCTCCGGTTTTGCGACATACGGCTCTGATATGGCGGCAAGATATTATTCCGTTTTATATAAACAATACGGTTTTACTAAAAGATACGGTCTTAATCAAATCTATGGTGCCTTTCTTAATGACTGCTATCTCGGAATGGTATTTGGTGAATTTGGTTATATTGGTGCGATAATCTTCTTTATTATGGTAGGCTTTGTTTTCGTTCCGATTAACAAAATCACAATCAGTAAAGGAATAAAAATTCTTTCACTCAGTATATTTATAGCACTTATAATCAGCGCCATAGGCACAGCAATTATAAAATCAAGTATAGGCGTATTTGTTATGTGTGTTTTGGGTATGGTGTGCGGTTACGATACGGCATTTAAAAAAGCTGAAAATTCGGCAAAGAAAAGCATTGAAGAGGCTTGATAACAAAATATGGAAAAGCTGAAGAAATTAAAAACTAAATATTTTTCTCTCAGCGTTGCTGTTCGTGCGGCTGTTTGGTTTACATTTTGCAATTTGCTTCAAAAGGGCATTACAATGATATCAATGCCTATTTTTACAAGGCTTTTAACAACCGAGCAGTACGGCGAATTTACTGTTTATCAATCATGGTATTCAATTATTAATGTAATTGTCACCTTCAATTTATCAGGCAATTTAATACTAAACGGTATGTCAAAATACGAGAATCGGCGCAACGAATTTATTTCGTCAATTCAAACGCTTTCCTCTTGTATTACAATTTGTTTTTTTATTGCATATCTTATATTCCACAACTTTTTCAACCATATTTTTGGCCTTTCGACACTATTTATGGTTACAATGTTTGCACAAATGCTTTTTGAACCTGCATATCTTTTTTGGTCGCAAAGGCAAAGATACGAATATAAATATAAAGGGCTTGTTATTGTAACACTTATAACTTCCTCTCTCGGTCCTATAATCGGTGTAATTGCCGTATTATCAACGCAATACAAAGCTGAGGCAAGGGTTATTTCATTTGCAATAGTTCAAATTTGTGCAGGTCTAATTTTCTACATAATTCAAAGTATTAGGGGCAAAACCTTTTTTAATAAAGAATTTTGGCGCTTTGCGCTTTCGTTTAGTATTCCGCTAATTCCACACTATTTATCTCAAATAGTTCTCGGTCAGTCTGACAGAATTATGATTGACAAAATGATAGGTGCAAGTGAGGCGGCGATATACGGCGTATCATATAATTTAGCGGCAGTTATAACGCTTTTTGTAAATGCGATTAATAATTCTTTTGTACCCACACTTTACGAAAGCCTTAAGAGTAAAAAATGTGAGAATATAAAAAAGGTTGCTGCATTTTTAGCAATATTTATGGCAGGACTTATATGTGTATTTATGCTTTTCGGGCCTGAAATATTGACTGTATTCGTTGCACCCGAATATATTAAAGCTAAGTGGATATTTCCTCCTGTTGCAGCTTCAATGTTCTTTACATTCATTTATGTGTTTTACGTAAATGTTGAGTTTTACTTTGAAAAAACAAATTATGTTATGTTCGTTTCTGTTTTAGGTGCAGTTGTAAATATTATTTTAAATTTAGTATTCATTAAAAAATACGGTTTTATCGCCGCAGGTTATACTACTGTATTTTCATATTTAGTATTTTGCTTTGCACATTATTTATTATATAAATACATTGCAAAAAAGGAAAAAACAGGAAATGTTTACAACGATAGCATATTTATGATTTTAGGTATTGCAGTTTTAGCATTTATGCTTATTTGCATTCTCCTTTATAAATTCAACATAGTTCGATACATATTAATTGCCTTGATTGCGGTATTTGCTGTTATATTTAGAAAGAAGCTTATTTACGCCTTCAAAAAAGCATTAAATAAATAACGAGGTATTAGCTATGCTGATGATGTTTAAAGATATACTTCGCACGCTGATTTTTACATTTGTACCGGGTCTGATATTTGCTTTTTTAGTTATGTCTGCCTTGCCAACGTTTAAAAAATCAGGCTTTAAAAATACAATTAAAGGCTTTTTAAAAAGTCTGAAAAACAAAGACCGTCTGTTTTTGTTTTTACTGTTAATCTACTTTTTTATAGTTATATACAGAACTCTTTTTCAAAGAGATTTCAGCTACGATTCACTTAGTGATGTTTTTGGCGGATGGAAAATTTTTAAAACACAATACACAGGGCTTGACTATCAGGTTATAGGCAATATTGCAATGTTTTTTCCGTTCGGATTGCTTTGGGCTTTGACATTTGAAAGGGAAGAAAAAAGTGCCAAAACATTGCTTAAAGCCCTACTTTCATCTTTATGTTTTTCCGCTTTTATTGAAATAACTCAACTTATTTTTTCAAAAGGTACGTTTCAGTTTTCTGACATTGTTTATAACACGCTCGGCGGTGTACTCGGCGCAATAATTTTTATAATAATAAACCTAATAATTAAAAAAAAGAGAAGCTAGTAAACGCTTCTCTTTTTTGTTTATATCAATTCAATTGTAGATTTGAAATATTTAATTTATTAAAGGCCTGTATTTTCTGCAATATATTTTCTTGCCTTAACTGCATACTCAAAAGGATTAGCCTTTGCAGGATCCTGCTCAGCCTCAACAACAACCCAGCCCTCGTAATCATTATCGGCAAGGATATCAAAAATAGGCTTGAAATCGACATCGCCGTCGCCCGGAACGGTGAACACGCCTGCTCTTACCGCATCAAGGAATGACATATGATTAGGAACGACCTGATTATTATAAACGTCCATTCTTACGTCCTTAAGGTGAACGTGCTTAACACGATTTATATATTTTTTCAAAACAGGAACAGGGTCGATACCCGCAAAGGTAAGATGACCTGAGTCAAAAAGAAGATAAACCAAATCAGGGTCTGTCATATCCATTAATTTGTCAATTTCCTCAACTGTTTGAACGCCTGTACCCATATGGTGATGAACAGTAAAGAACATACCCTTGGATTTTGCATAAGCGCCCATTTCGTTAAAGCCTTTAGTAACAATCTCCCATTGCTCGTCAGTATAATAAGGCTTTTCATCAAGAATTGACTTATCAAGACAACCTTGAATAGAGTTGCCCTGCTCAGAAGCGCCTATTACCTTAGCGCCAAGTTTATAAAGCATATCGCAATGAGCTTTGAAAGCCTCAATTGTTTCCTCATAAGGCTTAGAAGTAAGATACGATGAAAACCAAGCGTTGCAAATTTGCAAGCCACGAATATCAAGATATTTTTTTAAAACATCAGGGTCTTTAGGATATTTGTTACCTATTTCTGAACCCTTGAAGCCTGCAAGTGCCATTTCACTTATGCACTGTTCAAACGTATTTTCAGCGCCCAAATCAGGCATATCGTCATTAGTCCAACCGATTGGAGCAATGGCAAGCTTTACTTTATCAGGATTAAGCATATTTATATTACCTTTCAAAATTAATAGTCAAATGTTTCTTTAATGTGCTTTTGCATATCATCGTACGCTTTAGCAACTCTTTCGCTCTTTGAAACCTCGGCAACGCCAACTCTCCACCAAGACTCAAATCCAGGAGTCATAGTTTTAGGCAAAACCTTGATATCAAAAAGACAACTCTTAGTCTGCTTTTTAGCGTCCTTTAATGCCTCACGCAATTCGTCAGACGTACGAACAGTATAAGCCTTAGCGCCGTAGCCCTCTGCAATTTTGGCAAAATCAACGTCAATTTCGTCACCGTCGAGCATACCGGTTACAGGATTTCTCGCTCTGAAAACAGTACCAAAGGTGTCAGTACCTTGGTTGTTTTGTAGATTTTCAATACATCCCCAGCCCATATTATCAAAAAGGCAAACGTTGATTTTAAGATTTTCCTGCAAAGCAGTATAAAGTTCGCTGTGACCCATAATGAATGAACCGTCGCCGCAGAAAGTGTAAACCTCACTTTCAGGCTTAGCAAGCTTAGCACCGAGAGCACCGTTTACCTCATAACCCATATTTGAATAACCGTATTCCATATGATAAGTGCCACGATCCTTAGGTCTGAAAAGACGTTGCATATCGCCCGGAAGCGAGCCTGCCGAGCCAAGTGCAATAGCATCATTGTCCATAAATTCATTGATTATGCCGAGTGCAAGAGTTTGGTTAAGCCCGCCCTCAAGCTCTGTAGAATAATATTTATCAACGATTTTATCCCACTCCGCCTTAGCATTTTCAATTTCGTTTGTATATTCACTCTTATATCCCTCGCAAGAGGAAATAAGAGCGGTGATTGCCTCTTTAGCGTCGGCAACAATAGCCTCGGCATCCATTTTATAAGCGTCAAACGGGCAAACGTTGATACCCAAAACCTTTCTTTCCTCATTAAAAAGCCACTTTGATGAGGTTGTGAAATCGGTAAAACGAGTGCCGACACCAATAACAAGGTCAGCATCACGACCGATAACGTTAGCCGCTTTTCCGCCTGTTACGCCGATACCGCCGACATTAAGCGGATTATCCCATTTAATCAATCCCTTGCCTGCCTGAGTTTCGGCAATAGGGATATTATATTTCGTTGCAAATTCAAGAAGTTCATTTTCAGCACCGCTGTATCTTACACCGCCGCCGCAAACAATAATAGGCTTTTTAGCCTCTTTAATAAGCCTTGTTGCACGTTCAAGCTGAGCGGCAGATATAGGACGCCTGTCAAGATGCCATACTCTCTTTTGAAGGAAATGCTCAGGATAATCATAAGCCTCACCCTCAACATCCTGCGGCATAGCAAGGCAAACAGCGCCTGTATCGGCAGGGTCTGTAAGCACACGCATAGCGTTAATGCACGCTGTCATAAGCTGCTCAGGGCGAAGTATTCTGTCAAAATAATGGCAAACACCCTTGAAAGCATCTGTTACCGTTCTGCCATAGTTATCAAAAAATTCTGCCTGCTGCAAAACAGGGTCCGGCTGACGGCATGCAAAAGTGTCACCTGGCAAAACGAGAAGCGGTATTCTGTTAGCAGTTGCACAGCCACAGGCAGTTACCATATTGGTAGCGCCCGGACCGATAGAAGATACGCAGGGAATAATTGCCTTTCTGTCCATCTGCTTTGCATAAGCAACAGCGGCAAGAGCCATATTCTGCTCATTTTTACCCTGATAAAATTTAAGATTATGACCGCCCTGCTCCAAAGCCTGACCAACGCCGACAACACAGCCGTGGCCGAAAATGCCAAACATACCGCTGACAAACTTTGTTTCAACACCGTCACATTCGATATACTGATTGTCGAGGAACTTAACAAGCGCCTGCGACATAGTAAGTCTTACTCTTTTCATAGATTATGCCTCAATTTCAGAAAGTTTAACAGGTCTGTGCTCAGCAACCGAAAGCTTAGCGGCAAGACCCAAACGAAGAGCCTCAAGACCGTCATAAACAGTAGTCTTAGTCGGCTTATCATTAATCACGCAGTCAATAAACTCTGTCATCTCGTCAGTAAACGACTGCATATATCTTTCGAGGAAAAAATATAACGGCTTATCGGTCATATTACCCGTTTCGTCAATAAATGAAACGTTGGTAGGAGTGTCATTTGCGGCACTTGCCTGACCCTTACTGCCGAACACTTCAAGCCTTTGGTCATATCCGTAAGCAGCTTTACGGCAGTTATCAATAACGCCGATTGCGCCGCTCTTAAACTTAAGAGCAACAAGAGCAGTATCAACGTCGCCGGCTTCACCGATTGCCGGATCAACGGTAACTGCGGCATTGGCATAAACCTCTTCAACCTCACCGCCGATAAAGCGTGCCATATCGAAATCATGAACGGTCATATCAAGGAAGATACCGCCTGATACTTTAACGTAAGAGATTGGAGGCGGCTCCGGGTCACGTGAAGTGATTTTGATAGTCTGAAGTTCGCCTATTTTGCCCTTGTTTTCAAGATTTTTAATCTCTGCAAAGTTATGGTCATAGCGGCGGTTAAAACCGATTTGGAGCTTAACTCCTGCCTCGTCAACAGCTTCAATAACCTTTTTGATTTTAGCAACTGTTAAATCAACAGGCTTTTCGCAGAAAATATTTTTGCCTGCCTTAGCCGCTTCAACAGCGATATCTGCGTGCGTATCCGTTGATGAGCAAATAAGTACCGCATTAATCTCAGGATTGTTTAAAATCTCGTGATAATCCTCATAATAATTAGGAATACCAAGTTCCTGTGCTACTTTCTTTGCGCCGTCAACATAAATATCCGAAATGGCAACAATTTCAGCCTGCGGAATATGGTATGTAATTGATTTTGCGTGTACCTGACCGATACGTCCCGCACCGATGATACCAACCTTAAGTTTTTCCATAAATTTACCTCGTAAAACTAAAAATTTTTTAAGAGTTTTCACTCTGCAACATTAAATATATCATATAATTTTGTATATTTCAACACTTATTATTCAACATAAGCTTATTTTTTTATTAAATATGTTCAATCTATACAAATGTTAAAAAGTTTACCAAACTGTTGCAAAGAAAGACAGAAATATGTATAATAGTTTTATGTGCAACAGTATAAAGGAGTAATATAAATAATGACGTTTACATACACACCACACGGCGTTTGCTCAAGGCAAATCGTTATTGACATTGACGAAAATACAAACACTATTAATTCAGTCAGCTTTACAGGCGGCTGCAACGGTAATCTGCAAGGCATAGCTGCGCTTGTTAAAGGCAAAAAGCCTGAGGAAATCATCACTGTTTTAAAAGGAATTGATTGCAATTTCAAAGGCACATCCTGCCCTGACCAGCTTGCAAGAGCGCTTGAAGAGGTTGAGGAACAATTATAATTAGGAGAAGAATTTATGTTTAGGCTTGAAAGTAAAATTTTACAACGTGAATTTGTTGTTCATGAGGGAACGCTTTACGCCTCGCAAATAAGAAACGTTTTATCAGGTCAGGATTTCGTTCCTGACGGAAACAGCGTTGAATTTTTATTCCATTTTACAGATGGAAGCGAATTTTCTTCAAAAGGGCTTAAGGTTGCCGACAGTAAGCAGGAAAACGGAAAGCTTTCATTCAAATTCGAGGAAACGCAAGGCATTACCGTAACTATGACATTTTGGCCGGGCGATGACGGAAGCACGCTAAAAAAGCAGATAAGCTTTGTCCAAACCGGAGATAAAACGATTGATTATATTCTTCTTGAGCATATTGGAATTACAAATTCAAAGGCTCATTTCAGCGTTCCGACCGACATTAAAGGTCCTGAACTTAACGGATATCTTTCCGCTCTCGGTCAACCGTTTTATATTGACACTCTTTTCTTCGGCTGTGAATTTCCCGGCACGCAAAACATTATACTTTACGGCATAGGTCAAGTTAAATATTATATCGGAAAGAAGATTAACGGAGAATACAAATGCCCGGTTACAGTAGTCGGCGGTGCAAAAAGCGACTTACTCGTTGACGTTCAAAAAGCATTTTACGACTATATTGAAAGCATTGCAGCACCAACAACCTTAAGGCTTCAATATAACAGCTGGTATGACTTTATGAAAGACATAACGGCAGACAATATTGAAAAGTCATTTTATGAAATTGAAAAGGGACTTTCTTCAAACGGCGTTGCTCCGCTTGACGCTTATGTTGTTGACGACGGCTGGGTTGATTATAAATCAGGCTTTTGGAGTTTTAACAAAAAGTTTCCTAACCAACTTTACGATATCACTCAGCTTACCGCTAATCTCGGCACTAAATTCGGCTTGTGGCTCGGTCCACGTGGCGGTTACGGCAGGCCTGATTTATTTGCAAAGAAAATGGAAAAGCGTGGTCTCGGAGCATATAATGCAGAGGCTAAGGACATTTGTGTAGCAGACAAAACATATATCAAAAACGTAACCGATTTCATTTTAAAATCGACTCAGGAATTTGATATTGATTATTGGAAATTTGACGGTTTTTGCCTTTCTCCTTGCAAAAATCCCAACCACAGCCATCCTGTCGGCGGGGAATATGATATGTATTTTGTGAGCGAAATGTGGCACTGCTGGATTGAGGTTTTCAAAAAGATAAGAGAACTTAGAAAAAAACACGGCAAAGGCCTTTGGATTAATATGACCTGCTACGTCAACCCATCACCTTGGTGGCTTCAATATGTAAACAGCATTTGGCTTCAAAACAGTGCAGATATCGGTTTCGCCGATAATATTGAGCAACAGGCACAGGTAGATAAGGAAATTACATTCCGTGACGCAAGGTATTTTAATCTTCTCAACACACGTGCAATTCAAATGCCGCTAAAGCATATCTATAATCACGAGCCTATCTACGGTTCTTACGCCAAGGTAAGCTACACCGACGAGGAATTTGAAAAATATATTTATTTTGACGTTGCAAGAGGTCAGGCGCTCAATGAACTTCATTTAAGCTACAATATGATGAACAAATCAAAGTGGCGCACGCTTGCCAAGGCAATTGAATGGCAAAAGAATAACTATGACATTTTGCAAAACGCAATGTTCATCGGCGGAAATCCTGAGGAAAACAATATTTACGGTTACTTTAGCTGGAATGATAACGGCGACGGAATAATTGCGTTGAGAAATCCGACAGACGAGAAAACATCGCTTACCCTCACGCTCAACAAGCTTATGGGTTGTCCTGAAAGCTTAAAGGATGTCAAGCGATACAATGTTTATAATCAATCAAACAAGGAAAGCTTTGACAGTTTTTCCTACGGCGACAAGATTGACTTGGCTCTTCAGCCGTTTGAAATTAAGATTTTCCAATTCGGCAGTGAGGATAAACGTTATCCTAATCGTGAGGCTGTTACGGATTTCACTGTTTCGTTTAACTACAAGGGTGAGGAAAATATTGAAATTGCCCATAATGACGACATTGACATTTCAATCGTTAAGGGATATGTAAACATAAAATGCGGAAGATGCCATCTTCGCTCAAACTCAATCGTAAGCGGCGGCGCTCACAAAATTACAGTTGTAAGAGAAAAAAGCAAGGCGCTTAAACTTTATATTGACAGAAAGCTTGATGCTTCTGGCTATGATTCAAGAGCCAAAGCTAAAATCAACACGGTGATAGACAGCGACGCAGAAGATTTCAATGTGATTGAAAAAGCTACGCCTTACGACGAGATTATCACTCTCAAAAATATTCTCGCAGGCGTCGGCAAGAGGAAGTTATTTAAATGATTACAAAATGCAAAAAATGCGGCTGTGATGCACTGATTAAAAACGGCGAATG
>ENA-OUOU01002038-OUOU01002038.1-human-gut-metagenome-genome-assembly--contig:-NODE-2038-length-9931-cov-4.150972_pt1 | contig 9931 bp, 9 predicted proteins | sample MGYA00237936_ERZ548765 | MGnify/ENA primary metagenome ERZ548765 (study PRJEB26490, sample SAMN05356889) | human gut metagenome | biome: terrestrial biome; feature: human-associated habitat; material...
TGTAGGTGCAGTTGTACACGCTCATCCGAACTTCGCTACCGCTTTTGCTATCGCAGGTATTCCGCTTGACAAGCTAATTATGCCGGAAGCTATCATCTTCCTTGGTGCAGTGCCAATCGCACAATATGGTACACCGTCAACAATGGAAATTCCTGAATCACTTGAACCATATCTTCAAGATTATGATGCAATTCTACTTGCAAACCACGGTGCACTTTCATTCGGTTGTGACCTAAACACAGCATTCTTCAGAATGGAATCAACAGAATTTTACGCAAAGCTACTTTTCTATGCAAGAATGCTTGGCGGTGAAAAGGAAATCCCTTGCGGTGAAGTTAAGAAACTTGTTGAACTTAGAAAGCAATTCGGCGTTCCGGGTAAGCACCCTATGGAAAAGCTTTGTCCGGGTTGTTATGAAGGTGACGATACTTGCTCAATGTCACCGACAGAGGCTAATGAAAAGTACGGCGTAGAATCATCAGCCGCTTATCATGGTTTCCAACCGCTTCCTTCACAGGTTTGCCCTACTCCTTCATCATCAAATAAGGATATGGAAAGCCTTGTTGCAGAAGTAACAAAGAAAGTTATGGAGAATGCAGGAGAGAAAGCAATCTTCCTTCACTGCCTGCCGGCATTCCATGATCTGAAGACAAAGATCGGCAAACAGATTTACGAGAAATATGGTCTGACAGATATGGAAGTTACAGACGAAGTATTCGAGTCTTCCCAGTCAAAAGTATTTGATGAGGCAGAGAACCGTATGCATACGATCAAAGCAGTTATGGTAGCGACACTCGGCGAGAGATAAGCATACGATCAATGAAATGACAAGGCATTCGAGAAATGTCTGAATATAGAAAAAGATAAGAAGAGATAAAAGATGAAATCAGAAATATTACGCTTATTAAAAGAAAGTGATGATTATATCTCCGGGCAGCAGATGTGCGACAGATTCCATGTGTCCAGAACGGCTGTATGGAAAGCGATAGAACAATTAAAAAAAGAAGGTTACGAGATAGAGGCGGTGCGCAATAGAGGGTACCGCCTTCTCGAAAGTCCGGATATTATGTCGGAGACGGAGATCCGAAGCCTTATGGATACAGAATGGGCAGGAAAGAATATCGTTTATTTTGATGAGATTGATTCTACGAATAATCGGGCAAAAGAGCTGGGGGAGAAAGACGGTGTTCATGGAACACTTTTTGTGGCAGATCGTCAGGTGGCTGGAAAAGGGAGAAGAGGCCGTGTGTGGGAATCCCCAAAAGGAATCAGCATTTATATGACAATTCTGCTCCGACCAGATCTGATACCGACAAAGGCACCGATGCTGACATTAGTTATGGCACAGAGTGTGGCAGAAGGTATCCGGGAAGTGACCGGCATGGAGACTGGAATCAAATGGCCGAACGATATTGTTATGAATAAAAAGAAGGTCTGCGGAATTTTGACAGAGATGAGCACGGAGATTGATTATATCAACTATGTGGTCATCGGTGTAGGAATCAATGTCAATCAGAAAGTATTTGACGAGGAACTGAAAGAGAAAGCCACCTCCCTTATGATTGAGACAGGGGCACCGGTAAAACGTTCTGCACTGATTGCAGCTGTCATGAAGCATTTTGAAAAAAATTATGCACTTTTTATGGAAAATGGTGATTTGTCCGGATTACAGGAGAGTTATAATGAGATGCTTGTAAACCGGGGAAAAGAAGTACGGATTCTGGAGCCGGGAAATGAATATAATGCCCATGCATATGGAATCAACGAGACAGGAGAATTAATCGTACGCACACAAAAAGGCGAAGAAAAACATATATTTGCAGGAGAAGTATCTGTAAGAGGAATTTATGGGTACGTATAATCCCAGGACATAAGCTTGTGTGACGTGAGAAGCCTGACAGGATTTTGCCTGGTGTTACACGGCTTAGAAATTATAAAAAAGGAGTAGTTTATGTATCAAGATAAGGTCGTGCTTTGTGGCGCGAATTCATATGAAGAAAAATATTATCTGAACCCGGATTTTGACAGACTTCCGGATCATGTAAAGGATGAGCTGAAGATCATGTGCGTACTGTATGTAAATGATGTAGGCGGAATTCTGACACTCGTATTTGAAGAAGACGGAGAACTGTGTTTCGAAGTGACTTCCGAGGACTTTGATCCAACATTTGATGATATTGGAAGCCATCTGAAAATCAAGCAGATCCAGAGAGAAAAGCAGGATCTGTTAGAAGCACTGCAGTTGTATTACCGAGTATTTTTTCTGGGAGAGGAGATTGAATAGATGCTGTTAGTTATCGATGTTGGAAATACAAACATTACATTAGGAGTATTTAACGGTGAGAATTTGTCAGCAACATTTCGCATGACTACGAAGATACAGAGAACCTCTGATGAGTATGGAATTGCGCTAAATGAACTGATCTGGCATCAGGGATTTGAAAAGTCAGATATTGATGCCTGTATTGTAGCATCCGTTGTGCCGGACATTATGCATTCTCTTGGAAGTGCCATGATCAAATATTTCGGAATCAAGCCAATCGTAGTTTCCGCCGGAATCAAGACTGGGCTGAAGATAAAGACTGAAAATCCAAAACAGGTCGGAGCAGACCGTATTGTTGATGCAGTGGCAGCATATACACTTCACGGCGGACCAGTCATCGTGATTGATTATGGAACTGCTACAACTTACGATGTAGTAGGAGCGGATGGAACATTTGAGGCAGCAGTTATCGCTCCGGGAATCCGCACCTCTGCACAGGCAATGTGGAATCAGGCAGCAATGCTCCCGGCAGTCGAGATTAAGAAACCAGAATCAATTTTAGCAAAAGAGACCATTTCCTGTATGCAGGCCGGAATTGTATTCGGACAGATTGGGCAGACAGAGTATATCGTCAAGAAGATAAAAGAAGAGTCCGGATATGTAGATGCAAAAGTTGTAGCAAGCGGCGGTCTCGGTAAGATCATTGCAAATGAGACAGATATCATCGACGTATACGATCCACAGCTTACATTAAAAGGATTACGGATGATTTACGATAAAAATAAACGTTAAAATAATAACGGGGGACGTAGTAAAATGCCAAAGTACTACGTCCCCAATTAGTAAAAGGGGTGTCCCTAATTAATTAAAGAGGTGTCTCAAATTGGAAATTGGAAATTTAAAATTAGAGAATCCGTACATTCTGGCTCCTATGGCAGGCGTGACAGACCTGCCTTTTCGTTTGCTCTGTAAAGAACAGGGGGCGGGGCTTTTATGTATGGAAATGATCAGTGCGAAAGCACTGCAATATAAGAATAAAAATACAAAAGTGCTACTTGCGATCCACCCGCAGGAGTATCCGGTATCATTACAGTTATTTGGTTCAGATCCTAAGATTATCAGCGAGCAGGCGAAGAGAATTGAAGACCTGCCGTTTCAGATTCTGGACATTAATATGGGGTGTCCGGTTCCAAAAGTCGTGAAGAATGGAGAGGGGTCTGCGCTCATGAAGAATCCGAAGCTGGTGTTTGAAATCGTATCACAGCTTGTGAAAGCGATTGAAAAACCAGTGACGGTTAAGATTCGAAAAGGTTTTGATGATGATCATATAAATGCGGTGGAAATCGCGAAGATTGCAGAGGAAGCTGGGGCATCAGCGGTTGCAGTTCATGGAAGAACAAGAGAACAGTATTATTCCGGCGAGGCGGATTGGGATATTATCCGTCAGGTGAAAGAGGCAGTGCATATTCCGGTTATTGGAAATGGAGATGTGACGTCTGCCGAAAAAGCAGCGGAAATGCGGAAGATCACAGGCTGTGACGGCGTGATGATAGGACGTGGTGTTCAGGGAAATCCATGGATTTTCCGAGAGCTGGCTGAGTATGACAGAACCGGAACAATTCCACCAAGACCGACACAAGAAGAAATTCGGAATATGATGCTTCGGCATGCAAGAATGCAGTTGGAATTCAAAGGAGAGTACCTTGGAATCCGGGAAATGCGTAAGCATGTGGCATGGTATGTAAAAGGAATGAAAGGTGCAGCGAAGTTCCGCGCACAGATCAATCAGGTAGAATCTTACGAAGAGCTGGAAGAATTGTTGAAGATGTTAATAAAATAGAAAGAATTTGTAATTGCAACATCATAAAAAGACTATAGACTGCGTATACTTTATCGTGCAAAATGATTGACAATAGTCGGCTGGTTTTGTATAATAATGAAATTGTGAAAGTATCTTTATTTTCAAGAAAGGGAGCAAAAGAATACCATGGAAGCAAAGAAGAAATTACTTACTTATGCAGGATTAAAAGCACTTGAAGAGGAGTTAGAGAATCTGAAAGTTGTTAAGCGTAAGGAAGTTGCTGCAAAGATAAAAGAAGCCAGAGAACAGGGAGATTTATCAGAGAATGCGGAGTATGATGCTGCAAAAGATGAGCAGCGTGATATTGAGGCTCGTATCGAGGAGCTGGAAGCAATTCTCAAGAACGCTGAAGTCGTTGTAGAAGATGAAGTTGATTTTGATAAGATTAACGTAGGATGTACAGTAAAGGCATATGACATCACATTTGACGAAGAAATCGAATTCAAATTGGTAGGTTCAACAGAGGCTAACAGTCTGGAAGGAAAGATTTCAAACGAGTCACCAGTTGGACATGCCCTGATCGGCAAGACGATTGGAGATGTTGTAGAAGTGGAGACACAGGCTGGAGTTATGCAGTACAAAGTACTGGATATTACACGTACAGTATAAGAAAAGGAAGAGAGGAGAATCGCAGTGGGAGATCAGCAGAAGAATACACAGGAACCTGACGTAAATCAGCTTAGAAAGGTTCGTCGTGAGAAACTTGCAGATTTACAGGCAAACGGAAAGAATCCATTTGAGATCACGAAATATGATGTGACACATCACAGCACAGACATCAAAGACAACTTCGAGAGTCTGGAAGGTCAGGAAGTGACTGTTGCAGGACGTATGATGTTCAAACGTGTTATGGGAAAAGCTTCCTTCTGTAACGTTCAGGATTTAAAAGGACGTATCCAGGCATATGTGGCACGCGATGAGATCGGGGAAGAATCTTATGCAGATTTCAAGAAATATGACGTGGGTGATATTTTAGGAATCAAAGGTAAAGTTTTCAAAACACAGACAGGTGAGATTTCCATCCATGCACAGGAAGTCACACTTTTATCCAAGAGTTTACAGATCTTACCGGAGAAATATCACGGATTGACAGATACAGATGCAAGATATCGCCAGAGATATGTGGATCTTATCATGAACGAGGATGTAAAAGATACTTTTGTAAAACGTTCCAAGGTTATCAGCAGCATCCGTCGTTATTTAGATGGACAGGGATTCATGGAAGTAGAGACACCTATGCTTGTATCCAATGCAGGTGGTGCTTCTGCAAGACCATTTGAAACTCATTTCAATGCATTAAATGAGGATTTAAAACTCCGTATTTCCTTAGAGTTATACTTAAAGAGACTGATCGTTGGCGGTATGGAGCGTGTATATGAGATCGGACGTGTATTCCGTAACGAAGGTCTTGATACAAGACACAATCCGGAGTTCACTCTGATGGAGTTATATCAGGCTTACACAGATTACCACGGCATGATGGATCTGACAGAGAATTTATACCGCTATATCGCAAAAGAGGTAACAGGTTCTGAAATCCTCACATACGGCGAGCATACCATGGATCTCTCCAAACCATTTGAGCGGATCACAATGGTAGACGCAGTCAAAAAATATGCAAATATCGACTTCAACGAAGTTCCGGATACAGCAGCTGCAAAGAAACTTGCAGAAGAGCATCATATTGAATACGAAGAGAGACACGAAAAAGGTGATATCTTAAACTTATTCTTCGAGGAATATGTAGAGGAGCACTTGATCCAGCCAACATTTGTTATGGATCATCCAATCGAGATCTCTCCACTTACAAAGATGAAACCGGAAGATCCGAATTACGTAGAGCGTTTTGAGTTCTTCATGAACGGATGGGAGATGGCAAATGCGTACTCCGAATTAAACGATCCGGAAGATCAGAGAAGACGTTTCGAAGCTCAGGAGAAAGCTTTTGCAGCAGGTGATGAGGAAGCAAACCACACAGATGAGGACTTCTTAAATGCCCTTGCGATCGGTATGCCTCCGACAGGTGGTATCGGATTCGGTATCGATCGTATGGTTATGATGATGACAAATTCACCGGCAATCAGAGATGTTTTATTATTCCCGACGATGAAGAGTCTTGACTCTGACAAAAAAGCAGGAAAATCCGGAGCAGTAGAAGAAGCAACTGCAAACGACAACAACGGATTCTTCAAAGACAACGCGAAGATTGACTTTTCCAACGTAAAGGTTGAGCCTTTATTTGAAGAAGAGGTTGATTTCGATACATTCAGCAAATCTGATTTCCGTGCCGTAAAGGTTAAAGAGTGTGTAGCAGTTCCGAAGAGCAAGAAGCTCCTTCAGTTCACACTGGATGACGGAACAGGTACAGATCGCACGATCTTAAGCGGAATCCACTCTTACTATGAGCCGGAAGAATTAGTTGGTAAGACACTGATCGCAATCACCAACCTTCCGCCAAGAAAGATGATGGGAATCGAGTCTTGCGGTATGCTGCTTTCAGCAGTGAATAACCTGAAGGATTCAGAGGATGAAGAATTACATCTTCTGATGGTTGATAACCACATTCCGGCAGGTGCAAAGCTCTATTAAGATGATGTAAAGATGTACCGTTTCACCAAATAGACGGGACGTACTTCATTTGATAAAAAACTAAAAAAACAGCGATTTACATCAAACTTACATCAATTGATGCAGAAATCGGTGCAAGCAAGAAAAAATCGCATAATTAGTGCAATGAGTGGGCAATTCCAATCGGAGTTGCCCATTTTTAAAACAAACAGAAATACAAATCGAGATTTTCAGGAGGTTCATTGAAGTGGAAAAAATAAAAATAGAAAAGAATACCGTTCAGGAAACACTGATTATACCTCTATATGGTAGAAAAATGTGTTCTGAAAAATTTTCTGCTCTTTATACTGACATTTATGCCAAAAAATTATGTGATAGGTTAGACTATGATTTTTCGGAATTGGAAAAAAAGAATAACTCATTTTTATATGAGTTTGGAGCACTTGAAGCTGCAATGCGTCAGTTAGATATCATTTGGGAAATAAAAGAATACTTGAAGATTTATCCAAAGGCTACAATTGTCAATCTTGGTTGTGGATTAGATGAGACTGGTAAGGCTTGCGATAATGGAAGTTGTAGTATAGTCAATGTAGACTTCCCTGATGTCATAAATGTTCGAAACCAACTGATATCAAATCATGAAAGAGAAAAAAATGTTGCATGTGATTTAAAAGATTATTCATGGATGAACGAAGTAGACGGTTCAAACGGAGTTGTTTTCTTTGCGGCAGGGGTATTTCATTATTTTAAAAGAGAAGAAGTAAAAAGTTTAGTGCTAGAACTTTCCAAAAGATATGAAAAAGGATGCCTAATTTTTGATAGCGTAGGTAAGCTAGGCTTAAAACTTATGATGTCAAAGATATTGAAGAATATGGGGATTAAAGATGTGGAAGGTCTATTTTATGTGAATAATACAATTAAAGAGCTTAATTGGTCGGATAAAATAAAAGTAACATCAAAGGGATATATGTTAGGCTATTATAATATGAAAAGTTTCAATATTCGCAGTTTTCATCGCTTACTTGCAAGGATAGGAGATAATGTGATGAAGATGAAAATAAATAAATTCCAGTTTGACTAGACGGTGCATTACATGAAAAAGAATATATCAAGGATTATCGGTGTGATAATGTTGATTGTAGCTATTGTATTTATAGTGTTAGCATTGAATCATCCAGAAAAGAGTTTCCCTTGGAACAATACAATTACTTGGTTACTGTATGGTATATATTTTCTTGTGACAGTGGTGCTGCTTATTGCTCCTAAGATGAAAAAGTGAGAAATTCAAGTTTGCCAACTTGCCCTTTGAGAAATCCTTTTCTCAAAGGGTTTTTTTGATTTTACAGATATTCGCAAACTACAAGATAAAGCCAAAACTTCATATACTCTAAGCACAAGGAGGTTGAGGTTTGGCTATGAACAACAGTTTAGCAGAAGTACACCCGGAGCTTGTTTCGGAGTGGTCGGAGAAGAACTTACCGCTTACACCTGATGACATTACTTTCGGTTCAAATAAAAAAGTATGGTGGAGAGGTGCTTGCGGTCACGAATGGCAGACAAGCGTTAAGGCTCGTTCTAATGGAGAAAAATGCCCGATATGTTCCGGTGCGAGAGTGATTGCAGGTATTAACGATTTGGCGACATTAGAGCCATTACTGGTAAAACAGTGGTCGAAAAAGAATAAGATAAAACCGACAGAGGTTTCTATTGGTTCTCATATGACCACAGAACCGAGGGAAGTAAAAGTGGCTGTTATTTCAATGTAAATACAACGAAGACTCCGGCGAGTATGAGGCAGGTTCCAATGCTCGGTTTTGTGAAAGAAGCATTTGAACATGAGAAACAGAAGCAGGAAGATTTAGGACTTCATTGCGAGGTCACGATTGACGGATATACAGATTTTATTTTCATCAATCGTTTTGGTCAGGCACAGCACCAAGCCACACTCAACAAAGCAATCCGAAGAATTATCCGTGATTGCAATGATGAGCAGTTTTTGCACAGTGATGAACCTGATGTGTTACTTCCTCATTTTAGCTGCCACTCGCTTAGACATACATTTACAACAAGAATGTGTGAAGCTGGAGTAAATATAAAGGTCATTCAAGACGCACTCGGACATTCAGATATTTCAACTACACTGAACATCTATGCTGATGTTACAAAAGAAATGAAAGCGGAAGAGTTCAAAGGATTGGATAGCTACTTCAAAGTATAATATTGGACTTCACATACAGAAAGAGAACATACAGAGTGTTGTGTGTTCTTTTTTCTTGTTCTGAAGCAGGAAAAGATAAGGCAGCGTTACTTTGATGTGGATTGACATTGTAAATAAGAGAAGTTATAATTTCTTGTATATGAATATGCTCTTGCATATACTACTATCGCCCTACATCATTTACATCATATTTTACATCATTTGCCCGCAAAGTGACTCAAAGTAGAGCAAAAATATGAAGTATGGGGGATAATTGGAATATGGAGAATTTAATAGTATTAACATCAGCTTGGTCGAGTATGAAAGAACCACAAAAAGGGTCCCGACAATGAAGTCACTCGATAAGTAAAAGCCAGTGTTTATGCGGGTTTGAAGCACCTGTTATCATGTTACTGCAACAAAAGTGCAACAAATTTTGAACGAATAGTACGGAATAATACTCCTATGTACGTTCAAGGTTGTGCTAATCCAATCAAATAATTTGTACCTTTAAGGACATTTTTCTAAAAGAAATTTTAGAGAGATGTCCTTTTTTGTTATGGTCAACGGAACAAAATAAGAAAATGGAGGAAGTCAGTATGAACAGTACAGCGTTAGGAGCAGAAAAAGAAAATATTAACTTTATCAGTGAAGCACATGAGAAATTCTACTATGAAAAAATTCAGAAAGTTAGAGAAGCAGATGTATATCACAAGGCACTTTGCTATTGCATTGGAATGAACGAAGATACACGAAGAAATGTGGATAGAATTTATAATTTCAAGACTGGATGTGTAAAACCGGAGTGCCTGCATGAAGGCTGGCAGACCAGTGGAAGTGCAAAGGTTGTCAGAATGGCATTTAATCTGTATTGCAATGGTACACCGAGCGTGGATGATGAACAGGACACAGAGGAGCAGGTGGATGAGTGCCGGAGATATTCAGTAGAGGATTTGTTCTGCTGTTGCTATGCACCATATTTCTGGCAGGCAATACAGACTGTCTCTTATACACATCTCCGAGCCCACGAGACGGACTCCTA
>ENA-OUOU01002039-OUOU01002039.1-human-gut-metagenome-genome-assembly--contig:-NODE-2039-length-9930-cov-2.993823_pt1 | contig 9930 bp, 7 predicted proteins | sample MGYA00237936_ERZ548765 | MGnify/ENA primary metagenome ERZ548765 (study PRJEB26490, sample SAMN05356889) | human gut metagenome | biome: terrestrial biome; feature: human-associated habitat; material...
GGCTCGGAGATGTGTATAAGAGACAGGTATAATGTCCTTAAAACCGACAAAGCAAATGCTTAAAAGAACAATTTGGGTTATGGTTATAGTTGTTTTATGCCTTACCTTAGTGTCGACTACAAGCCTTGTAAAAATTATGGTTGTTAACGGAGAAAAATATCAGGCAAAAGCTTCTGAACAACAGCTTTATGACAGTTTAATAACGGCACCGCGCGGTAATATTTATGATAATAATATGAATTTGCTTGCAACAAGTTCGCCTGCGTGGACCGTTTATCTGACTCCAAACGGAATAAATAAGGAAAAGGACGCCGACAAGGCAGAAAATATACGCAAAGTAATATCTACCGGATTATCTGAAATTCTCGGAATGGAATACGATAAGGTTTATGAGCTGACCAAAAAGAGTACATATTATGTTATTGTTAAAAAAAAGATAGAGCAGGACACTGTAGACCAAATAAGACAGTTTATTTTGGATAACGACAAACTTGAAATTGCTAACTACATAGGAATCGATGAAACAACAAAACGTTATTATCCTAACGATACGCTTGCTTCTACCGTGATTGGATTTGTAGGTGACGATAATCAGGGGCTTGCTGGTCTTGAAAGTTATTATGACAATGAACTTACCGGTGTAGCAGGCAGGGTTGTTGCCGCAAAAAACGCAAAAGGCACAGATATGCGTTTCAGTTATGAAAAAGTCGAAGCGGCAAAACAGGGCAATTCACTTGTGTTGACACTTGATTCGTACGTGCAGTATGTATGCGAAAAGTACCTTGATATTGCAGTTGAACAGGAGCAAATCAGAGAACGCGGTGCGGTTGTTGCTATGAACGTAAACACCGGTGCGATACTCGGAATGGCGGTAAGCGGTGATTTTAACCCGAACGAGCCGTTTAAACTGTCGACAGAAGATCAGGCCACGGTTGATGCGATTACCGATGAAACTGAAAAAGCAGAGAAAAAAACAGAGTTGCTTAACCGCCAGTGGCGAAACAAAGCGGTATCGGACACATATGAACCCGGTTCTGTTTTTAAAATATTTACCGCAGCGGTAGCACTGGAAGAAAATCTTATAAATGAAAACAGCACATTTACCTGTAATCATACTTACATAGTAGCAGGAAACCCGTATCACTGTCATGACCATAAGGGCGGTCACGGAACGCAGCTTTTAAAACAGGCTATATCCAATTCGTGCAACCCTGCGTTTATACAAATAGGTCAATTGATAGGCGCACAGTTGTTTTCAAAATATTTCGGGGCGTTTGGACTTAACAGTAAGACCGGAATAGACTTGCCGGGTGAAGCGGCACCGTATTATCACTCCGAAGAAAGTATGGGTCCCACAGAACTTGCGTCATCCTCTTTCGGTCAGACATTTAACATAACGCCAATACAAATGATTACGCTTGCGGCAACTGCCGTAAACGGCGGATATTTAGTAAAACCGCATCTTGTAGATAAGATAATTGATGAGGATAACAACGTTGTTGAAACCACTAATACCAGTAACCGCCAACAGGTTATATCTGAAAAAACTTCGTCGGTTATGCGCTCTTTGCTTGAATACGTAGTGCAAAACGGCGCAAAAAACGGTATAGTTTCAGGCTACAGAGTAGGCGGTAAAACCGGTACGTCGCAAAAGGTTTCAAAAATACTTTCTACAGGTAATAAAGGGCTGTACATCGGTTCTTACGTAGGAATAGCACCTATAGACGACCCGGAAATAGCGGTATTTGTAATGCTTGACGAGCCGGGCGGCAATAAATATTACGGAGGCGTTATTTCTGCGCCTGTGGCTTCAAAAGTTATGACTGATATAATGCCGTATTTGGGATATGAACCCCAATATACAGATGTGTATAAGAGACAGCCAATATACAGATGAAGAACTTGCAAAAATTTCAGTTTCGGTGCCGGATGTTACAGGTGACGAAATTTCTGCTGCAAAAACACGTATTAACAACACAGGTCTTTCTTATAAGACAATCGGTTCGGGCAGCACAGTAATAAGACAGTTGCCTGAGGCCGGTAATTCTGTGTTTAACGGCGGAACGGTAATTCTTTATACAGAAGAGAGCGACTCGCAAAACACGACAGTTCCTAATCTTGTGGGTCTTACGGCAAATGAGGTAAACAGTGCTGCTGCCGCTGCCGGAATTAACATCGAGTTTTCCGGAAGTATTTCATCGTCGGCAGTAAAGTCATACAGCCAAAGCGTTTCTGCCGGAGAAACAGTTTCATTGGGTCAGATAATTACAGTATATTTCCGCGATGAGACTTCGACTGACCTTACGGTAGAATAACAGGTTTGTTTTCACAAAGGAGTTAAAAATGTTATTAAAAAACCTGATACCAAATATAAACAGTGAATATGGCGATGCTGAGATAAGCGGTATAACAAGCGACTCAAGACTTGTCAGGGCAGGATATGCTTTTGTTTGCATATCCGGCGTTACAGGTGACGGTCACAACTATGCCGTAACGGCAGAGAAGGACGGAGCAGCTGTTGTAATTGCTGAACACAAAACCGGTGCCTTAAATGAGATTGTAGTGCCTGATACACGCGAATTATACGCAAATATGTGTGCTAAATGGTTCGGTGACCCGGCAAAAGATCTTAAACTTATCGGTGTTACCGGCACAAACGGTAAGACCTCTGTAACTTATATGCTTAAAAGCATACTTGAAAAGGCAGGTCACAAAGTAGGTCTTATAGGTACAATTCAGAATATGATAGGCGACGAGATATTGCCTGCAAAAAATACAACGCCCGGTGTATATGAGTTAAATCAATTGTTTTTGCTTATGAAGGAAAAGGGTTGCGATTATGTTGTAATGGAAGTTTCTTCACATGCACTTGATCAGAAACGAGTATGCGGACTTTGTTTTGAGGCAGCGGTTTTTACAAATCTTACGCAGGATCATCTTGATTTTCACCGTACCATGGAGGAATATTGCCGTGCAAAGAGTCTTTTGTTCTCACAGTGCAGAAAAGGCGTTATAAATAAAGATGACAAATGGGGCAAAGTTATAGATGACAGCGCAAAGTGCCCCGTTATGACATATTCGATTCACGAAGAATCCGATCTTCGCGCGGAAAACGTTAAACTTTCCGAAAAGGGAGTTATATTTACGGCAAATTACAAAGGCGAAAAACACGATATCCGTCTTGCTATCCCGGGAGAATTCTCGGTTTACAATGCGCTGACGGCAATAGGCATTACGCTTTCGCTCGGAATACCGTTTGATGATATTGTGAAAGGACTTGTAATTGCGAAAGGCGTTTCGGGCAGGGCGGAAGTTGTGCCGCTTACAAGCGACTACACGGTTATAATAGATTATGCCCACACACCGGACGGACTCGAGAATATACTTAAAACCGTGCGCGGCTTTACAAAAGGAAGACTTATATCCGTGTTCGGCTGCGGCGGCGACAGAGACAAAACAAAGCGTCCCAAAATGGGAAAAATAGCTGCGGAAATGAGCGATATTGCAATAGTTACAAGCGACAATCCCAGAACAGAGGAGCCGCTTGCGATTATAGACGATATTCTGGAGGGCATGAAAGGTTTTGAAGAAAAATATGAGGTTGTGCCCGACAGGCGCGAGGCTATAGCACATGCTATGAAAATTGCAAAAGAAGGCGATGTAATACTTCTTGCGGGCAAAGGACATGAAACATACCAGATTTTAAAAGACAAAACAATTGATTTTGACGAACATGCAATTGTAAAAGAAATTTTTGCGCAGATGAATGCTTAATGTGAAAATTCTTTCACGCTAAACATCCGGCGGAATGGAGATTAAAATGTATAAAGCCGAAACGGTGGCGCGCGTGTGCGGAGGAAAGCTTATAGGCAGCGGAGATACAACGGCGCCGAGAGTTGTGACGGACAGCAGAAAAATTAAAAAAAACGATATGTTTATCGCCATAAGCGGCGAAAATTTTGACGGAAACACTTTTGCGGCGTCCGCGGCTGAAAAGGGCGCGGCATTTATGGTTTTAAGCCGCGAAGACGCACTGCCGGAAGGCAGTACGGGAATAATTGTTGCCGACACGCGTGACGCACTTTTGCGCATAGCGTCCTATCACAGAGACGAGTGCAATGTAAAAGTTGTGGGTGTTACGGGCAGTGTCGGGAAAACCACCACAAAAGATATGATTGCGTGCGCGCTTTCGGCGCGGTTTAAAACGCATAAAACTCAAGGCAATTTTAATAACGATATCGGCATGCCGCTTACGCTTTTGGACATTGAAGATGACGACCGCGCGGCTGTTATAGAAATGGGAATGAGCAGTCGCGGCGAGATTTCGCGCCTTACAAGAGCGGCAAAACCCGATGTGGCGGTAATAACAAACATAGGTATGAGCCACATAGAACATCTGAAAACGCGTGAAAACATACTTGCCGCAAAGCTTGAAATTCTTGAAGGGCTTAAAGAGGGCGGAACGGTTATTTTGAACGCGGATGACGAATATTTAAGCCGCGTTTCCGGATTGCCGTTTAAAACAATGTATTTCGGCATTGATCATGAGTGTGATGTGCACGGCAGAGTGATTTCGGACAATACTGTTGAAGTATTGGGTCAGAGAATAACGCTCGCAGTTGCCGGCAGGCATAATCTTTTAAACGCATGCTGCGCCATGGCGGCAGCTGCATCTTTGGGAATTGATGCGCAAACCGCGGCAAAAGGAATAATGGAATTTAAAACTGACGATATCCGCCAAAACGCAGTAAAATCGCCGCGCGGATTCACGGTTATACGCGACTACTACAATGCGTCTCCGCAGTCTGTGTCGGTGGCGCTTCGGATGCTCGGGAAAAAAGACGGCAGAAAAATTGCGGTTTTGGGAGATATGCTTGAACTTGGCGATTTTTCCGAGCAGTGCCATAAAGATGCCGGACGTGAGGCGGCTCTTTTTGGCATCGATATTTTGTTTACATACGGAAACGAAATGAAGGCGGCGCACCAAGAGGCGCTTAAGCACAATCTTGAAGCTGTGCACTTTGAAAACAAAAATGACCTTTCGGAGTATCTTTTAAAAGTGCTTCGCGAAGGTGATACGGTGCTTATCAAAGGTTCTCACGGAATGAAGATGGAAGATATTTACGAGAAAATCATGGGGTGAAAGAATTGGATATTTTGGTTGCGACGGTGGCGGCTTTTGTTGTTGCCGCTATTTTGGGCAGATTTACAATACCGCTGCTGCACAGACTTAAATTCGGGCAGAGCATAAGAGAGGAAGGTCCTTCGTGGCACCGAAAAAAAAGCGGTACTCCGACAATGGGCGGAATTATATTTATAATAGCTGTAACAATTGCCGTGTTTTTAACATCTGTGACAACACAAAGTCTTGCGGTGCTTTGCACGGCTCTCGGATTCGGGCTTATCGGTTTTGCGGATGACTATATCAAAATCGCAAAGAAAAGGAATCTGGGTCTTACGGCAAAGCAAAAAATGGCTGCGCAGATTCTTGTTGCCGCAGCGTTTGCGCTTTTCATGATGCAGGCGGGGAAAAATGCTCTTCTGCACATTCCCTTTACGGATATTGACATAGATCTCGGCTATTGGTTTATCCCTGTTTCGATTTTTGTGACGGTCGGAATGGTAAATTCCGTAAATCTTACGGACGGTCTTGACGGACTTGCTTCTTTTATAAGCACGGTTGTATCGATATTTTTTGCCGTTGCGGCAAAAAAGTACGGTTTTTCGTCAATTGCGGTTGTCTGCTCGGCGCTTGCCGGCGGACTTGTCGGTTTTCTTATATATAACATATACCCCGCAAAAGTTTTTATGGGTGACACGGGAAGCCTTTTTATAGGAGGTCTTCTTTCGGCGGCTGCGGTATATATGGGACTCGATATTGTGTTCTTTATTGCAGGGGGTATATTTGTCTGCGAAACGCTTTCGGTAATTTTGCAGGTGACGTCATATAAACTTACGGGTAAAAGAATTTTTAAAATGAGCCCGATTCACCATCATTTTGAAATGCTTGGATTTTCGGAAACAAAAATTGTGGCGCTATTTACATTTGTTACAATACTTTTGTGTGTTGCGGCATATTTTGCGCTTTAAGTTTTTCGCATACCCGCGGCGGAAACTGAAAATTACGGCGGGAGGAAAGGCTGTAAAAAATGGCAAGAAAACGCAGAACAAAAACTGCAGGGGGCGGAATCGACATATCGCTTTTCATCACACTTATGATAATGCTTGCCTTCGGACTTATAATGGTGTTCAGCGCATCTGCTCCTTCGGCATTTTATGAAGAGGGAAATCAGCTTTATTACATAAAAAAGCAGCTTGTCTGGACGGCTATAGGTCTCGTGGCTATGTTTTTAATATCAAATGTAAATTACAAACTTGTTAAGAAATATGCGGGACTTTTCTGTGCCGCGGCATTTGTTTTAATGGTGCTCGTTATCCTCATGGGTGTTACGGGCGGCGGAGCACAGAGATGGATAAAAATTGGAGGAGTAACGCTTCAGCCGTCGGAAATTGCAAAATTTGCACTTATTCTGCTTTTTGCAAAAAAACTTTCCGAACAGCCGCAAAAACGCCTGAGACATTTTTCGGGAGGACTTACACCGTATCTTTTTTTAATAGCGGTTTTCTGCGGAGCGATGGTTTTGCAGGATCACCTGAGCGCCGCTATAATTACCGCGGCAACGCTTATTGTTATGCTTGCGGTTGCCGGTGCGGATTTAAAACAGCTTTTTGTGCTGATGATAGTTGGTGTTGCAATCGCAATTCCGCTTGTATTTTTTGAAGGTTACCGCGCAAACAGAATCAAAGCGTATCTCGATCCTTTTGCTTATAAGGACAGCATAGGCTGGCAGATTGTTGAGGGTCTTTATGCCATAGGCTCCGGAGGTATTTTCGGAAGAGGACTCGGGCAGAGCAGACAGAAGTTTCTGTATGTTCCGGAGGCACATAATGACTATATTTATGCGATACTCTGTGAAGAACTCGGGCTTATGGGCGCAATAATAGTGATGGTGCTGTTTGCGGTTTTCATAACAAGATGTATAAAAATTGCACTTGCGGCTCCGGATAAATTTTCAAGTCTTTCGGTATTCGGCATCACAACGCTTATAGGGTTTCAGTACATAATAAACATAGGAGTTGTAACGGGAGTTATCCCGAATACAGGTATGCAGCTGCCGTTTTTCAGCGCCGGAGGCTCGTCGCTTGTATTTATGCTTGCAGCTATGGGATTTGTGTTTAATGTATCGCGTTATGTAAAGAAGGAAGAAGAAATTCCGAAAGGAGAACTGAACGCTTTATGAGGGCAATAATCAGCGGCGGAGGAACTGCGGGTCATATAAATCCTGCAATCGCCATTGCAGGAAAAATAAAGAAAACAGACAGAAAATCCGAAATCCTGTTTGTCGGAACCGAACACGGGCTTGAAAAAAAGCTTGTTCCGAAAGCAGGGTATAAAATAAAATATATAGATGTGCGCGGACTTAAGAGAAGGCTGACGGCGGAGAATATTAAAATACTCGGCATGGCATTTCGCGCGTACAAAGATTCATTGAAAATTATTGACGAGTTTAAACCCGATATCGTTATAGGAACAGGGGGGTATGTCTGTGCTCCCGTGCTTTATGCTGCGTGCAGAAGAAAAATTCCGACGCTGCTGCATGAGCAGAATGTTCCGCCGGGACTTGCTGTAAAGCTTATGGCACCGCGAGTTGATGTTACCGCGATAAGTTTTGAGGAAACACGCGGACTTTTGAAAAAAGCAAAACGCATTGAACTGTGCGGAAATCCAATACGTGACGGTATATTGAAAATCAAACCGCAAAAAACGGAAAGACCTCAGGTTATGGTAAGCGGAGGAAGTTTGGGCGCCGGAAAAATAAACGAAGCGCTTCTGGAGCTTTTAACGCTTGACGGGCAGGATTATTATGATATATGCGCCGCAACGGGCGAAAGATATTACGACGATTTTATGCGTGAGCTTTCAAAACGTGCCGTAAGCCTTGACAAGCATAAAAAGATAGTGCCGTATATACATAATATGGACGAGGTGCTTGCGTCTTCAGCTCTTGCGGTGACGCGTGCCGGTGCAATAACCGTAAGCGAGCTTTGCGCCATAGGAAAACCGGCAATTTTAATTCCGAGCCCGAATGTGGCACACGACCATCAGCGCACAAATGCGCGCTTTATGGAGAAAAACGGTGCGGCGGTTGTAATAGAAGAAAAAGATTTGAGCGGAGTACGGCTTGCGGAAGTTATAGATGATTTGCTGCATGACAAAGAGAGGCTCCGCAAAATGAGCGTCAGCGGCAGTGAAATCGGAATACGCAATGCAACCGACTCCATATACGCGCTCATAGAAGAACTGCTGGCGTAACAACAAGACAAAAGCTGCATATATTGGTTGGTGGAGGTGTAAATGTGTGCAGGCTTAAAATAAACGGAGGCAGAAAACTATCGGGCAGTATTGCCGTACAGGGAGCTAAAAATTCCGTGTTGCCGATTCTCGCCGCAACGGTGCTGTGTGACGGTGTAAGCGTTATTCACGGCTGCCCGGCGCTTCTTGATGTGGATTCGGCGGCAGAAATATTAAAATATACGGGCTGCAAGGTGAAAAGAGAAGGAAATACCGTAACTGTGGACGCTTCAAACGTTTTGCCGTGCGAATTTCCTGCATCGCTTATGCATAGAATGCGCTCGTCAATCACATTTTTGGGTGCGCTTACGGCGCGCTGCAAAAGAATTAAAATGAGCTCCCCCGGAGGATGTGAGCTGGGTCCGAGACCTATCGACTTACATATAAAAGGGCTCCGGGAGCTTAATATAAAAACCGAGGAATACGGAGGATTTATCGAAACCGCGGCAGACGATATTCTCGGAAATGATATACATCTCGATTTTCCAAGCGTCGGCGCAACCGAAAATATTATGCTTGCTGCCGTGCTTGCAAAAGGAAAAACGACAATAAACAATGCCGCAAAAGAGCCCGAAATATGGGATTTGCAGTGCTTTTTAAAAAAGATGGGCGCGAAAATCTCGGGTGCCGGCACGGACAGAATAGAAATTGAAGGCGTAAAAAAACTGGGCGGCGCCGAGCACACCGTAATTCCGGACAGAATTGTGGCTTCAACATATCTTTGTGCCGCGGCAATGTGCGGCGGAAAGATAGAACTCAGAAATATTGAACCGCTTCACATAAACTCTGTTTTATCCGTTTTGAAACAGACGGGAACGCCGGTAACCGTAAACGGAAAATCCGTGTTGCTTGAATCTCCTGAACGGCTTTCCTGCGTTGATATGATACGCACCATGCCTTATCCCGGTTTTCCCACAGACGCGCAGGCGGCAGCTTCTGTCATGCTTTCCGTTGCGGACGGCACGAGCGTTATTCTGGAAAATATATTTGAAAACAGATTTAAGCATTTGGGTGAGCTCGGCAAAATGGGAGCCGATATAAAAATGAGCGGCAAAGTTGCGGTTATACGCGGTGTAAAAGAACTTTACGGAGCAAGTGTAAGCGCCATGGAGCTTCGCGGCGGAGCGGCGCTTGTATGTGCCGGATGCCGTGCACACGGAGAAACACAGGTGCTTGACATAGAGCATATTGAGAGAGGTTATGCCGATATTGCGGCGGATTTGTCCGCTCTCGGCGCAGATATTTGCAGAATCGGACAATAAGATATTCATAAATTGCCCGCGCAGGGGGAATCGCAGAAAAAACAATGCGCGGGCGGTTTATGGATTGTGATATAGAAAAAAGGAGGTCAGTATGGCACGGCGCAGAAAGAAAAAAAGAAAAATAAATTTAAAAGTTCTTATAGCTTTAATAATAATCATCGGCGTGACGACCGGATTGCTGACGGCTCCGATATTTAATATTTCAAAAATATCAGTAAGCGGCATTGAGCGCCTTACTGAGGAACAGGTGATAAG
>ENA-OUOU01002040-OUOU01002040.1-human-gut-metagenome-genome-assembly--contig:-NODE-2040-length-9929-cov-3.670245_pt1 | contig 9929 bp, 8 predicted proteins | sample MGYA00237936_ERZ548765 | MGnify/ENA primary metagenome ERZ548765 (study PRJEB26490, sample SAMN05356889) | human gut metagenome | biome: terrestrial biome; feature: human-associated habitat; material...
GTCTACATCTCCTGCAACCCCGTCACCCTCGCCCGCGACCTTGCCTTCCTCACCCGCCACGGCTACCGCGCCCTCCGCGCCACCCCGGTGGATATGTTCCCCGCAACGGAGCACGTGGAGACGGTAGTATTGCTACAAAACTCGAGAGCCTAGAAATCCTTAAATTCAGGCATTCCTACGATCGGTGTCTGTTTGACCTTACCAAGCGGATCGGTCGCCGGAAGAGATTGAATAAGGAATTCACCGTTTCCGTAGTGGTTGACCTGGTATCGGGAAACACAATTTGAACGTTGAACAAAGGACACTGCAAGAACCTGCAGTGTCCTTTGTTTTATAGGAAAGGAGCAGAGATATGACCAAGGTGATTGCCATTGCCAACCAGAAGGGCGGCGTGGGAAAGACGTGCACCGCGCACAATCTGGGCGTGGGGCTGGCGGGAGAGGGGCAGCGCGTGCTGCTCATCGATCTGGATCCGCAGGCGAACCTGACCATGAGCCTGGGGTGGACCAATCCGGACGAGCTGGAGACCACCATCGCCACGCTGCTGGACAAGACCGTGCGGGAGGAGCGCATCGCGCAGGACGAGGGCATACTGGACTGCCGGGAGGGGGTGAGGCTGGTGCCTGCGTCCATCCAGCTGTCGGGGTATGAGGCGGCGCTGCTCAATGAGTTCGGGCGGGAGAGCGTGCTGCGGCAGTATCTGGAGGGGGTGAAGGGGGAGTTCGACTATGTCATTATCGACTGCCAGCCTTCGCTGAACATCCTTACGGTCAACGCGCTGGCCGCAGCGGATTCCGTGCTCATCCCCACGCAGCCGCAGTATTTTTCGACGGCGGGCTTGCAGATGCTGTTTCAGACCATTCACCGGGTGCAGCGCAAGCTGAACCCGGAGCTGCGCATCGAGGGGGTGCTCGTGACCATGATGGATCGCAGGCCGCTGTTTTCGCGTGACCTGGTGGAGAAGCTGCGCGAGAACTACGGGGAGTACATCAAGGTGTTCGACACGGAGATCCCGACGTCCATCCGGGTGACGGAGAGCAGCGCAAAGGGCAAGAGCATCTATGCGTATGACCCGGACGGGAAGGCCGCGCAGGCCTATGACAAGCTGACGGGGGAGGTGCTGGCCAATGAGAGAGCGCGCGACCGCGAACGACGTGCCCTTCACACCGCTAGATAAGCTGTTCGAGCCCACTGTGCCGCAGGGGCCTGAGCTGCCCGCAGTGGATACGCTGCCGGTGGAGGCGCTGCGGCCCTTCTCGGGGCATCCCTTTCATCTCTATACGGATGAAAAGCTGCGGGAGCTGACGGACAGCATCCGCGAGCACGGCGTGCTCATGCCCGTGCTGGTGCGGCCGCTGGACGGGGGATATGAGATCGTCTCCGGGCATAACCGCGTGGAGGCCGCGAAGCTCGCCGGACTTGACAAGGTGCCGGTGACTGTGCGCGAGCTGGATGATGATACCGCTACCATCCTCATGGTGGATTCCAAACTGCGGCAGCGGGAGACGCTGCTTCCGAGCGAGAAGGCTTGGGCGTATCGGATGAAATTGGAGGCGATCAAGCGGCAAGGCTTTAGGACTGACTTAACTTCTGCCCAAGTTGGGCAGAAGTTAAACCGGAAGTTTTCAAGGGATTTGGTGGCGGAAGAAGCTGGTGAGAGTAAGAATCAAATCTCGCGGTATATTCGTTTGACGGAGCTTATTCCGCCTTTCCTGGACATGGTGGACAACGGCAGGCTGGCGTTCAATCCGGCGGTGGAGCTGTCGTATTTGTCGCTGGAGAATCAGACAATCCTGTTTTCGATCATGGAGCGGGACGAATTTGTCGCCGTCGCTGGCGCAGGCGCAGAATCTGCACAAGCTGTCCTCACTGGGCAAGCTAGATGAATCTGCAATCGAAGCGATTCTGCTGACGGAGCCTGTGCTCAAAAAGAAGGTAACGCTCAAGGTGGAGCGCATCGCGCCGTATTTCCCGCGCGGAACGAATCCCGAGGAGATGGAGGCGGTGATCCTGCGGCTTTTGGCCTCGTGGCAACGGTCGAGAGAACAGAAAAGAGCACATGAAAGTGGGGAACGTTGACAGGAGCGGGCTTGGGATGTATTTTCGGTTACCCTGATTTGGTATGGGTCTACCAGAAGAAAACTTCTTCTCTGGTAGACCCTTTCACATAAAACCCAAGGAGAGAGAACGGAGGAATGCGTATGCGCAGACGCTGGAGCCGTTGGCGGGCGTGTCCTTCCGGCTGGCGGATGGCAAGGGGAACACGCTGAAATTCATGCGGCAGGTGGACGGCGCGTACCATCCGGATGAGAACGGTGTGGAAATCGTGACGATGGATGCGGAGGGAAAGCTGAGGATTCGGTACATTCCTGCTGGCGCGTATCTGCTGACTGAGGAGGAATTCTCCGGGTATTCCATGGGAAAACCTTTGGAGATCGTCGTTAGGAATGAGAATACCGTGTCCAATCCGTGTGTGGTCACGGTGGAGAACCGGCCCATTGCGATGGAGATCACCAAGACCGATCTGCTGACCGGCGCGGTTATGGAGGGCGTGGCATTTGAGATACTGGACAAGGATGGAAAGGCGGTTACGTTTGAGAGGCAGGAGAGCGGGGTGTATATCCCTGCAAAGGAAGGAAGAACGGGAAGCAGCGAGCTGGTTTCCGACAGGAACGGCGTGGTGCGCATTGAGTACCTGCCGCAGGGCGCGTACACGCTGAAGGAGCAGCAGGTCACGGGGTATGCCGCGCTGGAGCCCATTGCGTTTACGTTGACCAACGAACACACGCAGGAGGAGCCGCTGCAGCTGAATGTGCGCAATCTGCCCACGCGGCTGCGCATTGAGAAGCAGGATAGCGTTACGCAGGAAGCGCTCGCGGGCGCGACATTCCGGATTGCGGATAAGGATGGGAAGGTCATCCCTCTCGTTAGGCAAAAAGACGGAACGTATCATCCCGCTGGGAAGGAAGAGAAAGGCATTACAGAGATTCCTGTGGATGATGAAGGGTGCATCGTGATTGACTACCTGCCCGCAGGCGCATACACCGTCACCGAGACGGCTTCTCCCACAGGGTACGGCATTGCGCAGCCTGTTGACACGGAGGTGGGCACGGAAACCATCCGGCAGACCGTGGAAGGCGCGTGGAGCGGTGAAGCGGGCGAGAGTCTGCTCGGGGAGACCAGCCTTGCGGTGCTGGATCATCCGCTGGCGCTGCGCATACGCAAGATCCATTCTGTCACGAAACAACCGCTTGCGGGCGCGGAATTTCAGCTGAAGGCGGATGGGGATCTAGGTGCGCCTCTTCGGTTCACGGAAAAGGGCGGGGTGTTCTGGTACGACCCCAAGGGGGCTGTGACCACGATCACGCTGAACGGCGACTGCGAAGCGCTGGTGTACGGGCTGCCCGCGGGCAGGGTTTATCTGGAGGAGAGCAAGGCGCCGGACGGGTACTTCCCCATTGCGCCCGTCGCCTGCATGATCACACTGGAGCACACCTCGGAAGCGCCGTTGGAGGTGACCGTTGCCAACGCGCCCGCTGTGAAGCTGGGGCTGGATATGGACAGGTACAACGTTCCGATTGCTGTCACGGGGACGGTCCTGGTAATGCTGGGGATCGCCGGGGTGCTGCTGATGAAGCGGCGCAGGCAGGATTGACGGCGTAGCAGGATTTGGGTATAATAAAATCAGAATATGACCATGAACAGGAGGGGTTTCATGAACATCCGGCCTTCTGCAGCGATTCGCCAGAACTACAATGAGATTTCTGAATTGTGCAAAAAGACGGCGGAGCCGGTGTATCTGACCAAGAATGGGGAAGGGGATCTTGTCGTGATGGACATTGAGGCCTTTACCCGACGGGAAAAGATGCTTCAGTTGCGTGAAGAACTGTTGGCCGTTGAAGAAGAGAGGCTGCGCGGAAACAGCGGACACTCGGTCAGCGAGGTTGCGGCCATGATGCGCAATGCGATCCGAGAGGTTTCGGAACATGAGTGAGCAGGCGAAATACCGTGTGATCGTCTCGGAAAGGGCGGCTCAGCTGCTCGTTCGGCATGCTGCGTTTCTTGCCAAGGTCAACCGTGAAGCCGCCGACCGGCTGGTTGAGAGTTTTGCGGAGACGGCAAATTCCCTGGAAGAGATGCCCCTGCGCGGCGCGTGGTTCAGTGCCAACTATATCCCGCGGAATGTGTATCGCTATCAGGTGTTTGAGAAACGCTACCTGATGCTCTATCAGGTGCGTGAGAATACGGTCTACGTCGAATATGTGCTGGATTGCCGGCAGGATTACCGCTGGCTTCTGCACAGCTAGTCAAACTGAAAACAGTGAAACCGTCACGAATTGCGTGGCGGTTTTTTCTGTTCTGAAATGAGGAGTGTGAATATGAATCCAAAATTCAAATGGCTGCTGCTCAGGGCGGGCGCGCTGGTGCTGCTCGTGGTGTTTGCGTCGTGCAGGGCGGCGAGCGATGCGGACAGGCGCGCGGAGGCGCTTGCGGAGCAGCTGAAACAGGCGCAGAATGCGACGCCGGTGCCGACTGCGACGGTCATGCCGAGCGCAACCGCGATGCCCACCCCGGAGCAGGGCGCGATCGAACCGCAACTTCCGGATGTGCAGACTGTCACACCGACACCGGAAGCGGTCGAGCCTGTTGAACCGCTAGTGCCTACGGTGCAGCCTACGGTTACGCCGAAGCCTGCCACACAGGTCAGCGCGACGAAGAAGCCTGCGGCAACTGCTGCGCCGGTGGCTACGGGGGAATCTACCGTTTCGGTGTCTGCGGCGCAGGACAGAGGGTTTGCGTTTGGGCTTCCAGCTGTCGCCTATACGGATACTGCCGTGCAGGTGAGGGCGCTGGGTGAACACAAGAACGTGACCTGGACGCTGTGCCGGGACGGCGGGTAGGTGTCTGCTGAACGGGCATACAGCGGGACGCTGGGTGTGGACGGAGGGTATATCACGTTCCGTGAAGGCGGGCTGTATACGCTGGCGGGTGTGAACGAGCGGGGGGACAGCCATCGCACGATGATCCGCGTCTATCCGCTGCTGAAGATTCCATTTACGGTGCCGGCATCTACGTATCGGAATGCGCAGATCGAGGTCAGTACGGGGGAGGACATCCTCGTGGAGAACCAGCAGATCGTCTGGTCGTGCGTGCACAGGGACGGGAGCGTGGTGGATGTGTCGGCATTTACGAATGACGGCGGTACGCTTTCGCTGCCTTTTTTGGGCGCATATACCGTCCGGGCGAAGGTCACTGACCCCAGAACCAATCGCGTGTTTGAGGCGGTGCGCAAGGTCACCGTCGTGAACCGGCGGCCGAATGCGCCCGAGGGGGCTGCGGTTGTCACGGCGGAGCGCGTCGGGAATGGCGTTAAGGTGCAGCTTTCCGCTGCGGCGGATGATCCTGACAGCGATGAGATCACGCTGGAGTGGAGCGGCAGGACGGAGAACGACGTCTACCCTGCTGGACAGCACACCGTCAGGGTGCGCGCCAGAGACAGTGTGGGGGATGTTTCCCAGTGGACGGAGGTTGCCTTTGAAGTGCCGAACACGCCGCCGGAAAAACCTGTCGGCACAGCGACGATTCACCGTGACAACGTCAGGAACCGCATGGCGTATGTGACCTTTGCGGCGGAAGCGGTCGATCTCGACGGTGATTCGGTGAGGTACGAATGGGCAGACAGAACGGCGGACGACTACTACGCACTGGGGAAGCATACCGTTCGAGTTCGTGCGCGGGACAGTTTTGGGGATGTGTCCGACTGGGCAGAGGTGGGTTTTGAGATCGTCAATGAAGCGCCGGGGAGGCCGACGATCTCCCGGCTGCCTGCGGACGGGTTTGTGATGCCCGGAACGCCGGTGACGATCACGGCGAGCGCAGTCGATCCGGACGGTGATGCCGTGACCTACGTCTGGGACAACCGCCCGGAGGAGACGCACCTCTATCCCGACGGCAGGCAGGTCGTGCGGGTCAAGGCAGTGGACGCGTTCGGCGCGGAGAGCTCGCGCAACGGGCTGATGTTCATTGTGGGCGACCCGAACCGGGGCGGTGGCATGGTGCTGACCGGCCCGAATTCCTATCTGGAGGAGCCGGGCATTGAGGAGGCGACGCTCGTGCGCTACACCTTCACGGTGCCGCCCGTGGACGGCCACAGCGGAAATGACTACGGCAGGGTGCGCGGGTACAACCGCATCACCGGCCAGTGGGACGAGCTGGACTACGGCACGACGAGCAACGGCATTTCCTTCTCGCGGGAGCTGACGCCGGGCGTCTATACCAAGCTGCAGATGCAGTACTATACAAATCATAGCTGTATGTACAACAAGAGCAATATTACCTACACCGCGGAGTTCGTGTTTGACGAGTGATGCGTAGCATGGGCCAACGGGTTCGCCTCGATACGGATCCGTTGGCCTGTTTGATTGGGAGGAAGAGATGAGAGCGATCGTTGTGGAACCCATGAAGATGCCCAGAGTGGAGGAGATCGGGAACACGCTGCAGGAGCTGCAGCAGGCCGTTGGCGGGAGCATTGAGGTGGTTCCGGCCGAACTGGGGGATGATGCGCTGGTGATCTGCAATGAGGAGGGCAAGATCATGGGCCTGCCGTACAACCGATGTGTGTATGACGCTGATGGGATCCCCTATGACGTGATCGCGGGCACGTTCGTACTCTGCGATGAAAACCGTGACGGGGAGTTTGTCTCGATCACCCCGGAGCACGAGGCGAAGTACATGGAGCGCTACAGCCGCGAGATGATCCTCAGCCATGCCGAACCAACCATAGATGTGACGGAGCGGTGAGGGGATTTCGTATGACCGGAGATTCTTTTGAGTGAAGGAAGGAGGAGGGGTACATGGCGGGCAGATTGCGTCAGGTTACGGAGCTGTATGAAACTGAACTGCAGAGGGTAACGGCGGAGCGGGCGGAGTGGATGGGGTTTCTGCGGTTTGCTGCGGCTCATTACCAATATTCGTTTGACCAGCAGCTCCTCCTCTATGCCCAGCGGCCCGGGGCGACCGTTGTGTTGCCCATGGAGGACTGGAACCTGCGGTACGGGCGGTGGGTGGCGCGCGGTGCCAAGGCCATCGCGGTGTTTGACGAAAACTATTCTTCCAGGCGGCAGCTGCGGTTTCTGTTTGACATTGCGGACACGGTGGAGACCAATCAGACGCGGGCGATTCCGCGGTTTGAGGTGCTGCCGGATGAGCGTCCGGGGATCGTCGATGCGCTGGAAGGCGCTGTCGGGGAGCTTGCGGAGCGGGATTCGTTTGAGCAGGCGCTGTGTTCCGTGGCACAGAACGTCGTGCGGGAGCGGATGCCGGAGATCATGCGGGAGGTGCTGGTCAGTCTGGACGGCAGCTTTCTGGAAAGCTGTACGGATGAGGAGATCGAGAATGTGTTTTCGTCCGCTGTTGCGGAAAGCGTGGGCTTTGTGTTGCTGACCAAGTGCGGATGCGAGCCGGAGAGGGTGATTGGGGAGGACGCTTTTGCGGCGCTGGCGGTGATGGATACGCCGCTGCTGGGTACGGCGCTGGGCACGGCGGTGTCGTTCATCTCGCGGGACATCCTCATTGAAGTGGTGCACATCCAGCGCAGCCTGAAAACGCAGGAATTTGCAGCGGGGCAACAAGCGTTATACAATGAAACCGTAGAAGAAACCACGCAAAAAAGTGAAAGCAGGGACGCCCACGAAAGGAGCGAGGAGCATGGAGATCACTTACACGATGCAGAACGGGTACCGGATTCCGGATTTGGAGACGCCGGGGGAGCGGATCGAGCTCAACCGCTGGGGCAGGATGCGGTTGGACTTCCTTCGGAGGCAGCGGAGAATCCTATACACGCAGCTGCTGACGAGCGGGAAGCTGACGCAGCACCTGCAGCAGGTGCAGACGGACATGGAGGAGCTGCACGGCAGGCTGGTGCAGCAGATGGCGAAGGAGGAGAACCTGACCGAGCAGTTCAAGGAACGGGAGCCGCTGGAGTGGGTCCGGCGAATGAACGCCATCCGCAAGACGGCGGACGAGCTGGTCATGCAGGAGATCATGGACTGAGTGATGCGGGCGGGGAGGCCCGCAGACAGAAGGAAACGAGAGCAAGGGCAGGCCGTGTGATCGCACCGCCTGCCCTTGCTGTGTCTCTGGGGTATCAGATGGCGCTGGATTTGGAGGAGGCGTTGCCGGAAGGTACAACAGCGCAGTACGAACAGCAGCGCATTACACAGCGGCAGATCGAACGCGCGCTGACGGACAGCTGCCGCACCTTCGCGGGAGGGCAGGAGGGCATTGTGCCGTTTCTGGCGGAGCATGATTCGCAGGAGGAGCGCGTCCGCTTTATTAGGGGACGGTACGGCATTGGCGGCATGACGGTGGGAGAGCGGCTGTACGAGGGACATAGCGGAAAAGGCATGGAGATCAAGCTGGGTGGATTGTTGGAGCCAGAAGATCAGGTGCTGTTGTCCTGGCGGGCTGTCGCCGAGAGACTGGCGCAGCTTTATCAGCAGGAGATTCTGGAGGCGATGCTGCCGGATGAGACGGAAGAACCTGCGCTGAATGTTGAACCTGCAACCTACCATATTTCCGAAACCCACCAAGATGTTTCACGCGGGCCGAAAGCGCGTTTTCTGGGCAATCTGGACGCCATTCGCACGCTGAAGGCTGTGGAGGTGGAGGGCAGGGTTGCGACGCCTGAGGAACAGGAAGTCCTCGCACAATACGTCGGCTGGGGCGGGCTGGCGGATGCGTTTGACCCGAACAAGGACGGTTGGCGGGAGGAATATCGGGCGCTCAAGGATATTCTGACGGATGCGGAGTATGCCGCCGCTCGCGCGTCCACATTGACTGCGTTCTATACGCCGCCGGTGGTCATTCAGGCCATGTATGCGGCGCTGGGGAACATGGGGTTTTCTGGCGGGAATCTGCTGGAGCCTGCCTGCGGAACCGGGCGGTTCTTCGGGATGCTGCCGGAGGGCATGGGCGGGGCGCATTGCTATGGTGTGGAGCTGGACTCCGTCAGCGGGCGCATCGCGCAGCTGCTCTACCCGGAGGCACACATTCAGGTCAAGGGATACGAACAGTCCGATCTGCCGGATCAGTTCTTTGACGCGGCGGTGGGCAATGTGCCATTCGGGGCATTCTCCGTCGCGGACAGGCGATATGACGCGCAGCATTTTCTCATCCACGACTACTTCTTTGCAAGGACGCTGGACAAGCTGCGGCCGGGCGGCGTGCTGGCGTTTGTCACGGCTAAGGGTACGATGGACAAGGAGAATCTCGCCGTGCGGCGGTACATTGCGCAGCGGGCGGAGCTGGTCGGTGCAATTCGCCTGCCCAACGACACCTTCCATGCCGAGGCGGGCGCGGACGTGACCAGCGACATACTCTTCCTGCGGAAGCGGGAGCGGCCTGTGGTGGAGGAGCCTGACTGGGTGCATCTGGGCACAACCTCGGATGGTCTGGTCGTCAATACCTACTTCGTTCAACACCCTGAGATGGTGCTGGGTGAACTGGCGGAGGTGACCACGCAGTATGGCAGGGATGTGGTCTGCAAGCCATTTCTGAACCGCAGGCTGAAAGAACTGCTTGCACAAGCAGTTGAGGCTTTGCGTGTGGATGACCACAACATACAGGATGCGGAGCTGTCAGACGCAGTAGAGCCAGACGGGTCCATCCCCGCCGACCCGACCGTACGCAACTATTCCTATACAGCGATTCACGATCGCATCTACTACCGCGAGAACAGCCGCATGGTGCCGGTGCAGCAGAGCAACAGTGCGCGGGAGCGCGTGCTGCACATGCTGCCGCTGCGGGATTGTGTGCGGGAGCTGATTCAGGCACAGCTGGATGATGAGACGGATGCGCGCATCGCGGAACTGCAGCACAGGCTGAATGGGCTTTACGATGGCTTTCGCGCGCGATTCGGGCTGCTGTCC
>ENA-OUOU01002048-OUOU01002048.1-human-gut-metagenome-genome-assembly--contig:-NODE-2048-length-9882-cov-16.682304_pt1 | contig 9882 bp, 5 predicted proteins | sample MGYA00237936_ERZ548765 | MGnify/ENA primary metagenome ERZ548765 (study PRJEB26490, sample SAMN05356889) | human gut metagenome | biome: terrestrial biome; feature: human-associated habitat; material...
CTCCTCGGATAAGGGCATTGTCTTTCCATCTTATACCTACTTCATTTACACCGACCGTTCCGAATAGCTATGGGACTTTGATTTGATTAGCAATCTTATCCACGGTCAAATGCCTTATGAAGTTTCTGTACGTTAGGTCAGATGTTTGTCGCCGGCTTCCTTCAGATTCCACCTCGCGATGGACACCCTTGCCTTTGACTATGCAATTCCCGCTATTAGGGCTTGCTCAGGACTTTCACCCGTTAGACAATGCTCATGCCGAGCGTACTAAATATGACCGATAAGACCTATTTGTCTTATAGGTCCTATCGGTCATATTAAACCTTCAAACCAGTTGACCTTAAATAAAAGAAACTCACCTTTCAATCAACCGGGCAGCGCGGCCCAATGTGAGCATTTCCCATAGTGAGGCCACTGTCCAGCCCGGTGCAAAGATGTCATTGTAAAATCCTTTACCGTTACGGCCATAGTCCCAGTGGGTATGTTGAACCACCTCGGGGTAATAACCGACCTTGGCCACACCACAAAGGTTGCCCTCACAGGGCAGAATCTGCCTTATGGAGGTGCTGATTACATTTGAAAAAGCCATGAATCGCGGCTCTTTGAACTCATGCGAGAGCCATTTCAGCACGTCAACAAAGTCGAAAACAAACACGTCTATATGGTTGTTCTCAACCGAAACATTACCCCACCCGCGGGTCTTCAGACCGATGTCACCCAACATCTGTCCTTGGGCAAAGGGCACATCCCATGTGTAATACCACGAGAGTGCGAAATAAGCAGCCTGACGGCACAGCTCCGCATAATGACGGCGTTGTGAGCCATGACTGGAAAGAGCCATGCAGTAAGCGGCCGTGGCAGAGTAAAGCGAAGCCTCTTTATCCTCACAATCAGCATCAAGAGTAGATGAAAAATAGTCAGACGGGGTTATTATTTCCTTCTCAATGTAGTCCATTGTGCGGCGTGCCGCCATGAGCCAGCGGTGATTGCCGAAATAACGGCTGCCCATAACCAGCGGCAGAGTGGCCGAGGGAGTGCTTCCTCCGCCGGCATCAACCACACGGCCGTCATCATTGAACTTACGCGGGAAACTGCCGTCAGCCTTCTGACGACGCACAATCAGGTCGAGAATGCTCTTCATGCGCTGTTCCCACTCAGGATGGAGGCGTCCGTTACGCCGTTCATAGTCAAGATAATAAAGCACCGCACACACGCCTTCCGACTGACGGCGGATGCTGTGCCAGGTCTGGGCCTTGCCCTTTTTGCAGTCAATGACCTCATTGAAGTAACCGGCAAACGAAAAGCCGTAACGCAGATAAGAGTCGAAAACGGCGCGTGCATCCTTTACCAGGTCTGTACGGTTGTGGCTTTCGCCGTACTCAAGGGCATTGAAAGCGTTGAGCAGAGTGCGGCCGACGAAACCCACCTCGGCCAGTTCTGGACTGGCACAGTCGTCAACCCGCATTCCGGCACTGGCGTAGTAGCATGGCTGTGCCTTGACAAAACTCTCCTTGAAGTAGTTGCTCATAACCTCTTTCATATGTTCGTCAGAGTAAGCAACCTGCACCGGCTGCGGACTGTAAGTGTCGTAAGAGTACGTCCAAAGCCCACTCACGCAGTCGGCAAAGCTGTCGGCAGCAAGTCCGTTCACCTCCCATTGCAGTGTCATGGTCTCACCGCGGTCAAGCATGGCGAAGGCTTCAACGGGCGGAGCAAGCGTGAGTTTGCGTATGTAAGAGTAAGGTTTCTCGCTGTAAGGATAGCCAAAACTGAGCGTAGCGGTTCCTCCTACGTTCTCAAACCCGGTGTAGCCTATGCTGGTGGGGCCTGCCAGAATAACCTCGCCTTCCTCACGGGTTGTTGGAGCATCATGTTTGAAACTGTCAATTCTTACAACTGACACGGCGCGGTGCGCCTTCTGGCTGAACGCGGCCACGAGCGGAGTGCTCAGACGGTCCTCACGCACGGTCCAACTGTCAGAGGTGTGAAACGAGGGGGCCTGCTTAGGCGAGCGCAGATTGCGCCTGTACCAGAATCCTGGCATGTAGAACAGGCAGTCGTCATGGCTGAAACCCGTTGAGAGCCGCTCTTTAAAGTTGAAGTACACCCTGCTGTGTGCCGTCAGACTGACGGTTATGCGCCGCCGTGAACCGTCGTTGCTGACCGTCTGAACAATGTTAAGCGGCAGCTCTCCGTCAGAGGCCTGAAGTGTGTAAGCGTCTGTTTCAACCTCCTGCCGGATGAAATTCAGAGTGTGGCTCACGGCCTTGTTGCCAGGCTTCTTTATTGCGATTGAGGCCGAAAGTCCCTCCACGGCATCAGCGGCATTGGCCGTAAGCGTGCCGCAGAGTGTGGCTGTGATGCAGAAAAGCAATGTTTTTATTTTCATTGTATCAGTCTATTTATTGACAACTTTCAGGGCTTCGGCGGGCAGGTCGGTTGTGAGGAAGTCGGCACGTCCGTCAAACTCCCTCATGACGTCAGTGTTCCTCACGGTCCAAACGTTGACTTTCATACCCAGCCTGTGGCACTCGTCAATCCACTCGGGGTGCTTGCGCAGCACGTCATAGTGATAGTCAAGTCCGGCGCAGCCCAGTTCTTTAAGCTGTGAGGGTGTCATTTCACCGTTCAGATAATAGACGGGAGTGCCCTTGGGTGCATTTTTCAGCAGCGTGCGCAGTGCGTTTGCCGAGAAAGTTATGTACTCCACACGGTTCTGCAGCTTCATCCGTTCCACCATTTTTACAATTTTTTCGGCTGCAAGGTCCTCGCGTTCAGGTGTTGAATGGTGTTTCAGCTCGAGTATCAGTTTCAGCGTTGTGTGCTTTTTGGCAGCCTTCAAAAATGCCTTAAGAGTAGGAACATGCTCTCCATTCTTCAGTTTCTGCGCCGTGAGGGTCTTTGCATCGGTCTGCTCAATCATGTAAGGATCAATCTTAGGGTCGTGGTTTACAATCAGGTGATTGTCCTTCGTAATCCACACGTCAAACTCCGAGCCGTAACAGCCGATGGAGTCAGCCTTCAGCAGAGCCGTTATGCTGTTTTGGGCAGAGCCTTCCGTCTTCCAGTAACCACGGTGTGCAATGACCCGTGTCTGTGCCTGTGCGCTGCAAAACACCATGAGCGTCACGGCAAGAATCATTAATCTGTTTTTCATTTTTATAAAGTTGTTTTTTAAAGTTTTACTCCTTTTACAGATGCCAAATATACTTCTATTTTGCAAAACCCATTGTTTTCACAAAAAAACATGAACTTTTGCAACATATTGAATATCAACACGTTGCACAAGGGCTATTATTGGGTCCCGAAAATTCCGTGTTCTTTACGGCCAAGACCTCTGCCGCCGGTCCCCCGAAAAAGAAACAAGCGGCAAAGGTTCTAATTGCTAATTGTCAAATACTAATTAAGCAGTGTGTCAGCACATTTAGTACCCCGGATTCTGTACGAGGTTGTGGTCAATCTGTATCTGGTCAAGAGGAATTGCCAGCCAATAGTTGCGTGGAGCCTTGAACTGTGAGCGGTCAATCTCACTTCCGTCCTCCATGTCCGTTACCTTGTAGAAGGTTTCGGCGGTCTTTCCTGACAGCGTCCATGACTTCTCTTTGGGGTTGATTTCCTTCTCGGCAATCTTCCAGCGGCGTATGTCGTGGAAGCGGCGGCCCTCCATTGCAAGCTCGTTTGAGCGTTCATCGTGAATCACGCTGCGCAGTTTCGCCTCGTCGGCCGGTATTCCGCCGGCATAGCTCCATGACTTCTCAAAGGTCGGAAGTCCACAGCGCGCACGTATTTTGTCAAGGTACGCCAGACTCTTTGCGCTGAGTTTCTTGTTGTATTCAAAGTCGGCCTCAACGTAGTCGAGGTAAAGTTCTGCCATGCGCAGGTAAGGGAAGACCCATTTGTTGTAGGTTATCTTGTCCTTGACATTATCATACGAGTCAAATTTCGACACCCATTTCTGACAATAGTAACCGTTGTTCGACTGATATTCGTTCTTCACTATGCCGTCATCCTGCTGGGGTTCACCGCGCCGGCATTTCAGCATCATGGTTCCGTTCTGTACCTCGTAGGGGCCACGATCGTAACCCACAGATGCGTAGAAGCGCGGTTCGCGGTTCACATGTATGATTGATGTCTTCTCACCTGGGAACCACGGTGCGTCAACAATCGTCTCCGGATTCAGGTTTTTGGTGTCGGGGTCATCGGCAAGAGGCAGTCCCTTGGCGGTGAAATAACGCTGTACACAGCTCCAAGTGGGCACCATATAACCACGGAAGCCCTTTGAACTGTATTTGGTGAAACCTATACGCGGTGCAATAGTCTTGATACAATAGCTGATTGTGCCCTGGTCGGCAAGACCGAACAGAATCTCGTCCCAGTTGTTAAAGCCTCCAGCATTGTCACCGACAAAGGCCGAGTGATAGTTGCGGGCACCCTGCACGGGGTCGGTCGTGGTACCACCGTACAGTTTATAACCGTTGGCCTCACAGTAGATTATGGCTGCTTCGGCGGCATCCATAGCTTTTTTCCACTTCTCGCGGTCATAGGTGAGGTTTATGAGCGGCGTTCCGTCAGGGTTTTTAAAGTCAGAGTAGAACTCCGTGTCACCATTAACAAGTGGTGAGGCTGCGTAAAGCAACAGCCGCGCCTTGTACCCCAGAGCGGTTGCGGCAGTTGCGCGGTTGCGGTTTCCGCTGCTCTGAGTTGCCGGCAACAGCTTTGCGGCCTCATCATACTTTTCGGCAATGAAGTCCACGCACTCATCGTAAGGACTGCGCATTAGCTCGGTTGACATTGAAGAGCTTTCCTCCGACTTGATGAGGAATATCGGTCCGTAGTACTCAAGCATTATCTGGTGATAATAAGCGATGAGAAACAGGGCCTCACCTTTCCAGTGATTCTTGTTCTCCTCTGTAAGTCCTGGCACGCGGTCAAGGTTGTTCAACACGTTGTAACAGTTGCGAATGGCACCCCAGATATCCTTTTTAACCGCACCGGTAGGATAACTTGCGGCGTTGTTGCTCCACAATCCGTAGTACGTACTGCTGGGTGACTCCTGTCCGTTCATCAGACTTTTATAGTGAAACCAGCGGGTTGTACCCCTGTAACCCACAATGAACTCATCGGCTCCGGTGGCATCCGGGAACTGTTGGGGATGAAAGTAATTAGGTATTTCCTTGTAGCAGCCAATCACCATCTTCTCGGCTTGCGTCTGCGTTTTGTAAACATCGTCTGTCGTGGGAGTGCCTTCGGGCACCACGTCAAGATAGTCGCACGAGGCAAAAGCTACCGCTGCAACCGTCAGAACGAAGTATTTTATGTTGTTAAGTATCATTTCTTAAATGTTTAAAATTGCTTAATAATTGAACTGAACTCCAATTTTCACTGTGCGCTGGATAGGATATTTCAGTCCGTTTCCGCTTCCCATTTCAGGGTCCCAGGTGCTGAATGGCGAAATGGTCAGCAGGTTTGTGCCCGCTACGTATGCCCGTAGCCACGGCGTGAAGGTGTAACCCAGCTCGGCATTCTTCAGTCTGAGGTAGCTGGCGTTACGCAAATAGAACGTGCTGGGCACCACGTTGTTCTGCACATACGTGGTTGACAGGCGCGGATAAGCGGCATTTGCCACATTGTTTTCCTCCGACCAGTGGTTGTCAACAATGTATTTTGCAATGTTCATACCATCGCCTGACTTGTCGACAAAAGGCTGTATGTTGCTCATAAGCAGACTTACGTTGCCCGAACCTTGGAAGAACAATGACAAATCCCACTTCTTGTACTTCACGGTTCCGCCTAATCCGTAGATTATTTCGGGTATTTCGGGGTGGCCGATTGTAGTGTAATCGCTGGCATCAACAGTTCTGTCACCGTTCAGGTCCTTGTATTTTATGTCACCAACAACAGGAGTAGAGCCCAGGTTTTGCACCGGAGCATTGTCTATTTCCTCCTGCGAAGTGAAGATACCCTCGGCAATAAGACCACGGATACTGTTTATAGGATGACCTACGCGGGAGTAGTAAGAATCGATGTTTGCAGGCTCATCAACATTCGTAATCTCATTGTGGGCATAAGTAAAACTGCCGTTCAGCCGCACTGTAAAGTCTTTATTAAACGCTTTCTGATAACTTGCACTAACGTCAACGCCATGGTTCTTAACCGCTCCGATATTGGCGTAAGGCAGTGCGGAGCCATAACCTGCGGCAGAAAGAAGTGCTTGACGCTGCATGAAAATGCCTGTTCGCTTCTCGCTGAACACATCTACAGTAAGGTCAAGACCACCGAACAATGTCATGTCAACACCGAAGTTGAACTTCTTTGACTTTTCCCATGTGGCGAAAGAATTACCATACTTTGTCACAACCGGCACCGCGTTGTTCACGTAACCGTCACCAATCCACCATCCACCTTTTCCGCTCATGTCAACAGTGGTTACGTATGGGAATCTCTCAGAGAGAGCATCATTGCCAACAAGGCCGTAAGAGCCGCGCAACTTTAAGTTGTTAACCACCTCTTTGAGTGGTTTAAAGAAGGTCTCGTTTGATATTGTCCAGCCTAAAGCCACTGCGGGGAAGAAGCCGAAACGCTGCCCGCTGATGAAGTTCTCGGAGCCGTTGTAACCAAAAGTGGCCTCAAGCAGGTAACGGTGGTCGTAGTTATAGGTAAGACGGCCTGCCAGTCCTTGCTCACGGTAAGGCAGAAGGTCATACTCGGTTCCGCCGTTTGCCACCTTCTTGGTTTCCTTCATGTGGTACACAAAAGTGGCTCCGATGTCGTGTTTACCAAAGGTACGGGCGTAGTCAAGAGTACCCTGAAGCGACCATACGCTCTCCGTCGGGTCGCGTCCTGAGTTTGATTGCAGGTAGGGCTGCCCCGGTGTACCTATCGACTCGGTGGTGTAGTTGAATGAACCGTCGGGATTCTGCGTGTAGCCATCGCCCACTTTGTAGTAGAAAGGCACAATCCAGTGGTCAAGCCAGTTGAAGCTGTAATTGTAGAAAGATGCCAAAGCACTGGCTTTAAGTCCAGGAGTAATGAACTTCAAGTCTTGATCCACGCTGAAAGCGGTGGTTGAATAAACGTAGTTGCGCTCAGTGTAGCCGCTGCTAAGCTCGGCATACGGATTGTTGAAAAGTCCGCCTACACCCTGCCGTGTGCCATTTCCGTAACGCACAAATGAGTCTCCCTCCTCGGCGGGAAGCGTAGCCGGGAAGGCTACAGGATTAACCGTCATTGAATAATTGAACAGGTTTGACGTTGAAGCCTTTGGTCCGTGATAGAAAAAAAGCTGCGTATTCATGTTCAGAGACACCTTAGTTGTTGGTGTGAGACGGGCCGAAACGTTGCTCTGGAACAAGTATTTCTTGCTGCGCATACCCACGTCGAGCGCCTGCGCCTCTTTGGGTTGGCGCATTATTCCGTTCTCATAGAAAATGCCTGCGTTTAGGAAATAGTCAATGAAACGGGTTCCGCCCTTCATGTTTATGTTGAGATTCTGGTTCGAGGCAAAGTCTTTGAAGAGCATGTCGTACCAGTTCACGTCAGGAAAGAGGTAAGGATTGGCGTGGTTTATCGTGTTCTGGATGCGCTCGTCAGAGTACGGCTGCTCATAAGTAGAGCCTGCCACGCGGGCATCATTCTTGCTTGCTTCGTTGAACATCCGCATGTATGTGGGTCCGTCGGCCATGTCCTGAACGGCCGTAGGCATTGAGAAGGTGTTGTCAAAGCGTATGTTCAGCTTCATCTTCTCTGATGCCTGACCCGCACGGGTGTTTACGATGATCACGCCGTTTGCACCGCGCGAGCCGTAAAGAGAGGTTGCCGTGGCGTCTTTCAGCACCGAGAACGACTCTATAGACTCAGGCGGAATGTTGTTGAGCATGGTGCTGTTAATCTCCACTCCGTCAAGGATTATGAGCGGCTGAGTGTTGGAACCGAAGGTAGAAATGCCGCGAATGTAGAACTCGGCATGGTCATAGCCTGGCTCGCCAGTGGTCTGACGGGCGATTATTCCAGGTACATTGCCCGCAAACGAAGTAGTCAGTGAGCTTGAAGTCATCTTCAAATCTTCTGGCTTTACGGCCTGAACGGCACCCACGAGTGACTCTTTCTTCTGCTTGCCGAAACCGACTACAACCACCTCATTGAGCGATTTCTCCTCGGGAATAAGGCCTGTAGTTATGAAGGAACGGTTGTTCACGCGCACCTCCTTGGTTTTGTAACCCACGTAAGAGACAACGAGCGTGGCGTTTGACGGCACATTCAGCGTGAAAGTTCCGTCAACATCGGTGGCGGTTCCGTTAGTTTTGCCCTTTTCGAGCACTGTTGCACCGATTATGGGGTCGCCATTTTCATCGCCGATAAAGCCTCTAATCTGCTTCACCGCAGGCTGTACGGCCTGTTGTACGCCCTGTGTTCCGCCAGTCTCGGGGCCGTTTTCGGCAGACGAGTGCAGCGGCACCGCTGCCGCTCCGATAAAGAATAGCATGGTGTGAATGTAATTTTTAAACATTGTGAATGTAATTTTTAAACATGTTAAAACAACAATACTCCGTTAATAATCACATAATTGCTGGTGATGTATTACTATTGCTGATAATACAATCGCATGTACACGTTGTAGCAATGGAATCAAATGATTCGTTCAAGCCACCTTTGATGTAAACCATGTCTTCTGTGGTCATAACATCTTTGTTTTTGATAACTTTTATGTCCATAATTTTGATATTTTGTTGCCTACATTTTAGCGCATCGGCTTTCGCTCCTTGTTATAGTTTGGTCTATATATACAATACCCTGTTAATAATCACATAATTGTTTGAAAATGAGCGAGTTGATTAACAAAACATAACTAATTAAATTTGGCTAAGTGTCTGATTTTTAGTACCTTTATAGTTGATTCAAGACTTTAAAAGCATGATGATTTCAGAGCCACTTAGCCAATATGAGGAGATCCTCAAGGATGCAATCCGTACATCAATGAAAGAATCTGGTGCAAAGTTAGCTAAAACTTTTCAGATTCTGCTCATCGAGATACTGACTTTAAGGATCCTCCTTCAGATGAGATGAAATCCAGAATGGCCAAAGCCATCGGGGAGCGCAATGAAATCGAATGCTCATTCGGTACTGGCAAGAGAATCTATCGAGCCAATGACATAAGAGCCAAGCTTCCAGATACAGCACGATGCTGGACGGGAATGTGCTACTTCGTCAAGAATGTAATGAAGTTCCTAAGGGAACTTTGTCTTGCCCTGACCGAAATCTGGCGGTTTTTCATCATTATCGTCACTATGAGGGTCTACGTCTGCTACCCTCTGTCTGTGAACAGATAATAATTCAGCAGACCCTAATTAGTAAGATTGTCAAAGAACTCATTGGTTGGCAGCCTAAGGCTGCGTAGCCATATGCTCAAATTTTAACTAACTATTGTATATAATAATGTCGACTTTATTATTCTTTTTGCTGAATAAGACTAGTCATTCAAATTGACTACTGCAAAAGTACAGCTTTTTAATTGCAGCTTCATTACATCAATATTAAGAATTCGTTACATTGTAAAAATGTGACAACTGGTATAGGTTCTCTCTTACTTTTTAAGCCTTTCTTTTATATCATTAGCTTCTTTGTTCAGTTGTTTTGCAAGACTATCTTTGTATGCTGCCATTTCTATCATTTCATAATGGTGGCGGACAGAATCCTCATAAGCAATAACACGATTTCGTACGTTGTCTATAATATTTTCATCTCGTTGCACATTGAAATATTTTTCGATGTAGCGAATGTTCGGGTCATCTACTGGCAGAACCATCTTCAATGCCCTATATTTCAAGTCTGCCTCCTCCCAATCTTGGTGCTCTCGCCATTGGGTGAGATTGCCCCAAATGGAGA
>ENA-OUOU01002050-OUOU01002050.1-human-gut-metagenome-genome-assembly--contig:-NODE-2050-length-9880-cov-3.839491_pt1 | contig 9880 bp, 7 predicted proteins | sample MGYA00237936_ERZ548765 | MGnify/ENA primary metagenome ERZ548765 (study PRJEB26490, sample SAMN05356889) | human gut metagenome | biome: terrestrial biome; feature: human-associated habitat; material...
TCCTGCGCGGCGTATTCCTGCACATCATCCTCGCGGTGGCGCAGGGGCGCTGCAAGCTGGAACACCGGGATGCCGTCCTCGAGCTCGAGGCGCTTGGAGATGACACCGTTCCCGAGCAGAGAACCGTCGCAGGTCGTATTGCACTGCACGGCACAGGCGCCGAGCACGGGCGCGTCGTCATCGATGGACACGCCGGCCTCGGCCTCCGGCATCGGGCAGACGTCGCCGGCAAGACCGTATTCCTGCGCAACATCGATGTAATGCTCAGCCGCGTGCTGATTGAGCAGCACGGAGACGTAGGTGGACGGCGTCTCGCGGCTCAGGCACTTGAGCGTCGGGAAGCCCATCATGACGGCAGTCATCTCGTTTTCATCCACGAGCACGACCTTGTCGGAAAACTTCTTATCGTTGCCGATGCGGCGGTCGCCGCGGAAGAGGCTGTCGAGCAGCTTTGCCACGTCCTCAATGACGAGGTCCTGCTCCAGGTGGCAGATACGCAGATATTCATCGCGCAGACCCTGCGTGTGGCGGTCGACCATCATGGGCACGGCCAGATAGTTGGCCATCCAGCGATAGCGGAACATGGCCTTGATGTTGCGCGGCTTGATGATGAACTTTGCAAGGATGGTCATGATGTGCAGCCAGCGGCTGTAATCATAGAGCGTGTCCTTGACACCACGCCACTCGCGGCGGTTGCGTACCTTGCCCTCGGTATAAAACTTGCCGAAATTTTCGCAGCCGATTCTCTTGTTGGACATCACTGTTTCCCCCCTTGAATCTTCTTGATCTCCATGCTTTCCACGAATGCCTGCACACGGGTGCGCATCTGGCCGGAGGAAGCGATGTTATACGGACGGTCAACAGACAGCACCGGATAGCCGTAGTCATCGTTGAGAATGTGCGAACCGAGCATACGCTCATACGCCCACGGGTCGCAGAACTTGATCTGCTCGTAGATAATGCCGTCGGCCGCATACTCCTTAGCAAGGCTGTTGACGTATTCGCGGCGGCCGAGCATCTTGGGCATATCCATATAGCGCGGGCACTGGGCGCGATTCATGTACTGGCGGCAGATCTGGGTGAGCGCATCCTCGTCGTCCGTCAGCGTGATCGGATCACGGCCCGGGAACGAGCCGTAGCAGAAGCGGTCGGCGCAGACATAAGCGCCGGTGTCCTCGACGAGCTTGATGAAGTCAATATCATCGACCTCCGAGCCGACAACGACCACACGCGCGCGGTACGGATTTTTCTTATCCGGGCGGCGGGTCTTGAGCTCCTTGAGCGTCTCCTCCAGCTTGTCGATGAGCAGGTATTTCGGTGCGACATAGGTCGCAAGCGTGATGACGTGGAATTCATAGCCCGTGATGCGCGGATTGTCGCCCTTGCGGTACTCACCGATGGCACGCACAAGCTCGCACACGCGGTTATGCTCGGCAACGGCGCTGCGGATGGCCGCGTCCGACACATCGATGCCGTAGTGCTCGTGCAGCGGCGTGAGGATGTGGTTGCGGCACTGGAGCACATACAGATTCAGACCGTTGTCGTCGGCCTTCATCGGGATCTCCATGTACTCGTAGAAGAACTTCGGCTTGCTCTTGCCCATGGTCTTGAGCAGCTCCATGTTCTCGACGGCGCGGTTCATCATTGAGCAGCCGTCCGGCGTGATCATGCAGTCGGCGAAGTTGTAGCCGCCCTCGATGGCACGCTCCAGCAGTGCGCGGCTGTACTCGCACAGAAAGCTGGTCATGTAGTACGTGGCCATTTCCATGGAGCCGGTGCGCGGCGCGCGCAGGCGCGTTGAGAACGCTCCCGGCAGGTTCAGCAGCGGCTCGGGCGTGTTTTCGCAGGCATAGGCAACACAGATCTTCCCCTCATTCTGTGCCTGCGCGACCAGGTCATTGTGCGCTTCCTGCAAAAGGTTTTCGAAGTATAAAAGATGTTTCAGGTCTTTCATGGTTCACTCCCTCTTCATTTGTGTTTCTATCAAAAGCGGCTGCGCGGCCGCCTTTGTGTATCTTTGCTGCCCACAGGCAGAAGGCCCGGCGCGATCAGCGCGCCTCGATCTGCTTGATATTGATCTCATTGCCCTGCTGCAGCCAGGTCTTGCCGCTGCCGCAATGCGGGCAGGTCTTGCCGTATTGTACGGTCGGATAGGTTTGCTTACAGTCGTCGCACCAGGTGACGGCCGGGATGATCTCATACAGGAATTTCGTGCCTTGAATGATCGGCTCTTTCTTGGTATACCAGTTCCAGCAATCTTCAAGATATTCCGGCACAATGCCGGAGACCTCACCGAATTCGAGCGTGACCGACTCGATCTCGGTGAGGTTATTCTCCTCGGCGATCTCCTGCACCTGCTTGACGACGTAGGTAACGATGCTCAGCTCGTGCATGGGGGCTCCTTTCGGGAGGGCGGACACAGCGGAAGGGATGCTGTGCCCGCCGCAGGATGGATACTTATTTCTTGTCCGTAAGGGACTTCTTGATGATCTTCACCTGACGCTTGGCGGCATAAGGCGCGATTGCCTTGAACTTGTCCTCAGCCGGGATCATTTTGCTGTTTTGCGGCCGCACACGCTTGAGGTGGATGGCATCAAACTCGCACTTGGTCGTGCAGATACCGCAGCCGATGCACTTGTTCGGGTCGACAACACTGCGCCCGCAGCTCAGGCAGCGGGACGCCTCGGAGCGGATCTGCTCTTCGGTGAACGTCACGCGGTCATCCTGCATGGTGCGCACCTTCTTGCTGTCGATGGCAACGGCGGCACGTGCGGGCTTTTTGATCTTCTCGGTCGGCAGGACGATATCGTCCTTATTGAGCTCCTTGAACTCGCGCGTATTGCGGTGGATCGTCAGCGTCTGGCCCTTGTTGACGAAGCGGTGGATGGACACCGCACCCTCGCGGCCGGTCGCGATCGCATCAATCGTGTACTTCGGGCCGGTAGCGCAGTCACCGCCGACAAAGATGTCGGGCTCGTTGGACTGGAACGTCACGGCATCGTGTGCGATCAGGCGGCCGTCGGCCGTCTCTGCCGCTGTTCCTGTCAGAACGCCGCCGTAGACCGAGCGCTGGCCGATGGCGACCAGAACATTGGAGCACGGGACGGTGATAGTCTCATTTTCGTCATAGACCGGGGCGAACTTGCCGCTCGCGTCGCGGACGGACACGCAGCGCATGAGTTCGATGCCGGTGACCTTGCCGCCCTCGCCGAGGATGGCCTTCGGCGCCCAGGAGTTGTTGATGACGACGCCGTCAGCAATGCCGGCGTTCTTCTCATCCGGCACGGTCGGCATCTCCTCGTCCTTCTCGAGGCAGTACATATTCACGCTGCCCTTGGTCAGACGCAGGGCCGCGCGCGCCACGTCGATGGCCGCGTTGCCGCCGCCGATGACGACCACGTCGCCCGTGAGCTTCTTAAGCTTGCCGGCGTTGACTTCACGCAGGAAGTCGAGGCCGCTCTTGACACCGGTGAGATCCTCGCCGGCGATGTTGAGCTTCGACGCCTGCTGCAGGCCGACCGCGACGTAGAACGCCTGGTAGCCTTCCTCGCGCAGCTGCTGGATGGTGATGTCCTTGCCGACTTCGACGCCGCACTTAAACTCCACGCCCATCTCGCGCAGCACGTCGATCTCGGACTTGACGACGTCCTTGCCGATACGGAAGCTCGGGATGCCGTTGACGAGCATGCCGCCGGGTACGGCCTCTTTCTCGAACACGACCGGGCTGTAGCCCTCAATGGCCAGGAAGTAGGCGCAGGACATGCCGGCCGGGCCGCCGCCGATGATGGCGATCTTCTGGTCGAACTTCTCGTGCGTGCAGGAATTCATGGGCGGCACGTAGCGGTGCTCGGCCTTCATGTCCTGCTCGGCGATAAACTTCTTGATCTCGTCGATGGCCAACGGCTCGTCGACGGTGCCGCGAGTGCAGGCATCCTCGCAGTACTTTCTGCAGATGCTGCCGCAGACGGCCGGGAACGGGTTATCCTGCTTGATGAGCTTGAGCGCGTCCAGATAGCGGCCCTGCGCAGCCAGATTGATGTAGCCCTGAACGGCGATGTGCGCCGGGCAGGCGGTCTTGCAGGGTGCGGTGCCGGACTCGTGGCACTGCTTCTGGTTGTCGTTCTTATAGTTCGGGCTCCACATATGCTCGCCCCAGTGGTTGTCATCCGGCAGCGGCTGCTGCGGATAGACCACGGGTCCGGTCTTGGTGCACAGCTTCTGGCCGAGCTTGGCGGCACCGGCCGGGCAGACCTCGGCGCACTTGCCGCAGGCGACGCACTTCTCGGCGTCGACATGGGCGCGGTAAGCGGAGGCAGACATATTGGGCGTGTTGAACAGCTGGCTCGTTCTCAGCGCGAAGCAGGAGCCGAGCGCGCAGTTGCAGATGGCGAAGATCTTATCCTCACCGTCGATGTTCGTGATCTGGTGGACATAGCCGTTGTCCTCGGCGCGCTGGAGGATCTCCATCGCCTCTTCATAGGTAATGTCGCGGCCCTTGCCGGTCTCGCGGCAGTAGTCGGCAAACTGGCCGACGGCAATGCACAGCTCGTCCTGCAACTCGCCGCAGCCCTCGCCCTGAATGCGCATGGCGTTGCGGCAGGAGCAGTAGCCGACGCCGATGTGGCCATCATACTTTTTCAGCCAGTGGGAGATGTGCTCGACATCGACCGACTCGTTCGTGGCCGGGATGGCCTTTTCGACCGGGATGACGTGCATGCCGATGCCGGCGCCTCCGGGAGGCACCATGCAGGTGATCTTCGTCAGCGGCAGAAACGCCATGCGCTCGAAAAACTGCGCGATCTCCGGATGCTCCTCGACCTGCTGCAGGTTCATGTTCATCAGCTCTGCAGAGCCGGGCACGAAGATCGGCAGCGTCCACTGCTTGTGGTGATCGGCGTTCTCCCAGTTGTACTCGAGCAGGCCGATCATGGACATCTGGTCAAACAGCTGCTCCACGTAGACGGGGTCCTTGCCGACCTTCTTGCCGATCTCGGCCGGCGTGGTCGGCACGCGCACCTTCATCGCGAGCGCAAGCTCCGCCATCTCGTCGGTGACGACGCTGGCCAGGCCATAATACTCGGGCGAAGTCTCGTCGAGCTGGGTCATGCCGAGCTTGACGTCCACACGGTCGGTGATCTTTTTGCCTAGTTTCAGGATCAGTTCTCTTGCCATTTTCAGGCTCCTTTCTTCCCCTTGAATAATTTCCGTTGCATTCCCTGATTTGTGAATTCATACACAAGGATTGTAACACATCTCACACACACAATTCAATAGACAAATGTGCATTTTACCGTAAAATGCAGCAAAAATGCCGCCGTTCTGCCCGTCGGGGTTGACATTTTACACAATCAGTGTTATGTTTTTGCTGACCGTATGGTTAATTTTCGTATATTTGCAGAGGTGAGCGCAAATGCCTCGGATCCGGGTCCATGTTCTGCACTGCGGGAGGATCGGCGTCGCGCCGGATCTCCCGGCGAGCGGCCAGTGGCGCTGGCCGGCGAAGGCCGACGCACGGCGCACAAAAGCGGATGCACGCATCTGGCTGCCGGTGTCGGCGTATCTCGTGGAGCACCCGAAGGGGCTGTTTCTGGTCGACGCCGGTCTGCCGCGCACAGTGAGCCCGACCGGGGTGGAGGATCGCGCGGCGCAGCTGCGCATGTTCGGCCGCGGGTGGTACACGCTCGTGCACAGCGTCGTCGCGCCGGGACAGTCGATCGGCGAGCAGCTGGCCGCGCGCGGCATCCGGCCGCGGGATCTGGACTATGTGCTCTTTTCCCACCTCGACCCGGATCATATCGCCGGCATCAGCGAGGTGCGGGGCGCAAAGCGCCTGCTCGTGCCGGAGGAGGAATACTTCTGGTCGTGCCGCGTCAACCTGCGCTACACCTCGCGCAGGCTGTGGATCGACGAGCCGCCGGAGCGCTTCTGGTACCGCGTGAACCACATCGGGCCAGAGAGCCGCTCCTACGACCTCTTCGGTGACGACTCGGTGCATCTCGTGCACATCGCAGGTCACACGGAGGGGATGTTTGCAGCGCTCATCCGAAACGGCGAGCGCTATGTGCTGCTCAACGCCGACGGTGCGGCGAGTCCCCGCTCGTGGGCGGAGGGCACGGTGCCCGGCATCTGCGAAAACAGCGTGCGCGCCAAAAAGGCGCTCGACTGGATCGGCAGCATGAGCAGCGATCCCGCGTGCGTGGCGTCGCTGTGCAGCCACGATCCCGATATAGCACCGCAAACGATCGAATTTTAGAATAGATACGTTCATTTTTTCTAATGCATATTTCATACCGGTTTTGTGGATTTTGGGGTTGACAAGCGCGGGGAACTGCGTTATACTGCGCTCGTTTCCACAGAAAACCGTGATTTTGAACGAAAGGAGACGCGTTGTATTATGAAGTTTGCTCAGACGAACAACATGATGATGGCTATGATGATGTACATGCCCGGCTGCATGTGCATGTTTCGTCGTGCTCAGAAATATGACTCGTCTTGTGTTCGCTTCCAATAACGGCTGATCCAAATTCCAAGCCGTATCCGCAGAGGCCGGAAGACAACGAGTCTTCCGGCCTCTGCTTTTTTGTTCCGAAAAATTCATTCTGCGAGGGAGAATCCACCATGATCGAAATCGAACATCTCAACAAGACCTACCCCTCTCCGACCGGCGACATCCACGCCCTGCGGGATGTGGACCTGCGCATCGAGGACGGGGAGATCTTCGGCATCATCGGCCTGAGCGGTGCCGGCAAGAGCACGCTCGTGCGCTGCATCAATCTCCTCGAACGGCCGACCTCCGGCACGGTGCGCATCGACGGGCGCGACATGACGCAGCTCAGCCGACGCGATCTGCTCAAGGCGCGGCAGGACATCGGCATGATCTTCCAGAGCTTCAACCTGCTCGAGCAGCGCACGGTGCTGCGCAACATCTGCTTCCCGCTCGAGATCGCGGGCGTCAAGCGCGACAAGGCGCAGGCGCGCGCCGAGGAGCTGCTCGAACTCGTCGGTCTGTCCGACCGCGCGAAGGCCTATCCCTCGCAGCTTTCCGGCGGCCAGAAGCAGCGCGTGGCCATTGCCCGTGCCCTGGCGACGCGGCCGAAATACCTCCTGTGCGACGAGGCCACCAGCGCCCTCGACCCGAACACCACGCAGTCGATCCTCCGCCTGCTCAAGCAGATCAACCAGACGCTCGGCGTGACGATCGTCGTCATCACGCACGAGATGCGCGTCATCGAGCAGATCTGCCAGCGCGTGGCCGTCATCGACCAGAGCTGCATCGCCGAGATCGGCAACGTCAGCGATGTGTTCACCCACCCGAAATCCGACATTGCCAAAGCGCTCATCCTTCCCAAGAGCCCGACCGAGAACCTCCCGCCGTGCACGGGCAAGCGGCTGCGCCTCGTCTTCGACGGCAGCTGCTCCAACGAGCCGGTCATCTCGCGCATCACGCTCGAGTGCCACGTGCCGGTGAACATTCTCTTCGCCGACACCCGCATCGTCGAGGGCAGCATCTACGGCCACATGGTCATCGACCTGCCCGACGATCCGCAGCAGTTCCACGATGTACTGCGCTGGCTCGAGCACAACCACATCTCTTATCTTCAGGAGGTTTAAGCCATGTCTGAATTGCTCATCAAGCTCTGGCAAAACGGCATCCTGCAGCTCGGTATCTGGGAGACCATTTACATGACGCTCATCTCCACGTTCTTTGCCTATCTCATCGGCCTGCCGGTCGGGCTCATCCTGCGCATGACCGACCGCGACGGCATCCACCCCATCGGCTGGCTCAACCGCACGCTCGGCATTATCGTCAACGCCCTGCGCAGCATCCCGTTCATCATCCTCATGGTCGCCATGCTGCCGGTGGCAAAGTTCGTCGTCGGCACGAGCCTCGGCAACCGCGCCGTGATCGTGACGCTCGTCATCGCCGCCGCCCCGTATGTGGCACGCATGGTCGAGTCCGCCGCCAAGGAAGTCAACGCCGGCGTCATCGAGGCCGCGCAGTCCATGGGCGCGTCCACGTTCCGCATCATCTGGAAGGTCATCATCCCGGAGGCCAAGCCCGCGCTCATCACCGGCGGCGTCATCTCCACCGTGACCATCCTCGGCTACTCCGCCATGGCCGGCACGATCGGCGGCGGCGGCCTCGGTCAGATCGCCATCACCTACGGCTATCAGAAGTATGACGATCAGATCGTCTGGCTGTGCGTGGCGCTGACCATCCTCATCGTGCAGATCCTGCAGGAATTCGGCATGTACATCGCCCGCCGCACCGACCGGCGCGCGCACAGCTGACGGGAGGTGCCGCCCATGCGTCTGCATTATCCCGCGCTGCTGCGCGTGAACATCCGGCGCGGACGAATGTGTCCCCCGCCGAACCGCACACCCGATCATCCGTACCCACACAAATTCTAAAAAAATATAACATAAAGGAGAACCTGAAATGAAAAAGATCACTTCCCTCATCCTCGCCCTCGTGCTGGCGTTCTCACTCGTGTCTCTGAGCGCCTGCGGCGACAAGGCCACCGACGATAAAAACAGCGATTCTGCCGACGACAAGGTCATCACCGTCGGCGCCAGCGCCACCCCGCACGCCGAGATCCTCGAGCAGGTCAAGCAGGTGCTTGCCGACGAGGGCTACGAGCTCAAGATCGTCACCTATGACGACTATGTCCTGCCGAACCAGGCTCTGGCCGACGGCACGCTCGACGCGAACTACTTCCAGCACAAGCCCTATCTTGACAGCTTCAACGCCAAAAACGGCACAAGCCTCGTCTCCGTCGGTGCCATCCACTACGAGCCGTTCGGCATCTACGGCAACGGTGTCACCAACCTGAAGGATCTCGCCAAGGGCGCGACCATCATCATCCCCGCCGACGACAGCAACGAGACCCGCGCCCTGTTCCTGCTGCAGCAGGAGGGGCTGATCAAGCTCCCCGATGACGCAGACGCCGCCAAGGGCGTGAGCACGCTCGACATCGTCGACGACGGCGGCTACAACATCGTCACCGTGCAGGCCGACACCGTCCCGGCTCAGCTCAAGAATGCGAGCGCCGGCACCATCGCCGTCATCAACGGCAACTATGCGCTGGCCGCCGGTCTGAAGATCAGCGACGCGCTCGCCACCGAGAACGCCGACGGCACCGCCGCGCAGACCTACGCCAACATCATTGCCGTGCGCTCCGGCGACGAGAACAGCCCGAAGACGCAGGCGCTGCTCAAGGCGCTCAAGACCGACGCCGTCAAGCAGTACATTGCCGACACCTACAACGGCGCTGTCGTTGCAAGCTTCTGATTAATCTCTCTCCCCACTCTTTTCTGAAAAATGCAAAAAGCCCCCGACCACGTGTCGGGGGCTTCGTGCATTATCGGGCGGCGTTATGCGCATAGCTGTTGTCGACAAGGCGGTCAAAGTCCACCCAGTCGGCGTGCTCGAGCACACCCGCCGTCTCCATGACGGTCTCGAGCCGCTCAAGGGACGAGCGCGCCATGACCGGCGTCGCGTTCCACGCGTCGATGTCCTTGTAGCGCTGCACGACCTGCGTGAGCACGGACACGCCCGTGTCCGGAAACTGCGGGGCGATGATGGCGGCAGTCTCGGCCGCGTCGTGCCCGGCGATCCATGTCAGCGCACGCGCAACGGCGTTCGTAAAGCGCTGCACCACGTCCGCGTGCTCCCGGATGTACGTCTGCGAGGCGAAGTAGGCCGTATACGGGATCTCGCCGCTTTCCTGCCCGACGGACGCAAGGATATACCCCTTGCCCGCCTGCGCGACCTCGGTGGCCGTCGGCTCAAAGAGCGTGACAAAATCGCCGTTGCCGCCGGTGAACGCCCCGGCCATCATGTTGAACTGCACCGTTGTATCCACATCCTGTCTCTTAT
>ENA-OUOU01002054-OUOU01002054.1-human-gut-metagenome-genome-assembly--contig:-NODE-2054-length-9872-cov-3.806051_pt1 | contig 9872 bp, 9 predicted proteins | sample MGYA00237936_ERZ548765 | MGnify/ENA primary metagenome ERZ548765 (study PRJEB26490, sample SAMN05356889) | human gut metagenome | biome: terrestrial biome; feature: human-associated habitat; material...
TTCAATAAACTCCGCCCTAGGACTTGATTGTTTGGGCAGTGTAATTCGCTCACCGTTATAACGCCATAGATACTCATCTTCGGGCGCCTCGTGCCTAACCATGCTAGACACTATAATCTTCAAATCCTTCGTTATGGTTATAAGCCCTTGGTCAAATGCCCTATCGTGAAGAGCATTCAAAAGCAATCCGTTGTCTGGCGCAAGCCTCTCAGTTTTGGGATCGGACGCCTTCCATGGCTTGATGTGGCTTGCTACCAGTAATTTCTGATTCGATAGACCTGTTAAACAGCAATGCGAGTTGTAATTAACGAGCAATGTATTACGAAAGAACTGCTGATTAACGCGGGTTGAGATAATCACATCACGATCTCGTCCTTCCGGCAAGCTAGCTCCAATTGCATCTTGCAGATCGTCGCTCATCACATCGCCCGAATCAAGTTGATCAAGCTGGCCAAAGAAAGCATCAGCCGCTTCCTCAATCAACTCGTCGCCACCCGATGAGTACTCCGCCCATACCATCTTGTCCATCTTGCTGGCATTAACCATTCCCACCTTGCCGCGCGCACGACGTCGTTCATCAAACGAAGCGAGGTTCCATATCTTCAAGGAAACCGCTGCCGGCGTTCTACCGATGGCGCGGGCTAACGTCTGCACGTCCTCACCTTTGTCATCAATCAACCTTGCAGGCAGAGCAAGGTACAAAAACAACGCCGCCAGGGTTTCTTCCCTCGACCAGTTTTTTCTTCGCTCCGCCATATCGACCATCTCGCTTGCACGTCATTTGCTCAGTGAGACCAGGATAACCCAAAGTACCCGATTCAAAACTGTCCCGGACGATTCCCCGCGCCACCCAAAAACTCATCCAACATTAATCCTGGCTCAAGAATCGCTTAATCTATAACCTGCACTATAGAGTTCGACCAAGGGCGGGGCGGCGCAACGCAGACCGCCGAACGCAACGCTCGCGCCCGAGCAAATTGCCCGGCGTCGCGCCCATCGAACGAAAGGACAGGTCATGGACGACCTCGAAAAAGTTGAAACCATCCGCACCAAGTGCAACGTGAGCTACACCGATGCCAAAGCCGCGCTCGACGCCGCCGACGGCAACGTTCTGGATGCCATCATTTGGCTCGAGTCGCAGGGCAAGACACAGACCACGTCAGCGCACGCCGCCACCGAGTCCGCGCCGGTCGACGAGCCCTCGGCCGAGATGGTTGCCGCGCAGGCCGCCTACGAAAAGTCGAGCGAAAAGACCGACTTCTCCAAGAAGATGGACAGCGTGTGGGAGTACCTCAAAAAGCTCTTCCGCCTGAGCCTGGACACCAAGTTTATCGCCACGCGCCGCGATGCGATCATCCTCAACATCCCCATCCTGATTCCCATCGTCGCGCTGTTTGCCTGGGGCGCCACGATATGGCTGATGCTGATTGGCCTGTTCTTTGGCATGCGCTACCGCATCGACAGCGACGGCGACGTGCCCGGCAGCATCAACAACCTTATGAATCACGCCGCCGATGCCGCGGACGACATCAAGCAAAATCTGAACGACGACAAGTAATCGCAGACGGGGGCACGCATGGCACGGATCCTGATCGTAGAGGACGAGGAAAAAATCGCCCGCTTTGTGACACTCGAGCTGGAGCACGAGGGCTACCAGGTGGAGCACGCCGCGGACGGCCGCACCGCCGTGGACCTGGCGTTGGAGCGCGACTACGATCTGATTCTGCTCGATGTGCTGTTGCCGCAGCTCAACGGCATGGAGGTCCTGCGGCGCGTCCGCAAGCACAAGGATGTGCCGGTGATCATGGTCACCGCGCGCGATGCCGTGATGGACAAGGTGGCCGGGCTCGATGCCGGCGCCGACGATTACCTGACCAAGCCGTTTGCGATTGAGGAGCTGTTCGCACGGATCCGCGTGGCGTTGAAGCGCTCGGAGGCCGTGCGGGCGGCTTCGGGCGTTGGCGGCGTTGGGGCCGGGGAGGGCGCTACGGGTGCCGCTGCGATACCCCCGACTGGCGCCTCGGCCAAGACCTCTGCCGTGCCCTCCCCCGCCGCGCTCACCGTGGGTTCGGTCACGCTCGACCCCGACCGCCGCGAAGTCACGGTCGGCGGCTCGCCCATCGCGCTCACGGCCCGCGAGTTCGACGTCCTCGCCCTGCTTATGGCGCATGCCGAGACCGTGCTCACGCGCGAGCGCATCGCGCACGAAGCGCTGGGCTACGAATACGTGGGCGACACCAACAACGTCGACGTGCACATCGCACACCTGCGTGCCAAGATCGAGGACGCCGGCGGCGCCCGCATCATCCAGACCGTGCGCGGGGTGGGCTATGTCTGCCGCGCGTAACGCCGAGGCCAAGCGCGTCACCTCCATCGCCCGCGCCATCAACTGGAGCTATATGTGGCGCCACTTGATGAGCTACGTCTGGCTCGATCTGCTGCTGATGGTGATTGCGGCGGCGATCCTCGTCTATGGATACAACCAGACGCTGCCCGACGGCGCGTTTACCGCAGGATGGATCCCCGGCGCCACCGTTCGCGGCATGTCGCTGAAGCCCGCGCGCGGCTGGGACCTGACAACGCTCACCTATACCGTCGAGCTTGCGCGCACCACCAAGACCTTCCCCCTCGCGCAGGACCTCGTCACGCTATGGCCTCTCTACCTTGTCGTTGTGGGTTGGCAGGTCATCAGCGCGCTCAACATGCTCGGCGGCGCCCGCCGCGTGCGCCGCACCATGGCGCCGCTCAACGATCTGGCCCTGCGCGTGGACGAGCTCGGCCGCATGCAGCTCTCCGGCGGCAAGATGGAAACGCTGGAGCAGGCCATCGAGCGCGCAAGCGTCGACTCGCCGAGCGTCACCACCGGCGACGCCGACCTGGCAAGCATCGAGGTCGCACTCAACCGCCTGCTGCGCCAGATGCAAGAGGCCAAGCTGCAGCAGATGCGCTTTGTCAACGACGCGAGCCACGAGCTGCGCACGCCCATCGCGGTGATTCAGGGCTACGTGAACATGCTCGACCGCTGGGGCAAAGACGACCCGGACGTGCTGGCAGAATCCATCGCGTCCCTCAAGGCCGAAAGCGAGCACATGCAAGAGCTCGTGGAACAGCTGCTGTTTTTGGCACGCGGCGATGCCGGGCGCACGGTCCTGCGGCGTGCGCATACCAACCTGGCCGCACTGGTCGGCGAGGTATGCGAGGAATCGCAGATGATCGATACCGAGCACACGTATCGGCTGGCCTTTGACGCTGCGCTTGTCAGCGACCCGCGCTGCGACGCGCCCGTCGACGTGGCGCTCGTGAAGCAGGCTCTGCGCGTGATCGTGCAAAACGCCGCCAAGTACTCGGATGCGGGAACGACCGTCACATTTGGCGTAGCGCCGGATGCGGGCGCGGGCACGATCGACATAAGCGTTGAGGACGAGGGCATCGGCATGAACCAGGAATCCGCAGCTCACGCGTTTGAACGGTTCTACCGCGCCGACAATGCACGCGATGCCGGCGCACAGGGCTCGGGTCTGGGGCTTGCCATTGCCAAGTGGATCGTCGATAGCCATGGCGGCGTCATTGGCGTGACCTCAGTCGAGGGCGTCGGCAGCCGCTTTACGATTCGCCTGCCGCGCTAGGAAGCCCCTCGGCATAAATAAAGGGATAGGGCCACACGGCCCTATCCCTTTTTGCTAGCTATGGCAGCTTGTGCGCTACTCGCGGCACAGATGCACGGCGAAACCGGCGAACTCGCGCTTAAAGTACACGAGCTTGGTGCTACCGTCGGGCAGCAGAGCGCGCGACTCTTCGTTGACCTCGAGCCCGCGCTCGGCAAACCACTTCTCGGCCGCATCAATGTCGTTGACGGCAAAGCCGATGTGGCCCTTGGTGCCACGACCATTCTGCTTCATGACCTCGACCAGCGAATCGTTAAAGTACGAAACCGGGGTCTCGATAACGGGCAGACCCATCATCGTCGAGAACAGCTCCGCGATCTCCAGGGCGTCTGCCGGGTCGGTGGCGTTAATGCCCACATGGGCAACGCGCATGCCAAAGAGCTCGACCGGATTGGCGTTCTGCTCACTCATGCAGTCAGCGCCTACTGAGCCATGACGTCAAGAACGGCCTTCTCGGCAGCGACGCGGTTCATGCCGGTCATGAAGGGCACGCCGCTCACGTACGGGCAGGTGAGGCCCTCGGGGGCAACGGTGGTGGCGATCAGCAGGTCGGCGCCCTCGTCGCAAACGTCCTTGGCCTCGGAGATGGCGCACTGCACGATCTCGTACTTGTCGGCGTAACCGTTGGCGTCGAGCAGGGTGGCGACCTTCTGGGCAACGAGCGTGGAAGTAGCAGCGCCAGCACCGCAAGCCAAAACGATCTTCTTCATAGGTAATGTCTCCCTTCATGGTTTACTTTAGGTAAGTGTACCGCAGCGAGCGATGGCGCTCGGCCTCGATGCGCTTTTATGCCAGTTTGCTTGCACGCCGCGTATAATACATCTAGCACGTGTTGTCATACCGCTCGCTTTAAGAGCGACTAAGGACTCTGAAATGCCCGATTCCCGCACCCTCTGGACCGCCGTCGTTATCATCTGCATCGCCGTGTCGGTGTTCTTTAGCGTCAAAAAACGCACCACGTTCAAACGCCTGCAGCAATTGATGGCCGCCAAGCAGTGGGACGAGTTCGATCGTTTGCTCGACGGCAAACTCACCAGCATGCTGTACCCGCGCTACAACCGCGACTACCTGCGCCTGAACTCCTATCTGCTGCGCGAGGACCACAAGCGCGCCGACGAGATGTTCGATTTGCTGCTGGGACTCAACCTGCCCAAGATGCAGCGCGTCGACCTGGTCATTAAGGCCTTTAACTACTACGTTGGCCAGGAGGACCGCAAAAAGTCCAAGGAGCTCCTGCACGAGATCAAGGGCTTTGAGGGCGGTCAGGCCGAGGCAGTTGCGCACGAGTGCCAGCTGATGTACGACACGATGATCCTCAAGCGTCACAACGACATTCCCGAGCTGGAGCGCATGCTCGAGGATGTCGGCGACGACCCGGTCAAGCGCTGCCGACTGGAGTACCTGCTGGCCCTGCAGTACAAGAACAAGGGCGACGAGGCAAAGTTTGCCGAGTACTTGGAAAAGTCGGGCCAGCACTCGATGGCCGTCAACGCGTAACGGACGGCTTGTGCTAGACTTCTAGTCTCACGGGGGCGTGGCGGAATTGGCATACGCAGGAGACTTAAAATCTCTCGCCGCAAGGATTGTGGGTTCGAGTCCCACCGCCCCTACCATATGGAGCTTTCGAGCCCGTGTCCCCAAGGGATGCGGGCTCGTTTCTTTTAGATGCCGGCGGGGCTCTAAGTTGCGGTGGAATAGTTCCTGTTTTGGCAGTTTATCAGCCCATTTAGGAACTATTCCACCGCAACTTAGGTTGGTATTTACACATTTTCCGATGGAAAAACGTGGCTGTCTCGCACATTTTCCGATGGAAAAACGTGGTTGTCTCGCACATTTTCCGATGGAAACGACCAAATGGCCTTATACTAGCCGAGAGGGTTGGGAGGCAATATGCAGCGACAGCTTATGAGTGAACTTATCGCTTGGAAATCAAGGGCGAATCGCAAACCTCTCTTGCTTAAGGGAGCCCGCCAGACAGGAAAGACGTGGCTTCTTAACGAATTCGCAAGTCAGCAGTATCGAAACGTCATTCGTTTTGACTTTATGCTCGAGCCGAGCGCACGTTCGCTGTTCGATGGGGACCTCGACCCCAAGCGCATCATCTCCCAGATAGAACTCCTACGTGGCCAAACCGTAACGCCGGAAGACGCGCTCATCATCTTCGACGAGATCCAAGAGGCGCCACGCGGGATCACCTCGCTCAAGTACTTCAACGAGCTTGCACCCGAATACCACATCGTAGCAGCCGGTTCCTATATGGGCCTCGCGCTCCGACGTGAAAACGAGTCATTTCCCGTCGGCAAAATCGACCAGCTCACTATGCATCCCATGGGGTTTGCCGAGTTCGTTCGCGCCGTCGACGGCAACCCGCTCGCCGACGCCATCCTTGCCGCAGACATGAACCTTCTAGCAAACGTCACCGAAAAGCTCAAGCACTTGCTCAAGGAATACCTTGTTGTCGGTGGTATGCCCGAAGTTGTCTCCGCTTTCGCCGAGACACGCGACTTCATCGAAGCCCGAAGGCTTCAGCAGCAAATCATCGAGGCTTACGAATCCGATTTTGGCAAACATGCACCCGCCCGCATCGTCGAGCGCATGAGGTTGGTTTGGAAATCCCTTCCCGGCCAGCTTGCAAAGGAGAACAAGAAGTTTGTCTATGGCGCCCTTCGCCCCGGAGCGCGCGCACGCGATTTTGAGGAAAGCCTCCAGTGGCTCACGGACTACGGAATCGTTCATAAGGTGCCGCGTGTTTCCGCTCTAAAGGCACCGCTCTCGAGCTACGAAGACCTCTCGGGTTTCAAACTGTTCTGCATCGACGCCGGCATCCTCGGAGCGCTCTCCGGTCTCTCTCCGGCCATCGTTCTTAACGGATCCGCTGTTTTTACCGAGTTCAAAGGTTCGCTGACCGAACAATACGTCGCGCAGGAGCTTTTGCTCCAGGACAAAACTCCCGCGTATTGGTCCTCTACCTCTGGCAATGCCGAAACCGACTTTGCCATCGACCATGCGGGAACCGTGCTTCCGCTTGAGGTCAAGGCGGCAGAGAACCTTAAAGCGAAGAGCCTGAAAATAGCCTGCGAAAAATTCAAACTCGAACGTTGCGTGAGGAGCTCCCTGGCGACATATAGAGACGAGGGCACGCTCGTCAATATTCCGCTTTGGGAAATTGGGCAAATCGACAAACTGGCATAAAGGCTGCGGAGGCGCTCAGCAGGGGCTGTTCCCAGGTGCCGGCAGAAAAGGAACGTCCCCAGGTGCTGGCTGTTGAGTTGCGGTGGAATAGGGACTGTTTGGTGCCCGAAAGGGCGATTTTAGTCCGTATTTCACCGCAACTTATAAGGGGATGGTTAAAGGGTGCTGAGGCTCGGGGTCCAGGCGATGGTGGGAGTCGCGCCGTCGAGGGTCTCGTTGATGGTGGCGGCCATGCCGGCGAGGAGGCTGTTCTCACTTACGGTGAGCGACTCGTAGCCACCGGCACGCATGAGCTCACGGATCACCACGGCGCCGGCCAGAATCACGCCCGCGCGCTTGGGCTGCACGCCCGGCAACGCGGCAATGCCTGCAACATCCAACGCAGACATGTGCTCGATAGCGGCCGAAATCTGCTCCATCGAAAGCTCGCGCAGGTGCACAAAGCTCGAGTCGTACGGCTCCAGTTCGTGGACCAGCGCCACGAGCGTGGTAACGGTACCGCCCACCGCGACGAGGCGCTCGGCGCGCTCAAAGTCGACAGGCAGGCCCTCAAAGTAAGCCCCGAACTGCTCGCCCGCCCATACGCCAGCGGCGGCAAGTTCACTGTCCGTTGGCGGCAGCGCCGAGAAAAACCGTTCCGTCACGCGACGGCAACCGATGTCCAGCGAGCGCGTTCCCTCCAGCGCAAAGACGCTGCACTCCGGAGCGTATACGCCCGTCGCGAGCTCCGTGGAGCCGCCGCCCGAATCCGCGACGATGATGCGCTCGCCGGCAAAGTCGTGCGCCACGCCAAAAAATGTCAGGCGCGCCTCGACCTCGCCCGGAATCACCTGTGGTTTGAGCCCCAACTCGCGCAGGCCGTCCAGCAGCAGCGCGGCATTGGACGCATCGCGCGCGGCACTCGTGCAGGTGGTGCAGACGCACACGGCCCCAAAGGTACGCGCCTCATCCACAAACATGCGGCATGCGGCGAGCACGCGCTCGACCGCCGCCTCGCAAAAGCGGCCCGTCGCGTCCACGCCCTCGCCCAGATCGGTAATCTCGGTATGCTTGGACGATTCCACGATCGCCCCGCCCTCGACCTGCGCTAGCACTAGTCGCGACGACACCGTTCCCAGGTCGATCGCGGCCACCTTATATCGTTTGCAATTTGTCATTGCGGGCTCTCCTCCGGGCGCTACTCGCCGTTGGACACGACCGTCTGGCCCTCGACGCCGTTAAATCCAAACAGCATGTCGAGCGTCTGGATGTACCACGGCGCGTCCTTGCCGACTTCTTCGATCTCCTTGGCCACCTCGCTGGCCTTCTTGGCGTTCGACGACTTCTTTTCAGCCGACGACGAATCCGAATCCTCGTCCAGACCCTGTACTTCAATCCTCTTCTCGCCAGGCATCACCAGGCCCAGGTCCTCAGATGCCGCGTCCTTGATACCCTCCTCCGAGAGCAGCTTGTCGACGCTTTTTTGCAGCTCATCATTGTATTGCTGGCGAATCTCGACCTGCTTGGCCAAGATATCGCTCGAACGCTTTGCCACGTACAGGTCGCGCACGGGGAAATACAGACTCACGAGCACCAGGGCAACGACGATGCCGATGAATAGCCCTCGCTGAGGACCGTGGGTAAAGTCGTAGATCGCCTTGACCACCGCGTTGTCGTTGGCGTAGTGCATAAAGTCCGAGCCCGAAAGACGGTTCGAGGGCCTACTCGGCTTTTCATGCGTTTGAGCCGAGGAACGCTGAACATGCGACGAACGTGCCGGGCGCACCGGTCCATCTGCCGAAGTATTCGATTGAGCATTGGGGCGCGAGGTACTTGTCGGGCGCTGCATGGAGCGGTCGGCGCCGGCGTAGGCGGACCCACCGAGCTGCACCGTGCGCGCACGGCGAGGCGACGGCTCACGCGAACCGGCGGAATAGTACCTGTTGTCGTAAATCTGATCCATGTGCGCCTTGTGCGGTTGAGGTTTGTTTGCGCTAAGTATTCTAGTTATAGCACGAGCGCGCGCACCGCCTTCGCCAGCCTTTGCTCGACATAAAAAAGGCGCTGAGCCGTATGGCCCAGCGCCCATGGCGCTTTGCAGCATCCAGTCAAGGCGGGACGGAACCGAGTCAGCCTCCCCCTCGCCAAATTCGCCCGTTTAGCGAATGTTGTAGAACGCGGCCTTGCCGGCGTAGCGCGCGCTGCCCTCGAGCTCGTCCTCGATGCGGATGAGCTGGTTGTACTTGGCGATACGGTCGCTGCGGCACGGGGCGCCCGACTTGATCTGGCCGGCGTTGACGCCCACGACCAGGTCGGCGATCGTGGAGTCCTCGGTCTCGCCGGAGCGGTGGCTCACGATGCAAGCGTAACCGGCCTCCTTGGCGGTCTCGATGGCCTCGAGCGACTCGGTGAGCGTGCCGATCTGGTTGACCTTGACCAGGATCGCGTTGGCGGCACCCAGCTCGATGCCCTTCTTGAGGCGCTCGGTGTTGGTGACGAACAGGTCGTCGCCCACCAGCTGCACCTTGTTGCCAATGCGACGGGTGAGCTCGACCCAGCCGTCCCAGTCCTCCTCGGCCATGCCGTCCTCGATGGAGATGATGGGATAGGTGTCGACGAGCTTCTCCCAGTAATCGACCATCTGAGCGCTCGTATACTCAACGCCCTCGCCCTTGAGCTCGTACATGCCGGTCTCGGCGTTGTAGAACTCGGTCGAGGCCGGGTCCATGGCGTACATGAAGTCGACGCCGGGCTTAAAGCCAGCCTTCTCGACGGCCTTGGTGATGTACTCGAACGGCTCGGCATTGGTCTTAAGGTTGGGGGCAAAGCCGCCCTCGTCGCCCACGGAGGTGGCCAGGCCCCTGGCCTTCAGGATGGAAGCCAGAGCGTGGAACACCTCGGCGCACCAGCGCAGGGCTTCCTTGAAGCTGGGCGCGCCCACAGGCATGATCATAAACTCCTGCGTGTCCACGGTGTTGGCAGCGTGTGCGCCGCCGTTCAGGATGTTCATCATGGGCACGGGCAGGCGGTTGCCGT
>ENA-OUOU01002055-OUOU01002055.1-human-gut-metagenome-genome-assembly--contig:-NODE-2055-length-9871-cov-3.179808_pt1 | contig 9871 bp, 9 predicted proteins | sample MGYA00237936_ERZ548765 | MGnify/ENA primary metagenome ERZ548765 (study PRJEB26490, sample SAMN05356889) | human gut metagenome | biome: terrestrial biome; feature: human-associated habitat; material...
TTGACCGACATGACAATGGCATCACGCAAATACTGATACCCCTTGATGTGTGCCGGAACTCCGATCTCATGAATGATCTCAGTCACATCTGCCTCAAGATTCTTCTCGCTGACATCCTCTGCCTTCTCGTAGGCATTCACCTTGCGCGGCTCCGTGCTCTTTCCTGTTTTTGCTGTCTTTGCCTTCTTGATCCGGTTGATCACCATGTCATTGTCAAACGGCTTCATAATATAGTAATCTGCACCTAATTCAAATGCATCTTCCGTAATTTTTTCCTGACCGATTGCACTGATCATAATAAACGTCGGATGTTTTTTGATTGTCTTATCATGATTCACACGGTCTAATACTCCAAGTCCATCTAATTTTGGCATTACAATATCAAGCAAGACAACATCCGGTTCCTTTGTCTTGATCACATTGTAAGCCTCTTCCCCATCTTTAGCAGTTCCAACGACATTGAGTTCCTCATCACTCTCGATGATAGCCCCCAATAACCGCAACATTCTCTCATTATCATCTGCGATTGCTACATTCAGTTTCTCCATGCTGGTCCTCCTGCTGACTTATTTCAAACATATGTAAAAGCCACGTCTTCCCTTTTCCTGGCAAATCTTTACATGTGTTATCAGCATACTCATTTTCCTCTCGTAAATTTTGTCGAACTTCGTCGGCAAGTGTACCAAAGGACTTTATTTTACAATTTCTTTTTTCATTCTACCATATTCTCAATAAAAATCCCATAGCCCATGGACGAATCTGAGACAAAGACATGTGTCACGGCGCCGATTATTTTTCCATCCTGAAGGATGGGACTGCCACTCATTCCCTGCACAATACCGCCTGTCATGTCTAAAAGCTGCTCATCCGTCACCCGGAATAGAATTCCTTTATTCGCCTCTCTTCCACTGTAATCAAGACTCTCTATCTCAATCGCATACTCTTTCTTCTCTCCGGTAAAACCACAGATGATCGTCGCCGGTCCCTGTTTAATATCCTGCTTGTAACAGATGTTATAGTAATCTCCACGCGGCAGTGCTGCAATATTTCCATCCAGTTTTCCATAAATACCAATGTCTGTATTTTCCTCGATTGTTCCAAGGCAGTCAGCACTCTGGTAACGGATCATTCCCGATAATTCGCCCGGATTTCCTTTTTGTCCTTTTTTCACTCCGATGATCTGTGCATTGTATACATAGCCTTCACGCATCTGGATGCGCTCGCCGACATCTCCATCGCTGACGGCATGCCCTAAAGCACCATAGGTTCCATCTTCTTTGTAATACGTCAAAGTTCCTATTCCGGCAAGATCATCCCGCACCCATGCTCCTAGCATATACGTTCCATTTTTATTTTGTACGGGTGTCACACCAACCTCAACCTCTTCTCCCTTGCGGTTAATTTTAAGAATTTCTTTTTCTGCACCGTTCTGCTGTACCAGGCGCTGCAGATCCTCCTTCTCTGCAACCTTCTCCCCATTCACACTTAATATATAATCTCCGGCTTTCAAAATGTTCTCCGCAGGTGCAGCTTCACTTCCATCCGGCCGTTCCACTTCACTGGTACCGATCACGAGGACACCGCTTGTCTTCACATAGATGCCGATCGGCATCCCGCCTGCATAGACCGCATCTCCGTCCACAAGTACAACTTCTATATCTTTCACCGGAAAAATACCAAACAGGCGGCAGGTGACAATGTAGGACTGCCTCACATTGGCATTATTTGTGCTTTTTGCTACAGGCGAGTTGTCCTCCTGTATTTCCATTGTCACAGGCACCTGAAACCGGTAATCGATTGCTTCCCCTGCTTTCACATATATCTGATCCGGTATTGATTTTTCAAATGTATAGACCGCAAATAAAAATACGATACAATAACCTGCATATGCAATTCCACGAAAAAAACTTTTGTATCTGTCCATTTTTTATCTCCTGCACCCCAATGAATATCGGGCTATTTTCCTCGTCGCCATAACAATAGCATGCACGCCCTGCGGACATTCTATTGTCAAAAAAAAGAGTACATATACGCTATGTACCCTTTTATTATGTGTCTCTTTCTTTTTTTTCAAACTGTCTTTTTCGTGTCAATTATTGGCATTTTTTCTGATGTGCAAGTTCTTTCATCTCTCTTGCACTCTCGCGGACTTTGTCTGTGATCTCCACACCGCCGAGCATTCTTGCCAGTTCGTCAATACTCTCCTCCCCGGAAAGACACTTGATCTTCGATACCGTGGTCTTGTTTTCCACAGATTTTTCGATCAGATAATGTGCGTCTGCCATTGCAGCAATCTGCGGTAAATGCGTAATACAGATAATCTGATGATTTTTTGCAAGCACATTCATTTTTTCCGAAACCATCTGTGCGGTGCGTCCGCTGATCCCGCTGTCAATCTCATCGAAAATGAGTGTCTCGATTGCATCCTGATCTGCCAATACCGTTTTGATTGCAAGCATAATTCTCGAAAGTTCACCGCCGGATGCGACTTTACCCAACGGTTTTACAGGTTCTCCAGGATTGGTGGAAATCAAGAACTCCGGATCATCAGTTCCGTTTGCCGTATAGTCTGCGGTCTGTCCAAACTCCATCTCGAATTTCACATCCAAAAAGTTTAAGTCTTTCAATGCCTCTGTCACAGCACCTGTCAGTTTTTTTGCATATTTTTTACGGATTTTCGATACTTTATCACAGTATTTTTTTAACTCCTGCTCCGCATCTGCAAGTTTTTGCTTCAAATTTCCAATATACTGGTCAAAATCCTGCAATTGTTGCAATCGGCTTTGTTTTTTCTCCAATTCAGACAATATATCTGCGATCGTGCTTCCGTACTTTGATTTTAAATGATTCAGCTCATCCAGACGTTTTTCCATCCGGTAAAACGTTTCATCGTCAAACTCCGTCTCATCGATATAATCTGCCAACTCACGATTAAAATCATTTACTAGATTATCAATCTCCAAAAGCTGCTCTTCCAGCCCTTTTACTTTTTCATCATATGCAGACGCCGCATTCAATTCCCGCAATGCCCTTCCGGTAAGTTCAGATACGTTGTCACTCTGATTTCCGGTATACTGATAGGCGGCATTCACTGCCTCCATGATCTTCTTTCCGTTGGAGAATTTCCGGTAGTCAGCCTCCAGCACCTCATCCTCGCCCTCTTTTAGGTCTGCCTCCTCGATCTCTTTGATCTCGTATTCCAGAAACGAAATCTCCCGGAGCCGTTCTTCCTCGTCCACATCTGCCTCCTTCAATTCTTCCAGCAGAGCACGGTAATTTTTGTAGGCTTCCCTTAACTTTTCCTTTGGATCAAAAATTTCTTCTTTTGCATAATCATCTAAGATTTCAAGATGTTTCTTTTTCGACAAAAGCGACTGATGTTCATGCTGTCCATGAATGTCGATCAAAATTGAGGCGATCTCACGCATTTTGGATGCCGGAACACTCTCTGCATTCACTTTTGCAACACCTCTGCCGTTGACGATTTTCCTGCTTAAGATGACTTCGTCATTCTCCGGGAACACGTCCAGCTCTCGTAAGAGTTCTTTCTGTTTTTCATCCGTCACAGAAAAAATAAGCTCCACCAACGCATAATCCGCATTTTCACGAAGCATCTCCTTCTGTACTTTTTCCCCTAACGCCAGATTGATAGAACCAATGATAATTGATTTTCCCGCACCGGTCTCACCGGATAAAATGTTTAACCCATTCCTGAAATCAACCTCTGTCTCGTCAATCAACGCCAGATTTTTCACATGTAGATTCTGTAACATATAGTCTCCTTCTACTCTCCCCAAAAGTATATGTTCTAATCTTCTACAAGCTTACGCAGACGACTCATCACTGCAATCGTGTCATCTACGCTTCGCACTGCACACATTATGGTATCATCACCGGCAATACAGCCGACGATCTCATGCAGATGCATGGCATCTATCGCTGCCGCAACTGCCATTGCCATTCCGGAAACCGTTTTGATCACCAGAATATTCTGCGCCATATCCATAGACACAAAAGCATCCCGAAAAACACGGGTATATTTTTCGGAAAGGTCTTCATTCGCCTCTGTCAGGGCAGCGTACTTCTGTCGACCATTACTCATAGCAACTTTCGTAAGTTTTAATTCCCGGATATCTCTGGAAACCGTTGCCTGTGTCACCTGATATCCTTCTTTCTGGAGATAATCGGATAACTCTTCCTGTGTCTCAATATCATGTTTTTTTATCAGTTCCAACATTTTTGTCTGACGTTTTGTCTTCATTTCCGGTCTGACCTCCTAAGCTTTGTGTTTATGTATAAGCTTTCATTTTTTTGCGCAGTATTTCCAGAAAGCTCATATTGTTGAGTTTACAGATTCTTGTTGTGGAATCTGCTTTCCGGATCAGAAACTTATCTCCAACCTCTAATCCCACAGCATTGTCCCCATCAAAGCTGACTTCCACTGTCTCGTCCTTCTGGGAACGTCTTTCGCCAATTTCGATCATCACTTCGTCTTCAGCACCGATCACAATACTTCTGGAATTCAAATTATGCGCATTGATCGGAGTGATAATGATCATGCTTGCCTTCGGATCGACGATCGGTCCGCCTGCGGACATATTATAGCCGGTAGACCCTGTCGGCGTGGAGATGATGATTCCATCTGCACGAAATGTATTCAGATATTCCCCATTGACAAAAACGATCAGATTTACCACTGACAGCGCCCCTGTCCGGTGGATGACGATATCATTGAGTGCCACTTTGCGCTCTGTCTTCTCACTCTGCTTGATTCCATAACCGCAAAGCATCATGCGTTTCTCAACGGTATAATGTTCTTCCATCAGTTCATCCACTGCTGCAAAAACATTTGACTCCTCCAGTTCGCAAAGATATCCGAGTGTTCCAAGATTGACTCCGATGAGCGCCATATTTTGTTCCACCAGTTTTGAAGCAGCCCTTATCAGTGTGCCATCTCCGCCTAAAACAAGCACACACTCCGTCTCCTGCGCAATTGCATCCGCCTCAGGCGCTGCATGTTTTGCATCGTCTCCGGTACTCGTAAAGCACTGGCAGCTGCCACCTTTTTTTTCGATATACCCTTTGATCTCATTGGTCAGTTTTAAGTTTTTATCTTTGAATGCATTGGTGATAATCAAAAAATGTTTCATATTATTTGTCCAGTTCTCCATGTGCAGCCTCTACCACTGCATGAACATCAACGGATTCCTCTCTGCTGCCTTCGGCTTCTTTTCTGATATAGACAAGATACTCAATATTTCCTTCCGGTCCCTTGATCGGCGAATACTCCAGATTTAAAATGTGAAATCCAATCTCCACCGCATAATCGATCACTTTGTGGATGACTTCCTCATGAACCGCTTTATCGCGGACAACTCCTTTTTTTCCCACCTTTTCCCTGCCGGCTTCAAACTGTGGTTTAATAAGGCAGACCATCTCGCCGTTATCGTTCAACAGCTTCCTTGCAGGTTCTAATACTTTTGTCAGAGAGATAAAGGAAACATCCACAGACGCAAAATCAAGACGGTCTGCGATATCTTCCGGTTTCACATAACGGATGTTTGTCTTTTCCATGCAGACAACCCGCTCATCCTGACGCAGTTTCCATGCAAACTGACCGTATCCCACGTCCACAGCATAAACTTTGACTGCGCCGTTTTGGAGCATGCAATCCGTAAAACCGCCGGTGGAGGCTCCGATGTCCATACAGACTTTTCCCTCTAATGTGATGCCAAAATGTGTCATGGCTTTTTCCAGTTTCAAACCACCACGGCTTACATACTTTAAGGTGTTGCCTTTTACCTCAATATTGGCATTCAAGTCAAACGTAGAACCGGCCTTATCCTCACGGTTATTGTCGACAAATACATTTCCCTCCATGATCATCGCTTTCGCTTTCTCTCTGGATGGCGCAAGTCCTTTATTTACAAGTAAAATATCTAATCTTTCTTTCATTCTCTCCGCTCTCTCTGCTCATTCTATCCATCATCTTAGATTCATTTATTCTGTCACGTTCTGATACGCTTCCATCGTGCGCGCTATGATCGTATCCGCATCCAGACCGACTTCTTTCCGCAAAAGTTCCACATTTCCATGTTCCACGTATTCATCCGGAATTGCAATATTTACAATGCGGATATCTTTGCAGTTCTCATTATTATAAAACTCGGTCACATGCTCTCCAAATCCACCGCTGATCACGTTTTCCTCCATTGTGACGATCACTTTATGGTGTTCTGTAATGTACCTCAATGCGTCTTCATCCAACGGTTTTGCAAAACGCGCATTGATAATGCTGCACGGATATCCTTCTGCTTTCAATGCATCCCGGACTGCAACCGCAGTTTTCACCATTGAGCCCAATGCAAATAATGCGATCCCGGATTCCCGGTAAATCCATTCACACTTTCCAATGCTGATCGGTGCGCGGTACTCTTTCAGTCCATCATATGCCTCACCTCTCGGGTAGCGTACTGCAACCGGTGTACCAAAATTCACTGCATATTTGATCATATCGGACAGTTCCCACTTATTCTTCGGTGCCATGATCGTCATATTCGGAATGGATGACAGATAGGAGATATCAAAAATTCCCTGATGTGTCTCCCCATCGCTTCCAACTAATCCGGCTCTGTCAATGGCAAATACCACCGGCAGATTCTGGATACAGACATCATGTAAAATCTGGTCGTATGCTCTCTGTAAAAAAGAAGAATACACCGCAAAAATCGGTTTCAGCCCAGCCGCTGCCAGCCCTGCCGCAAACGTCACTGCATGCTGTTCCGCAATCCCAACATCGAAAAACCGCTCCGGGAACATGTTATGAAAACGTTTTAATCCTGTTCCATCTGTCATTGCTGCCGTCACTGCCACCACTTTTTCATCCCGGTCGCCAAGCTTTCGCATGACAGTTGAAAAAATATCGGTATAATTTGCCTTCACTCTTGGATTCTTCGGAAGCCCTGTTTCAATATCAAACGGTTCTGTTCCGTGGAATCTTGCAGGATGTCTCTCTGCCGGTGCATACCCCGCACCTTTGTGTGTCATGACATGGATCAATACCGGTCCATCGATATGCGAAGCCTCTCTTAAAAGCTTCACAATTCCATGAAGATCGCCACCGTCCACCGGTCCTAAATACACGATTCCCATTTCCTCAAAAAACATTCCCGGAATCAGAAGCTGTTTGATCCCACTTTTTGTCTTACGTATTTTAGAGACCATTTTTTCTCCGTAAGGCATTTTATTCAGGGAATTTAACACATTTAATTTCAGATCCAGATAGGCGTCTGCTGTCCGGAAACCGGCAAGATACGAGGACAGACCGCCTACATTCTCTGAGATTGACATATTATTATCATTTAAAATAATAATAAAATTGGATTTGAGCCTTGCCGCATTATTGAGTGCCTCAAACGCCATTCCTCCGGTCAACGCACCATCTCCGATCACAGAGACCACCTTATAGTCCTCCCCTGTGATCTCTCTCGCCAGCGCATACCCAAGTCCTGCGGAAATCGATGTGGAGCTGTGACCGGTGTCAAAGCAGTCACATTCGCTTTCTTTCCGTTTTGGGAAACCGCTCATTCCGCCGTACTTACGCAGCCCGTCAAAACCTTCCCGTCTTCCGGTCAGAAGCTTGTGCGTGTAAGACTGATGTCCCACATCCCATATAATCTTATCTTTTGGAAGATCCAGTGCAAGATGCAGTGCCATGGTCAGTTCGACTACCCCCAGATTCGATGCCAGATGACCGCCTGTCACTGAAATCTTTTCTATTAAAAATTCCCGGATCTCAGAGGCAAGAATTTTCAGTTCTTCGTCTGTGAGGGATTTTATATCATTCGGTTGATTTATCTTTTCTAATACCATATCTGGTACCTCGATTTCTTACTTTCTTACGGAAACTCCAAAGTGAATCTCCGTTCTTTCTCCGCAGAGTTCTTATTTTTCCCTGGAAATTAAGTAAAGCAGCAGTTCATTCAAAAACTCATTCTTCACCACCAGCGAATCCATTCTTGCCACTGCGCTGTTTGTATACAATGCAACATCTTCCTTTGCCTTCTCAAGCCCTTCGAAGGACACATAGGTTGCCTTGTGGTTCTTCTCATCGCTGCCAATTGGTTTTCCTAACACTTCCAACGTACTTGTGACATCTAAAATATCATCCTGAATCTGGAACGCCAGCCCGACTTCTGTGGCTGCTTTCTCGATCGTGTTCTGTTCGTTTTTCGTTGCCCCTGCCAAAACAGCGCCGATGAGCATAGAGCTTTCGATGAGCGCTCCGGTTTTCAACCGGTAAATAAAATCAAGCTTTTCTTTTGTGATGTCGCCGGAATCCTCCGACTGCACATCCACAACCTGTCCTCCGACCATACCATAAATGCCCGCCTTTGTGGCAAGAATCTGCATGGCTTTTCCGATATTCCGGTTATCCGGTTCCATATCAAACGCCTTTGCAGCCGTTTCAAATGCATAATTCAACAGTGCATCGCCCGCAAGAATCCCCATCGCCTCGCCATAGACCGCGTGTGTTGTCTTTTTCCCTCTGCGGTACTCGTCATTGTCCATCGCCGGAAGATCATCGTGCACCAGAGAATAGGTATGAATCATCTCCATTGCCGCCATAAAAGGCTCGATCACTTTTGATTTTCCACCAAACAGACGATAGGTCTCCGACATCAACATCGGGCGAAGTCTTTTTCCACCGGCAAGAATACTGTAATTCATTGCCTCCATAATGGTCTTCTGCCAGCCCTCTTCCTCCGGAAGATAGCGTTTTATGATCTGTTCTATCTCATCTACTCTTGTCTGAATCTCTGCTCTAATATCCAACTCTGCTGCTCCTTCTTCCATTCCAGTTTGTTACAGGAACTGTTTCATCACTCGAAATCTGCCAGTGATCCATCGGTCTGCATCACCTGCATTTTCTTCTCAACAGTGTCCAGAAGTAAATTACATGTCTTTAACTTTTCCACGCCTGCCTGATACAGACGAAAAGAATCATCCAGTGTAACTTCAGGACTTTCCAATTGTTTTATGATTGTCTCTATCTGTTCAAATGTCTCTTCCAGAGAAACATTCTGCTTCGTCTGTTCTTCACTCATTGTCAAATACCTCCGTGACATTTGCCTTCAGTGTTCCCTTTAACAGATGTACCGTAAGTGGATCCCCCACTTTTACGGTGGAAGCATCCGTCACCGCCTTCCCGGTTTCATCCGCAACATAAGAGAACCCCTGACTCAGCTTCTTCAAAGGGGATACCCCTTCCATCTGACCTGTCAGTATTGCAAGTCTGTGCTTCTTTTCCGTAAGCACCTGCTCCATCTGCCGGTATAATTTTTCCTCAAGGTCTACCGCATATCTGCGATGTTCATGCAGCCTGCTCTCCGGGCTTACGTACTGTAACTTTGTCTGATACTGGTTTACTTTCAACTTTGCAATATCTAACTTCTGCTGCAAAGCCCGGTTCATCCTTGCAGTTTTTGCTGAAATCTCTGCCACTGCCGCCTGATGATCAAAAACAGCAAGTTCTGCAGCTGCAGACGGTGTCGGCGCCCTTAAATCTGCCACAAAATCTGCGATCGTTGTGTCCGTCTGATGTCCGACAGCGGAGATAACCGGCGTCTCACATTCAAAGATCGCCCTTGCAACCTCCTCCTCGTTAAACGCCCACAAATCCTCGATGGAACCTCCACCTCGTCCGACAATGATCACATCCACGCCAAGTGCATCTAATGCACGGATACCGTTTACAATACTGCTTACCGCACCTTCCCCCTGCACAAGCGCCGGATATAAAATAAGCTGCACATAAGGATTCCTTCTTGCGGCATACGATTTTATGAAGAATCAGTCCAATAATGAAGAT
>ENA-OUOU01002068-OUOU01002068.1-human-gut-metagenome-genome-assembly--contig:-NODE-2068-length-9786-cov-3.282602_pt1 | contig 9786 bp, 8 predicted proteins | sample MGYA00237936_ERZ548765 | MGnify/ENA primary metagenome ERZ548765 (study PRJEB26490, sample SAMN05356889) | human gut metagenome | biome: terrestrial biome; feature: human-associated habitat; material...
GAAGAATGGTGGTTCCGATATCTCTTCCATCCATAACTACATTATTCTCGACTGCAAGATTGCGCTGTAGCTTCAGAAGATGTGCACGCACCTCCGGATTTGCAGAGCTTACAGATGCCATATTTCCTACCTCTTCCTTACGGAGGAACGCAGTTACGTTCTTTCCGTTAAGGATCACCTGCTGCTCACCGTTCTCATAACGGATAGAGATATCCGCATCGTGACAGGCTTCAGAGATTTTTTCGTCACCGCTGATCCCTTTTTCCAGAAGATAAAGTGCCATGGCACGATACATTGCCCCTGTATCTACATAAATAAAGGACAGCTCCTTTGCCACTTTTTTTGCAATTGTGCTTTTTCCTGCACCTGCTGGTCCGTCAATTGCAATATTAATACCCATAATCGTTGCTCCTTCCTCTTTTCTGTTATTCTATCGCCTGAGCTGCCGCATACGCTGTAGACCATGCGATCTGAAGATTATAGCCACCGGTCACTGCATCCAGATCCAGTACTTCACCTGTAAAATACAGATTTTTTATTTTTTTGGATTCCATTGTGGATGGCTGTATCTCTTTTACTGACACACCGCCTCTTGTGATGATCGCTTCCTTAAACTCTCCCATTCCCGTGATCGTAAACGGAAAAGCCTTGATCAGACGGCCAAAAGCCTGACGCTCTTCCCTGGAGATCTCATGTACCGGTTTTTCCCCGGGGATACCGCCAATTTCGATCATGATCGGAGTCAGAGAAGACGGAAAAAGAACACCGATCACATTTTTAAACTGCTTGTTATGATTTGCATCAAATTCACGCAGGATCCGGGCGTCAAGCTGTTCTGCATCAAGCGCCGGCTTCAGATCCAGGAAAGCCTCCAAAGGCTCCTTTTCCAACTTTTTACCGATCTGGGCACTGGCGGAAAGGATCAGCGGTCCTGTCACTCCGAAATGAGTAAACATCATCTCGCCGAAATCTTTATAGAGAACTTTTTTGCCGGATTTTACTGTAAGCTCCACATTCCGAAGGGAAAGGCCCTGAAGTTTGGAAACATAATCTTCTTTTGCCACCAGTGGTACCAGTGATGGTGACTGGGAAACAACTTTATGTCCCGTTTCAGCAGCAAAACGATATCCATCTCCTGTGGAACCTGTGGACGGGTAGGAAAGCCCTCCTGTGGCAACTACCACTGCATCAGCTTCAAAAAAGGTACCGTCCGAAAGTAATACACCGGTAACTTTTTCATCCTGTGTACAAACTTCCTTTACCTCTGTATGAAGATGGATCTGCGCTCCGGCTTTTTTCAGTTCCCGCTCAAGCGCACGGATAATATCTGATGAATGATCCGATACCGGAAAAACCCGGTTTCCACGCTCTGTTTTCAGTGGCACTCCTGCCTCCTCAAAAAATTCCATCACATCTCTGCTTCCATAGGTGTAGAAAGCACTGTAAAGAAATTTACGGTTTGACATCACTGCCGGAAAAAGTTCTTCGGTATCGGAATCATTGGTGACGTTGCATCGTCCCTTTCCGGTGATGAAAAGCTTTTTTCCGAGTTTCTCATTTTTTTCCAGTATGTGAACCTGGTGTCCTCTGCGCGCAGCATATACACCGCAGAGCATTCCGGCGGCACCGCCGCCTATGATCGCAACTTTGGACATTACCTGTTATCCTGCCTTTTTTATCTTTTTTATGCACAAAGGAGCCTGCATACAGCAAGCTCCTTTTCCTGTTTTGAAATGCATCTGCATTTCTATGTGTGCTTTATACCGGGTATGCGCCGTTCTTGGTATCTGCTACAGTCTCATCAACTTTTGTCTTCTGAGCCTGGCGATATTTAAAGAAGTCCATGGCAACCTGCGGGAACAGTGCATATGTGAGAACATCCTCATCCTGCTCCTTGTACTGTGCCATCTCGCTCTCAAGCTTATCAAGCTCGTCCTCCAGAAGATCAGCCGGACGGCATGTGATCGGCTCAATATCACCGATACATTTTTTCTGTACTTCCGAATTAAACGGTCTGGCTGTTGCACCATATTTACCGCTTAATACGTCTTTTGTCTCTTTTGTCACAACTTTGTAACGCTCGCCCATGATCACGTTAAATACAGCCTGTGTACCAACGATCTGAGAGGACGGTGTAACAAGCGGTGGCTCACCAAGGTCTTTACGTACACGCGGAACTTCCTCAAGTACTTCGTAGAATTTATCCTCGGCATGCTGCTCTTTCAGCTGTGATGTCAGGTTGGAAAGCATTCCGCCTGGTACCTGATACAGAAGAGTCTTGATGTTTACACCAAGGTTCTTCGGATTGAGAAGACCTGTATCAAGAGCCTCATCACGCATCGGACGGAAGTAGTCAGCGATCTCAGCGAGAAGCTGCTGATCAAATCCTGTATCATATGGTGTTCCCTTGAAGGTCTCAACCATAACCTCTGTTGCCGGCTGGGATGTTCCAAGAGCAAACGGAGACATTGCTGTGTCGATGATATCAACACCTGCCTCTACTGCCTTCATATATGTCATGGAAGCAACACCGGATGTATAGTGAGAATGAAGATCGATTGGGATCTTTACAGTCTCTTTCAGGGCCTGAACAAGCTCAGTAGCCTTGTACGGAACAAGAAGTCCTGCCATATCTTTGATACAGATGGAATCTGCACCCATATCCTCGATACGTTTTGCAAGATCTGTCCAGTAATCAAGTGTGTAAGCATCACCAAGTGTGTAAGCCATTGCAACCTGTGCATGTGCTTTCTCCTTGTTTGCTGCTTTTACAGCTGTCTGAAGGTTACGAAGGTCATTCATACAGTCAAAGATACGGATGATATCGATACCGTTAGCTGCGGATTTCTGTACAAAATACTCTACTACATCATCTGCATATGGACGATATCCAAGGATGTTCTGTCCACGGAACAGCATCTGAAGCTTTGTGTTTTTGAAACCGTCACGAAGTTTACGAAGTCTTTCCCACGGATCCTCTTTCAGGAAACGTAAGGAAGCATCGAAAGTAGCACCGCCCCAGCACTCTACTGCATAGTAGCCGACTTTGTCAAGCTTCTCAATGATCGGAAGCATCTGCTCTGTGCTCATACGTGTAGCGATCAGGGACTGATGAGCGTCACGCAGGATCGTTTCCACAACTTTCACAGGTTTTTTCTCTATTTCTGCCATAATTATTCTCCTTACAAATTTTTATAAGACAATGGGTTAGACACCAAAGATCGCCATGAATGTACCGGCAGCAACCGCTGTACCGATAACACCAGCAACGTTCGGTCCCATCGCATGCATCAGCAGGAAGTTTGTAGGATCTGCCTCAGCACCAACCTTCTGGGATACACGGGCTGCCATAGGAACGGCAGAAACACCGGCTGATCCGATCAGAGGATTGATCTTTCCGTGAGTAACCTTGCAGAGAAGCTTACCAAGCATAACACCACCAAAAGTACCGCAGGCAAAGGCAACAAGACCAAGAACTACGATCTTCAGTGTATCTACGTTCAGGAACGCCTCAGCACTTGTGGAAGCACCTACAGATGTTCCGAGAAGGATTACTACGATGTACATAAGAGCGTTGGAAGCTGTTTCAGAAAGCTGTTTAACAACTCCGGACTCACGGAACAGGTTTCCGAGCATCAGCATACCAACAAGGGGAGCTGTTGTCGGAAGGATCAGGCAAACAACGATTGTGATAACGATCGGGAAAAGGATCTTCTCAAGTTTTGTAACAGGACGGAGCTGCGCCATTTTGATCTTACGCTCTTTCTCTGTTGTGAATGCCTTCATGATCGGAGGCTGGATGATCGGTACCAGGGACATATAGGAATATGCTGCCACTGCGATCGGTCCCATAAGAGAAGACTGTCCAAGCTTACCTGCAAGGAAAATGGAAGTCGGGCCGTCAGCACCACCAATGATAGAGATCGCTGCTGCTGCTTTACCATTAAATCCAAGGAAAATTGCAAGGAAGTATGCAAGGTAAATACCAAGCTGTGCAGCTGCTCCCATCAGGAAGCTGATCGGGTTTGCGATCAGCGGACCGAAGTCTGTCATCGCACCGACACCCAGGAAGATCAGTGAAGGAAGAATACTCCACTCATCCATTAAGTAAAAATAATGAAGAAGTCCGCCAACGCCATTGGATGAATCCTCAATGCTCAGCATAATGTCCGGATAAATATTTACCAGAAGCATACCAAAAGCGATCGGAACCAACAGCAGCGGCTCAAAACCATGTTTAATGGCAAGATATAAGAACACACATGCCACTGCGATCATCAGGTAGTTTCCCCAGGTAAGGTTGAAAAATGCTGTCTGATGGATCAGGTTGGACAAGGTTTCTGTTACATAAGACATTTGATTACCTCCCGTCCTAGTTCATTGTAGCCAGAGTATCTCCGTTTTCTACGGATGCACCTTCGGATGTATCGATGCTGGCTACTGTACCATCCTGTGGAGCAACAACCGGGATTTCCATTTTCATGGATTCCAGAATGATGATATTGTCACCAGCTTTTACTGCCTGTCCGGCAGATGCTACGATTTTGAGAACTTTGCCCGGTACGGAAGCGGTAACTTTGACTGCGCCTGCACCTGCTGCCGGAGCTGCTGCTTTTGGTGCTGCTGCAACTGGAGCTGCTGCGTTTCCGTTCTCTTCTACAGTAACTTCATATGCTGTTCCGTTAACAGTAATTGTATAACTCTTCATTTTAAAATCCTCCTAAATAATGATTATCTTTTTCTGCGGTTGACTTTGCGGATGGAACGTACTACGAATCCGTCTGTGCTTGTTTTGCCTTCAGAAGCAGCGATAGCTGCAGCGATCACGGCAATAAGCTCACCATCATCTGTCACATCCTCAACAGCAGGCTCAGCAACTGGTGCTGCAACCGGAGCCGGTGCTGCGGCTGCCGGAGCCGGTTTGCTCTCTTTTTTCTTTCCTTCCACAAGTCCGGGAATATATTTGAAAAGAGAGATCACGAAGATCAGGAATACCAGGATCACAAATACTGTTCCGAGACCCATCACTGTATTCATCGCTGCCTTCTCCATGTTCTGTGCCAGTGTATAATTCACATCAACTGTAAGAGAAGTCGGGGTTCCTGATTTATCAAATACATAAGTGAAATTCGCTTTGTTTTTCTCGAAGGATACCGGAACAACAACGGTATACTGATCATCGGAATACTCCACTGTGATATCTTTCTCATCAATATCACCTTTTTTCTCACCAAGCTCTTCTCTGGAGCCATCCCATGCACTTGCAGCACTCTGTGTGAAAGCATCCTCTGATTCCAGATATCCCTGGATATCATCCTCGGACATTGCGATGATCGCATCCGTCAGGCCCTTGGTTGTTGTGACAAGCTGACTCTTTACAGAATCATCAATCTCATCAGCAGCCCATGCAGTAGCTGTGCATCCGATCAGAAGTGCAGCTACGCAAAGAAGTGCCATGCAGACAGAAGAGATCTTTTTATAAAACTGTCTCATACGCTCACCTCACTTAGACTGTTCCATGCTTTTTGGATGGACGGTCTTCCCTTTTTGTGAACAGCATCTCAAAAGCACCGATTACATATTTTCTTGTATCTTCTGCTTTGATCACAGTATCCACATATCCTCTTGCTGCTGCAGATGCGATACCGTTCTGGAGTTCTTTGTACTCAGCTGCCTTCTCATTCAGTGTAGAAGCGTCAGCTCCCTCATACATGATCTTTGCTGCAAGGGAAGCATCCATCATACCGATCTCAGCTGTATCCCATGCATAAACCATATCTGCTCCGACAGATTTGCTGTTCATGGCAACGTATGCAGTTCCGTATGCTTTACCAATTACAACATTTACCTTCGGTACAGTCGCAGATGCAAAAGCATGTACCATCTCACCTACGGATTTAGCCATCATCTTCTCATTGCAGAGTGTAGCTTTAAATCCTGTTACATTAGTAAGAGTAAGTACCGGAATCTCAAAAGCATCACAGAATTTTACGAAGTCTGCTGCTTTTCTTGCACCTCTTGCAGAAAGAGTTCCGTCGGAAATCTCTGTCTTATTGCCATCAGCATCGTAAGATTCGCTTCTGTTTGCAACAGCGCCAACGGTAGCTCCGTTCAGACGAAGGAAGCCTGTTACGACATCCTGGCCGTAAGCTGCCTTTGTTTCAAAAAACTCACCATTATCAGCGATTCTTGAAAGCGCAATAGCTGTGTCGCCTGTGCAGCCTGCAATATCATCACATACTCTGTTCAGGTCATCTGTGCATTCCTTGAAGCTGTCATTGTCTTCATTATTCTCCGGAAGCATGCTGACCAGTGTACGGATCTGTCCAAGGATCTCCTCTTCTGTTCCGATGCCGTCAACAAGTCCTGTCTCCTCACTCTGGAACTGTGCGGAAGCTGAATCGCATTTTTCCACTCTGTTTCCTTCCAGTGCATTTGGAGTGTTTACAAACAGTCTGCCCTTCTTCTCCTCTACAAATGTAAAGTCTGTAAGAGCCGGTACAACTGCCATTCCACCGCCGCATGTTCCGAAAACAGCAGTGATCTGTGGAATAACACCGGATGCCAGTGTCTGTTTCAGATAGATCTCACCAAATGCCTCAAGTGCATCGGTAGCCTCCTGAAGACGAAGTCCCGCACAGTCTACAAGACCGATAACAGGTGCTCCAACTTTCAGAGCAAGATCATAAATTTTGGCGATCTTTTTGGCATGCATCTCACCAACTGTTCCGTTCAGTACAGATGCATCCTGGCTGTATACATACACCAGACTGCCGTCAATCACACCATATCCGGTGATCACACCGTCTGAAGGTGCTTTTTTTTCAGTCATGTTGAAATCTGTAGTTCTGGCTGTGACAGCCTGTCCGATCTCAACAAAACTGTTGGCGTCAAGCAGGGAATTGATCCTTGCAGCCGCTACGCTTTGTGTCGCATTACTCATTATACTATGCCCTCCATTTTTTTATTAATATAACCAAAAATTCAGCCGAGTATAATTGTACCTTTTTTTTGCAGAAAATTCAATACTTTTCGTCACGAACGTTAAAAAATTAACCCCTGACATATGCCAGGGGTCGCTAAATTAATGGAAATAATCCTTAAATACTTTATCCACATACCATTTATAGGTAATTCTGTCGATTTTGTCATCGGCGGTTACAAGGCAGGAAAGGAGTTCTTTTCCGTTGAGCTTTGCATGGAGTGTACCGATCTTCTGGTTTTTCTGTATTGGTGCCGGGAGCTTATCCGGAAGCTCCGTTTCCCATGTGATCGTTTCTGTTTTTTTCAAAAGATATCTTTTCTCACGATCTTTTTCAGAAAGTACTGCGTGTATTTTCAGCATGACCTGTTTGGGAGGATATCCGGAACGATCGGACTTTTGCGGATATGGATCTTCTTTTCCCGGTGCTGCTTCTGTTACCGGGATCTCAGGCAGCTGCGGAAGCTCCGGCAGCATCACATACTGATAATTTTCCCTGCCATAGGAAAGAAGCTTCTTAGTATCGCTCCATTTATAATTTTTATTTCCGGGCCATCCGCATCCCAGAAGAGCCACGATAAATAATCGCTCGTCCTGTCGGACTGCGCAGACATAACAATATCCGGCATTTCCTGTAAATCCTGTTTTTCCTGAGATCACTCCTGTTTCCATATCCAGGAAAGCATTGGTATTATGTACCGAATAATGCTTTTTTCCTGAGATATCCGTGAAAGTATAATCTCTAGTCTGGGTAATATGGACAAATGTTGCATTTTTTATTGCATACGCCATGATCAAGGCAAGATCCCGGGCTGTTGTATGATGGATACCGCCTTCATCTTCTCCATCCAGACCATTGGGTGTAACAAAATGTGTGTCCTTACATCCCAGCTCTTTTGCTTTTTCATTCATCTTCTCTGCAAAACCTTCTACGGAGCCGCCGATATGTTCCGCGATGGCCACTGCGGAATCATTATGGCTTTTCAGCATCAGGGAATAGAGAAGATCCTCCAAATAAAACTGCTGGCCTTCCCGCATGCCAAGACGTGTCTGTGGCTGAGATGCCGCATTCCCGGAAACCTGTACGTAATCATCTCCCTTTGCCAGCTCCAGAGCAAGAATACAGGTCATTACCTTTGTGGTGCTGGCATTCGGCCGTCCTTTGTATGCTTCTTTTCCGTACAGCACACGGCCGGTCTCCCCATCCATGAGAACTGCAGAAAGTGCATATAGATTTTCGTCATCTGCCGCCTTTACCGGAAAGATCTGACAAATAATAAGGACCGCTGTCACCAGCACGACAGCGGCCATACGCCGTTTGCTCATAATGCATCACCCCGTACACGGTTCATATAACTGTTTACAGTAACTGTTATATTTAATTTTATGCGGGGATAGCATTCAGATATCACTTGTATCTATTGTCTGCCGGGATCGATCATCCGTTAAAGGTCAGATCCCATCTGTCAGAAAGATGTCCTGGCCTGACTGCAAGTGCAGCAAGCTCTTCCAGCATATCCGGCGCCTTGGCAAGTGCCTCTTCCATCAGACTATCCAGCTTAAGAAGCTCCTCCTTACAGTCGATCTCCGGCTCCGGGCTCATAAAAAATTCGGTAATAAACGCAGATATCTTTTTTCCTGCGGGGGAAAGGGCATGTTCCGAAAGGCGTCTCTTCCTTCCTCCATCATCACATACCAAAATACAGGTGAATATCTTCATCATTTTCAATGACAGATAAATGTTCCAGGTACGGATCGCCGGCAGTACCTGGTGGATCGTCCATGCACTGAGAAAACTGGCACGGATCCCATGCGACGGATAAAAACGCAATGGATCTTTGCCGGTTTCATACATCAGCATACGATCAAATTCCTTCTCAAAGAGCGTATGTGAGACTTTCCCCTCGGCAGCTACCTGATTGACGTAAGGATGACAGGTAGAATCCAGGATATAATGACATCCGAACCCCAGCAGGTAAGCCATCAGTGCAGGATTTTTTTCCTCCCGGACCTTCGCCATGCCCTTTTCAAAGAATTCTCTTGCTTTCCGTCCATGCATCTGCACTCCGTACTGTGTCACCGGATTTTTGGATATAAAATAATAAAACAGGATATCCGGACCATGCTGTCCGATCCGGTACAGATTTCCGTTGCTTCGGATCAGATGCTGTAATTTTGCGGAAAGTTTCCGGTAAACCCTTTTTCCAAAAAGATCATGTGCGTATGTTGTGGGCATTTTCGTCACTCCTCTTCTGTTTTCTGATCTGTCCGGCAGGTCCCGGTAAACCGGCATCTGTCCGTGTTATTTGTTATACGTCCAGCTTCAGCTGGATCTCTTCCTCTGCTTCCGCCTTGAAATCCTCCAGCTGGACCGGATCCATTTCCGGAAGGTCTTCCAGCCCCTGGACACCAAAGCAGCGCAGAAATTCTTCGGTGGTTCCCAGGAGGCTCGGGCGACCCGGAGCATCCAGACGTCCAAGTTCTCTCACCAGATCATAATCCATCAGCTTATTGATGGCATGATCACATTTTACCCCTCGGATCTTTTCGATCTCTGCTTTTGTAACGGGCTGTTTGTAGGCAATGATCGAAAGGGTTTCAAGCATAACGTCTGTCAGCGTGGGTTTCTTTGGCTGCGCTGCGATCCGGATAAGAGAATCATAGTATTCTTTTTTTGTACAAAGCTGAAAGGAGTTTTCGAGCTCTATGATCTGGATCCCCCGCTCTTCTTCCTGATAACGGATCATCATATTTCGGATGATATTTTCCGTCTGTCTCTTATACACATCTGACGCTGCCGACGA
>ENA-OUOU01002071-OUOU01002071.1-human-gut-metagenome-genome-assembly--contig:-NODE-2071-length-9771-cov-3.059181_pt1 | contig 9771 bp, 8 predicted proteins | sample MGYA00237936_ERZ548765 | MGnify/ENA primary metagenome ERZ548765 (study PRJEB26490, sample SAMN05356889) | human gut metagenome | biome: terrestrial biome; feature: human-associated habitat; material...
TCGTTACGTTTAGTTCTTTTTCCTCGCCCTTCTTGGCTTCGGCGCCACTGCCGCGATCATGGCGTAGTGCTCCTTGCTTTTCCTCGTGATGCTGTTGTAATCCTCGGAGGTGAGAAACTCCAGCAGCCATTCTTTGGGCACTTTATAGCTGTGCTGATAAGGAAAAGACTTTAACCTCCCCTCGGTGCACCAGCGGCTGACGGTGCGGGAGGCGTAGCCGGTGATGCGGGCTTTCTGGTGGGCGTCCAGCACGTCGGGCTGGCGGGCCAGCAGGTTCTCGCGGAACCAGCGGCCACTGACGGTGCCCACGCTGGCATCCGGGCCGACCTGGATCTTGGCGACCCAGCCGTACTGGTTGGCGGACTGGATCGTGAACCAGCTGTTGGGGTCCACGCCGGACAGGTCAATGTCCATCACATCGCGGATGCGGTCCTGCAGTGTCTGGCGAGAGAAGCGGGCCGTGCCGCTGGAATTGCCGTTCGTGTTCCAGTGGCTGGACACGCTCTGGTCATACGGGCTGTCCACGGCCTGCAGCCAGGCGCGGTCATTGCCCCAGACCTCGGCAGCGGAGGCCGTGCCGGTGCTGGCCGACGCAAAGTACGGCGTGAAGCAGACCTGCCCGTTGTAGGTAACCAGCACATGGGCGACCTCCTGCGCGGCGGCCAGCGCGGCAGCGCCCGGCTCGGCACCCAGCACCGACGGGTAGCCCGACTGGCTGATGATCCAGCAGTGGGTCGCCACGCACTGAGCCTTGTAGGCTTCGGCGGGTGCGTTGGGGCCCAGCTCGTTCTGGGCCACCATGGCCAGGCACTGCACCAGATCCATCGTCTGGGCCGTGCCGTTCATCGTCACGTTGATGGTCTCCCCTGTGCCGCTGTTGTCGGGCTGAGGAGCCTCGGTGGGGGCGGCTGTCGGCTCGGTCGTCGTCTCACCGGAGACGGCGGAATCCGCCGGGGGCTCGGTGGGCGCAGGCGTGGCGCTGGTCTTGATCTGATCCACCGTCACGGTCTGCTCGGGCAGACTGCCCTCGGCGCCCTTGTTCAGGTCGGCCTCCGCGGCGGAGGTCGAGCCGGCCACGTCGGTCAGACCCGCCAGCAGCTTGTCGGTGCTGGCCAGCAGGCTGTCCGTGATGGCCTGCAGGTCGTCCGCGCGCTGGGTCAGGTCCGCCGTGTCCGCGGCGGTGTCGCTGCCCGTGCCGCCGTTCTTGCGGGCGGCCTGGGCGGCGGTGCTCTGCTGGGCGTAGCGGTCCACGCTGGCCTGCACCAGCGTGCTGACCGTCGGCATCGGCTGGCCCTTGCGCTCATACTGGGCTGCCGTCAGCAGCGGCTCCTCCGCTGCCGCGATGGCCGAGGTGTTTAAAAGCTCTGCCTCTCCCTCGCGGATCAGCCGCCCCGTGATGCAGAGCAGCACGCCGCTCTCGTCACTGTGGGTCGTCACGGTCAGGAAGCGGGAGTCGTCACCCACGTCAACGCCGGTGTCAAACAGGCTGCGGGCCTGAATGCCCGCGACGAAGGTCAGGTAGTCGTAATAGCTCGACAGGTCGGTGCTGCCGTACAGGTCAAATGCGCCCGCGCCCTGCTCGGACGGGTCAAAATAGTAGACCGCGATGGCCTTGAAGCGGTAGACACCGCCCGCCGTGTACAGCGTGAAGCCGCTGTTCTGCTTGAGCGTATCCTCGTCAGCCAGCGCCTTGTAGTCGCTGCCCGTGCATTCCACCACGGTGTTGCCGGGGGTGGCGGCGTCCAGTGCGCTGAGCGCGGCAAAGCGGACGATAGACGGTGCCTCGCCGCTCTCGGGCGTTTCTGGGTCGGGCGTGTCGGCGGCGTAAACCAGTGCGCCGTTCAGCCCGGGCCAGCCCAGATAGCCGACGACGCCGGGGCGGCGCTCCAGCGCCTTGCCCAGGTAGCTCTCGGCGGTCGTATCGTAGAGCGCCGTGCCGTAGCTTTTGGCCGCGGGGCGTGCGCCCAGATCACAGCGCAGGAACAGCCACAGCGCCCCGCCGCCCAGCACAAGCACCAGCGCCAGCACGACAAGCCCCAGAATAACGGTGCGTCTGCGGCGGCGCTCGCTCTTTTCAATGATCTCAAGGCTGCGGTTCTTGATGCTGGGCTGCACCGGCCCGCTCTCGGGCTTTTCGGCCTTGCGGCGGCGCTTTTTGTCGGTTTTCCGCGCGGTCTTTTCTGCGGCGGCCTCCTCAACGGCGCTGGCGTCAAACAGCTGGGTCGCAGCGCGGGTAAAGTCCTCAACGCTGGCGCTCTTGCCCGCGGCCTCGGCGGCGTCATCGGCAGCCTGCGCGGCGGCGATGGCAGCGGGGTCAAGATCCGCGGAGAAGTCGGGGATGTCATCGTCCAGCACCGACGGTGCGGGGGCACGGCCCTGCGGGACGTCGGGCAGAGGTGCTTCGTCCGCCGGGGCGGGCGGCTCCACGGGCCGGGCACGGCGGATGCGGGCGTGCCGCGGCGCTTCCGGTCCGGAGGTCCGGGCCGGCTCCGGGGCCGCTGCCTGCGCGTCCGCGTCCGTTTCAAAGCGGATGACGCCTGTCGGCTCGGAGACCTCGGGCGGCGTCGCGGTGGCGTCGCGGCGGTGCAGCGTGCGGTGCGGGGCCGCGGGGTCGGGCGCGGCAGACTGCTCCGGCTGCGGGAAGCTCGGCGGGCTGACCGGCGCGGGCCGGTCAAAATCGAGCATCGGCTCAAAATCGGCGGTATGGTCGGCGTCCCGCGTGGGCGGCGTGCGGCGGCGCAGCGAGAACCGCACCGTGTTGCCGCGGCTCCGGGCGGCCTCCGACACAACAAGCAGCGGCCGGTCATGGCCGGGGCGGAACGTGATGCAGGAATCTGTCAGCTGCAGGCCGAACAAACGGCGGCGCAGCAGGTCCAGGATCTGGTTGCCGATGAAGGTATCGTTCATATCGGGCGGCAGGGCGCAGGCCACCGCGCCGCGGCGGTCACACACCAGTACAAAGGGGCACTGCCCGACGCTGGCGGGCATGTAGGCGGCAGCGTAATCCGCGCCTGTGACCTGCAGCGCGGCCAGCGCACGGCCCGCTGCGGCCTGCACAATGTCGCCGGGGGAAACCTCCGCCTGCAAGCGGGGGTTCACGGCTTTGATGTACATACGGCTTTCGGTGATTTGGCAGCTTTCAAAGCGGATGTCAGGCAGCCCGCCGAGAATCGGCAGCGTCACGCCGGCAATGTCGATATTGTCGATGCGGCGGTAGCGATTGCTCAGGTACGCGCGGGCGGAGCCGTCCAAGGTGCGCAGCATACGTTGGCTGTTTTCCTGCTTGAACCATGTGTTAGCATTGTAGGCCAGCAAATCGGGGCGTTCCTCCCGCATACGGTCATAGTAGGCGGCGGGGATGCGCAGGTGCGTGCCGATCTGCCGATGCGCGATGCCGGTAATAGTCATGGGTTCGATCAGCTCGGTGCCGCTGTCGTCTGACAGGTGCAGAAACATTTCTTTACCGTAGGATTCCATCCGCAGGCGATTGGGGGCAATGAGGTAGTCCTCCTTGGACTCGCTCTGCCGCTTTACTTCGGTCAGCATCTGCTGTAAAGATACACCGGATTTCATACGTGAAACCTCCTCACCACGAGAGAACAAGCTTGCCGGAAGTTTCCTCGGCGGCCAGCCCATCTCCTGCAAAGACCTGTTTAAGCTTTTCCCAGCATCCAACTGGTGGGAAACCGTGCAACTCCGGGAGCACCGATGTGCTGCCGTCCGCAAGCTGGATGTGACCGTCCTCCTGCACGGTCATCGAGTGATGCCCGCGAGAACTGAGGTCAGCCACAATGCCCTCCAACGCTGCGCGACCCTCGGTCTCGTACCAAATGCGCGGGTTGGACAGCGGGGGAGTCTCGGCGGGGATGCGCGGCTTTTCGGGTGAGGCTGTTGTGGGGTTCGGGCGCAGCGGTACAGTGTTGATCAACTCGCACCGCAGATGCGCCTGCTTGTCCAGCACGACTTCGGCACTCTCAAAACCGTCCAACCCGTGAACGCGGATCAGGCAGCGTCCGCCTTCTTTGACGATGGCAAGCGGATCTTCGGTGGCCCATTCCCATGTGATGTTGCTGCCTGCTGTTCGAAGTGCAGCGGTGACGCGTTGGTTCACATGAAGCAGCAGAATGTCGCTGAGAGGTTCATCCTCGATGTCCGGCACCACAAACTTGGCGCGGCGGGGAGCCTTTGCTTTCTTCTTGGGGACTGCCGTGAGGCTGCCCCGCAGGTGCTGCAGCACATACAGCCCCCAGACGGAGCAGGCGACAAGCAGAAGCGGCAGCAGCAGTGCGCCGCGCACAAACGCGGCGATGGCTACGATGATGCCCACAAAAATGCCTGTGCCATTCCAGATGGCATTGTCAGATTTCATTGTCGATTACCGTCCTTTCACAAAAACAAAAAGGGCTGCATCAGGTGTCCGTTCTGAACACTTGATGCAGCCCAAGGTGCGGCCACTGTTCGGCGGCCATGCGGGATGCGGATGGATTCTTGGTTCACTCCTTTCTGCCAACGGCAGGAAATATCTATATAAAAAAGTGCCGGCAGGGAAAACACCGCGCCCAATTCAGCGCAATGCCATCTACTACCGGCACCGATTACGAAAATAACAGCGTATGCTTATATAGCATAAAAATCATCTACATTGCCATTATAATACTATATCTTGTGGTTGTCAATAATGGATTTTGTGTGGACACCTGCACAACGACAATATCACACTTGCAATTATACTCCCGCAGGAGTATAATTGCAATGAGGAGGTGGTCTGATGAAAAAGACGATTTATCACGGCTCGAATCACATTATTGAAAAGCCCCAATATGGCTATGGAAAGCCCTACAATGACTATGGCGTTGGCTTCTACTGCACCGAAAACCCGAACATGGCGAAAGAGTGGGGCGTAAGTATTGACCACAACGGTTATGCAAATGAATATCAAATCGAATGTGACGGTTTGACGATTCTCGATTTGAATGCCCCGGAATATACAATGCTGCACTGGCTGACGATTCTGCTTGAAAACCGTGAGTTTGATGCGTCCACACCGCTGGCGGCGGAAGCTAAGGATTATCTCTTACAGAACTTTCATCTGGACTACAAAACGGCAGATGTCATTATCGGATATCGCGCCGATGACAGCTACTTTTCCTTTGCCTCTGACTTTATCAACGGTGCAATCTCGTATCGCCAGTTGTGTAACGCTATGCGCCTTGGCAAACTGGGTCAGCAATTTGTACTGAAAAGCCGAAAAGCCTTTGAGCAGCTGAAATTTATGGGCTATGATACAGCAGACGCCAAAGAATGGTATAAGAAGAAAGCGTTCCGTGACCAGACCGCCCGCCGCCAATACTTTGATGTAGAGCGGAACCGCCGCCAAAGGGGCGATCTTTACATTACAACCATCCTTGACGAGGAGATGAAGCCCAGTGATCCACGCTTACGATAAAAATTATCTTACCGCTGCACAAAAATGTCTTGCGCGTATGCTGGACTACATGGTCAATGATTTACAGTATCCGCTGGAAACAGTATGGAACTGGTTTTTAATGAGCGAGATTTCCCATCGCTTTGAACTCGGTGATAGCACTATTTTGGCAGGCACTTCCGGTGTGGAACTTGCCCGCAGGGTACTGGAACAGGCGGGGGAGCCAGAACCCGTCCGCAAGGCATCCTATGCGTATGACCGCAGTCCCGAATACTGGACGGGCTGGGCTATCGCATATTACCAGTGGGATACCGGGCTGCGCTTCTCTGAAATTGAGCAGGCTGTGCCGATTTCCAAGGTGCGAATGCTGTATACGCCCTACCATGAAATGGACGTTCGCCAGTTTGCTGATAAGATGAACGAACTGTACCGTGCAGCAAAGCCGGAAACAAACCTAAAGAGCCTGCGCACACTGGCCGAAATGAGCCAGTCGGAACTGGCACGACAGGCAGAAATCCCTGTGCGCACCATCCAGCAATATGAGCAACGCCAGAAAGACATTAACAAGGCGCAAGGGGAAACCTTGCTGCGCTTGGCACGTGTCCTGCATTGCAGTATAGATGATCTGATGGAAAAAGTCCCACAGCAATAACATGAATAAAAAGCGGAAGATTCTCATTTAAGACAGCGGGAATCTTCCGCTTCTATTTTGTCGGTTATCGCATCAGTAAGTATCAAGCATAATCTGCTGCCGCAGATAAAGGTTTGCCACCGCTGTGATGACCTCGCGGCTGCAACGGTACTCCCGAACAGCCTGAGCGAAGTTATCGCAGTTCAGGTCGTTGTCACCGTACAGCTTATCCAGCACATCGTAGCCGTCTTTTAAGCGGCGGATGTCCATCTCAATGCACTTGATGATCTCTGCGCAGGAGAGGGGAGTCTGCCGGGCAAGGCGAATGACCTTTTTCTCGCAGGAACTGCGGGCATCCACATGGAACAGGCGGCGAGTCATTTTCCATGAGATGCCCTCCAAAAATGTCAGTTTCAGGAACGACAGCACCCGCAGCGGCCATGCCGCGCCGATGGGAATAATGAATCGGCAGGCAAGCAAATCATACAGCGCATCATATTCTGTATCACTGGTGCCGGCCACAATGAGACCACGCACCAGCAGGCGCTGCACGCAGTCCTGCCAGCTGCGGTGGATGGTGACGTTGGTATTGCTCGCCATTTTCTCGTAGTAGCTGCCGATTTCTTCTTCCCGCAGGATGCGCCAGTTGAGGATGGACCAGAGCATAAACTCCTGCACATCGACCTCGTATTCTTTGTCGCAGACAATAATGACCGGGCGGATGCCTTCCTCGGTGCAGCAGCGGATATAGCGGCCATTGGCAGTGTAAAGCATTTTCATAAAGGTTCCTCCAAATTTCAATTTTCGTGTAGAGATGAGAGAAAAGATTCGTTGTTTCGCAGTTTGCGGATGGCACGGCTGATCCACGCCGAAACGTGGTTGGGCGGGACACTCATGCGGACGGCAACTGCGGTAAGCGGTATGCCGGAGACTTGCAACGCCAGCGCATTGATGCCCTTGCGGGTCACGCCGCTGTATTGAGATTCTGCAGCGACAAGCAGCAGGGGAGTCTCACACTTTGTATGACTTGAGATCGCGTTTTGAACTTCCAAGGCAGTAAGTACAGCGGGCTCCAAATCACCAAGCAAAACAGTGTGCTGATACTCACTCAAAACATTGCGGCAATAGCCGATAAGGCCATTCTGTACGACCCGCCGGGCATAGGATGCAAAGCTGCCACGCGCTGGGTCGAAGGTCAGTGCTGCATTGCAGAGCCAGACACAGCCCTCTTGATACAAGTCCTCATAGCCAAGACCGGCAACGCAGGGATTGGCATTGATGTCGAACCGCAGGACGCGCTCTACGATGGTCAGATTTTCTTCTACCAACCGCCGTTGGGCAGTGTAAGCCGTTTTACGCATTTCATAGCCGTCACCTCGCAGTCGCATTCTCGCAGATGTGGATGATTTGCTCACAGCGGTAGTCGCCGCACTTGGCAATATGTACCTGATCTCCGGGCAGTCCCATCTGCGTTTGCAGCCAGCAGTAACTCTGGTCTCGGTTCATGCCAAGCTGTGCCTGTACACTGTGCAGTGCATGGTGGGCAAGAATGCGTTTATGCCGCAAATCTCCGTTGGCAAGGGTGCCGAGCGGCTGTTTCGTGCGGCGGTCTGCTGTGACATAGGCGTCACAGGTAGGCCAGCGGCGGCAGACGTACAGGTACGTTCCTGCGGAAATATCGGACAGGCCATGAATCACGCTTGCCGGGCGCAGCGTGGCAAGTGACCCGCAGTAAGGGCAATGGATACGAGCTTGTTTCATAGAATTTCACCTCCAATTTGTTGCAAAATAGGCCGAAAAAACCTATTTGCCCTTATTACTGTCATCTCAAACGAAAAAATTAAAAAATTTCGGCCACTTTTTCAAATTTTACAATTTGTTCATATCTTCAAGGAGTTACGCCAGCATCGGACGAAAACCGTCGTTGACAGATTTTCTCACATCCATCATGGTTCTGCCGTTCAGTGTGACAGGCGCATTGAACAGCATTGTCAGAAGATATTTCTTGATGTTTTTGACGTCTGTGCGCAGATTGCGCAGGCCGTCAAGGACAAAGCGGATATGCTCGCTCGTCAGCTGCAACAGCCGTTCCCGCACCAAGGCCATCGGAAACAGGTTATTCCCTAGCCGAAGTACAGGGCCTCGAAGCTGGATCGTTTCCACGACCAGTTCGTAGATCTCCTGCATCACAGGGGCGCTCTCCGGCTGATTGTGGCAAAGCAGGTCCAGTTCGATGTTGTCGCGGACTTTTGTCCGCACGGACTCGCCCTCGGATAAGATTGGATCAGTATTTTGTTTCTCTTTATTTTGTATTTCTTTATTTAATTGCATGGGATTTCCCAGTGCAGCAGAATCCGATGCAAGGGGTTCCAGCATAGGCGGCACGGATTCAGCACTGCCGCCAGAGCCAGATGAGAGCGTTTGCGGGTACTCATAGACATAGTAATCGCAGCCTCGCAGACAGCCGCGCTCATCCCGGACGCGGGTACGCACCACATACCCGGCATCCTCCAGTTCCCAAATGGCTGTGCGAATAGCGTCCACGCTCTCCTTATTGATGGCGGCAAGCCCTTTGAGGGTATAATCCCAGTCGTCCGGCAGAGAGAGCATCTGTGAAAGCAGCCCCTTGGCTTTCAGCGTCAGATTTTTATTGCGAAGATGATGATTGCTCATAACGGTATAGTCCTTAATGCGCTCTACGCGAAAAACAGCCATTTTACGAATCCTTTCATGTAAAAGATGGGCAGCCGCCGGGACTGCTCACGGTTCATCGGTTACAGATTCTGACGGATAATGCGGGTAATAATGCCCACGGCGATGCTTCGCTCCTCGTCCAGCTTCGTCACCACAAAGCTGACATCGTCCTTTTTGCCGGGCGTACGGCGGTCATAGCAGGAGTGGGCCACGGCATTCACCCCGTTGGAAAGCCGCACATAGACGATGCCTTTATGTACATCGGTGACGCGGCCGGCGTATTTGCTCTGCACACGGCAACGCTTCAAGGCTTCGCGGCTGGTATTCTCGGTGATGCTTTTGACATCAGCGTGGACAGACATTTCTTCCTGTGAGGTTTTGTTCACTTCGGTCACGCGGACAAGAATCTGGTCGCCCACAGCAAAGCGGTCATGGGCATCACCGATCCAGTCCCATGCCAGATTCCGCGCCATGATGGAACACTCCACGCCGAAAATCTCCACACGGATGGATTTGTCGGCAACGGCAATAACGCGAGCCTGCACCACGCGCCCCTCCCGGACGCGGTACTCACCGTTGGCATCTGGGCTGAAATAGAAAAGCTGGCGTTTGCGCATCATGGCTTCGCGGCGGCTGGCAACCACACTGCGGCTCTTGGAGTCAATACCCAGGATGACAAAGTCGATTTCCGCGCCCAGCATATTGCCCAGCAGCTTCATCTGGCGGACGGCCATGCTGTCGGTACTGTTGGCAGCGCTCGGGGCGACCATCATTTCTTTGAGAGGAATGACGATGCGGAAGCCGTTGTAGTCCACAACGGCAATCGTCTTGCCGCTGTCGGTCTGCTCGATACCGCCCAACGGTGCGAAGAGGATGCGCCGTGTGCGGTAGGCGTTGTGAATTTCGTGCCAGGCAGCAGCTTCGCGGGCATCCTCGGTTTCGATTTCGTCACCGCTTTCAATGGTCAGCACCGGGGCATCCGCTTTGCGTCTGCGGCGGGGCGGGGGAGTCTCGGCAGGCT
>ENA-OUOU01002073-OUOU01002073.1-human-gut-metagenome-genome-assembly--contig:-NODE-2073-length-9761-cov-3.982279_pt1 | contig 9761 bp, 10 predicted proteins | sample MGYA00237936_ERZ548765 | MGnify/ENA primary metagenome ERZ548765 (study PRJEB26490, sample SAMN05356889) | human gut metagenome | biome: terrestrial biome; feature: human-associated habitat; material...
GGGGCTGTGAAGAAATGGGGATTCATTTCTTCACAGCCCCTTCTTTTTTACTCAAAATTCCGAATGCGTGCCCCGCACGACCTCGATGCCATTCTCCCGGAAGATCCCTGCAAGTGCTTCGATCTCCCGGCACAGCTCCTGATCTCCCCCATCATGACAGCAGCAGATCCCGAGGTGGACCGCCTCCGGATGCAGCTTTACGATCCGCTCCACCTTTTCTTGGAGCCCCTTGTCATTTTCCATGGTATGCCCGCAGCCGCTGCACCGCATGAAAGCCTCGATCTCCAGCGGCTCCTTCCAGTAGCGGGCAAAGGACCTCGTCCGCTGGTTGAACGCCTGAAAGCAAGCCGCCCCCGTGCAGACACGGCTTGCCTTAAGACATGTTAAAATCACGATTCGTTTCATCATTGGCCTCCTTCCAATGGCGCGGAATGTACATGATATTCATGCGCCCCGTTTTTTCATCATAATGGATCTCACTATCGACATCGTAGAGCGCTTTGATGAAATCCACCGTCAAGAGCTCATGAGGCGTACCAACGCCCACCACTTTCCCCTGCTGTATCGCGATCAGACGATCACAGTACATCGCTGCTATGTTCAGATCATGCACCGCTGCGACCACCGTATGTCCCAGCCCCTTGACGATGTCCATGATCTCCAGCTGGTACTTGATATCGAGATGATTTGTCGGTTCATCGAGGACCAGACATTCCGTCTGCTGCGTGAGCGCCCGTGCGAGGATCACGCGCTGCTGCTCACCCCCGGAGAGCGTCGAAAAATTACGTGCTTCAAAGCCTGAGAGCCCGACGATAGAGAGCGATTCATGCGCCAGACGATAATCCTCCGCATTGTCCCTGTCCATCATCTTCTTGTGCGGCGAGCGCCCCATCAGCACCACATCGAGCACGGAAAAATCAAAATTATAATAATTGTGCTGTGCCACCACCGCCAGCTTCAGTGCCGACTCACGATATGACATCTCATCTAAGAGCTTTCCGTCAAAGCGGATCGTCCCCTCCGTCGGCTTCTGTACACGATACACGCATTTCAGAAAAGTGCTCTTTCCGCTGCCATTAGGCCCTATGATCCCCAGAAACTCCTTTGGATGAAGGGCAAGGTCGATCCCCTTCAGGATCTCTTTCTTCCCGATGAAATACTTCACCGCTTCTGCCAGGATCTCCATCAGTCGCTCCCTCCGAATCCATATGTTTTCTTAATCATCAGATAAATGAAGCTTGGCGCGCCGATCATGGAAATCAGGATACCGATCGGAAGCTCCGTATGCGGGATAATCACGCGGCAAAGACCATCCGCCACGACAAGGAAGATCGCTCCCACAAGCGCTGCGACAGGAAGCAGCCTCTTGTGATCCGGTCCTGTGAACATGCGGATGACATGCGGGACGATCAGTCCGACAAAGCCGATCATCCCAGCCGAGTACACCGCAAAACCTACGATAAGAGAAGAAATCAGAAGATACCACTGCCGGTACGCGTGGAGATCCGTCCCCATCGTGATCGCTGACTCATCGCCAAGAAGCATCAGATTCAACACACGGCTCTGCGTCCAGAAAAAAAGGATCGAAGCCATGATGATCGGCGCGATCACCGCGAGCTCTCCCCACTGCGCCCCTGCAAGACTTCCCATCATCCAGTACGCGATCGTCTGCATTCCCTCCTTATTATTGGCAAAGTACACAATAAAGCTGGAAAACGCCCCGCACACCGCCGATAATGCCATACCGGCCAGAAGCAGCTTCATCGAGTTCGACCGGCCGCCTAGATTCGAAATAAAGAGTACCGCCAGCGAAATCACAAAAGCTCCTATAAAAGCAGCGATACCGACAAAATTCGGCCCCAGCGCTGCCCCGACGCCCAGAAGGATCGCAGAGGTCGCTCCAAGTGACGCACCCGAAGAGATCCCCAGGATGTACGGATCCGCCAGAGGATTCTTCACGATCGCCTGCATGATGACCCCGCAGGACGCAAGCCCTGCTCCGACAAGTGCTGCCAGGACGAGCCGCGGCAGGCGAAGAAGCCATACGATATCATGGACCGGCCCCTGCCCCGTCGCCTCGATCGGCCGTCCGCTCGTGAACTGATCCAGCACCGCCGCGTAGATCTCTTCAAGCGGCAGCTTCACCGTCCCGATGCTGAGCGCCCAGAAAAGCGAGAGCACCAGAAGCACGGCCAAGAGCAGCAGGAACGCGGCAAAGCCGATTTCTTTCAAACCATTTTTCATATCTTATTCCTCCGGGTAGAGCCCTTTTCCAATAATCTGTATCCCATCATACGTCCGCACACCTGCGCTGTAGATGGCGTAAAGAGGAAGCGGATAAATGCGCCTCTCCTTCACACAGGTGAGCCCCTGCAGCGCCTGATCCTGATACAGCCGTTCTACGATCTGATCCATCTGATCATACGCATTCTCGCAGACCACCATGAAAAGCGCCTCGGGATCCATCTCGATCAGCTGCTCCTTGCTGATCGTACGCATACCCGTGCCAAGAAGCTCCCCGCCCATAGACGTAAGGATATTTCCTGCCAGCGAGCGTTCTCCGTAGACCGTGATATCCTTCCCCAAATACTCGATGATAAGCCCCCGCGGATGATGCCCCATTTTTTGCGCCTTTCCTTCCGCACGCTCGATCTCATCCTGCATCTTAGAGACCAGCTCTTGAGCCTTCTCCTCCCGGTCAAAAATCTTCCCGAGATTCAAGATATCCTGATACTCATAGTCGATCGTATGTACTTGGATTTTCGACGAAGACCCGGGAGCTATGTATGTCCCGACACCGCGGCCCTCCCAGAAATCCGTCCCGCGGAGCGTCTTCTTATCGAAAGACGATGCCCAGCCCACGATGAGATCCGGATTCTGCAGCATCACCGTCTCCATGTCCAGATTTTCCATACTCGTATACGGGATCTTCGCATACGTATCGCGATACTCCGGACGGAGATAGCTCCCATCCGGCAGCCCCATCGCTGCCACGATCCGATCCCCCACGCCAAGAGCCAGAAGATTTTCGATAGAGTTTTGCCAGATGCACACCACCCGTTTCGGCGGCTTTTGGAACGTCTCCTCCCGCATCTCTCCGTGACTGTTTAACGTTTCAACGGTGACAGGGTAATGAGCCGAATCCTCCACCACCGCTTCCGTCCGCGGTGCGCCTTCCTTCACCATCGGACTGCAGCCCGAGAGAAGGCAACAGGAAAGAAGCGCCGCCGCTATCCATATCTTTTTCATTCTTCCATTTCCTTGATTCGTTCCTTCACAGCGCGGTCGATCAGGACACATACGCCATAAAACCTTTCATGTATATCACCATTCGAAAACCGAAGCACCTTGCATCCATCCTTTTCCAACTTCTCGCTGCGCCATGCATCATAGCTCTTCCCATAGTCAGAGTAATGCTGTGCCCCATCCAGCTCGACGATCAGCCGCGCCCTATGGCCGTAGAAATCACAGATAAAAGCCCCCATCACACGTTGCCGCCGGAACTTCACCGGATACCTGCGTAGGAAATGATACCAAAGATGAAACTCCTCCTTCGTCATGTGCCGACGCATGGAAGACGCTCGTCCCTTCATCGTCCGGTTCAAAGGTGGTTTCTGCATCATGTGCTCCTTACAGATCATAGAACCTTCGCCATTGTATGACATTGTTCAGCCCTTCGGGCCATCGCCCCCTTTGGGGGAGATGCCGAAGGCAGAGGGGGTGTATTCCCTCGGCCGTTAGGCCGGTTTTACGGTTTTCTAAATGATTACGGTATACCGCTGGCATTTAGAAAACCATAAAACCTCGCTTCGCTCGTGGAAATGCACCCCCTTTGGTGCCTTCGGCACCACCTTTCCCCCAAAGGGAGCACTGTCCTACGGACCTATCATCTGTATTTAATAACAACCAACAACAATCTACGCATCAGTGTATACTGAATGCTAGTGATGTCTAATCAGAGGTGGTGATTTCTTTGAAAAAACGATGGCTTGCTGACGGTATACTGGCGAGCTCTGTGGTTCTTACCTTAGGGGCGGCTCCGTTTCAGGGGGAGAGCCCGTGGCTCGCAGGGTTGTTTCATATGTCTTTTGCGGCGGCGGTGGGCGGTTTTGCCGATTGGTTCGGCGTGACTTCTTTATTTCGCAGGCCCCTTGGCATTTCCTGGCGAACGGATTTGATCGCGAAGAATCGGGAAATGATCGTATCCATCGCGAAGGATATGGTGGTGAATGAGCTTCTGACCAGGGGACGGCTGTCGGAGATCCTGCGCCAGCATGTGCCTTCTGATGTGGTGGCTCACTGGCTGACAGTCCATAGGGATCTGACGGAGAAGCTGGCAGCGGATGTGATTCACATGGTGCTGACTGTATTTCCTGCGGAATCGATATGGACGATGTCCAGTGAGGCGATCGAGAGAAAAGCGGCAGATATAGACTGGGCGGGGCATATGGCCAAGGTGATGGCGGCATTCCGCGATTATCCGAAGAAGGAGCTTTTGACGGAGGCTTTGGCGGCCGAGGTGAAGGGCTTTCTGCAGGCTGAGGTGACGCAGGAAGAAATCCAGCGAGTCTATCTTTGGGCTTGGCAGAAATATAATGATAAGGGCTGGCTTCATTCCCTCTTCCGGGATGCGGTAGAGGATCGGGATGCAGAGATGGTAAAAAAGGTGCAGGAAAAGATGTTGTCCTTGTCAGAGGCTTTGACGGATCCGGAAAGTGAGCTTCGCCAAAAGATGGGAGAGGCCTATGATGCAATGATCGTCCAGCTAGAGACCAATGAGGTTTGGAAGCGGCAGGTCAATGGGGCTGTACAGAAGGTGATTTGTCGCTTATTGTCTGGTAAAGGGCGGAATTGGTTTATTTCCTTGTGGCAGGAAAAGAAAGAGCCGCTGGCGCACCGGTTGGCAGAAGCTTTACTTTCTTTGGTGGACGGACAGCTTTCTGCTCAGGAGAAGCGGCGGGATTTCGATGCCTTCTTCTTACGTCTGGTGCGGCCCCATGTGGGATGGATGCATCGCATGGCTGCGTCGGTGGTGGAGAAGGCGTTGTCCAGCTATGATGGCCGGACGATGGCATCCTTGGCAGAAAAATCTGTGTCTGAAGATGTGGCGGCCATTCGTATCAATGGCTCTCTGTGGGGAGCTTTCTTGGGAGCGGCCTTTTTGGCTGTATCACTCCTATGGGAAACACTGATGCAATAGTTGTCAGATCTTACTCTTGGATTTTTATGCATACTGACAACCATCAATCATCAACCGTCATATAAGGAGGCGTAGAAATGAAACGATATAAAACGGCCAATGGGATTTGTTTCTTTTCACTGCTTTTTTTGCTATTTTCTCTTTGGCTCAAAGAGGGAAGTCCCTGGCAGGGCACGTATTGGGCAGACCTGGTTTATTTCATGGCCCAGTCCTGCTGTATCGGATGCGCAGCAGATTTCATTGCCGTAGAGGCACTCTTTCGGAAACATTTTCTTCCTATCAAGCCGCTCGTTCCTGCCAACCGGGATCGGATTATTCAAAAAGTGGTAGAAATGAATCAGAGCCTTTTGAGCCCGAAGAATTTGTTGGCAAAGATATCCCGTCTTTCCTTGACGGATCTATGTCTTCCATGGCTTACCAGTCACAGAGAATCTATTTCTCAAACATTGGCAGCGAAGGGAGCCACCTATGCAGTGGAATTTCTGTCTAGCCATAGAGAAGACATAGCCACTTGGGGACGGAGTGAATCGCAGAAATGGCTGCCTGTTTTTATTTCTTTCGCGCAAGGGCGGTTACAGCAGGAGATGAATCGGGAAAAATGGCTTCTTCGTCTTTTGGAGGAGGGAAAACGGAAAATCGAGGAACCATCCCTTCGATACAAACTGGCAGAGCAGTTGAGAAAGGCAGGCGACCGGGAAGAGAAAGGCTTCCTGGGATCTATCGGCTATACGCTCGGGAAATGGTTTGGCGCGATCGATTATGAACAGTTGGCTGAGGCGGCAATGGATGCTTTAGCCGAAGAAATGGAAGCATGGAAAAGGGAGGACAATCCGTTTCATCAGGAGCTTTTGTCACAGTGGGATCTTCTGATCGCTCGTTTCCTGCAAGAACCGGCTACGTTGGAGGCGCTGCAGGAATTTGGGCGGGGTCTCTTCGCTTCCTTCCCTTTGGAAAAACGGATCGACGAGGGGATTTCTGATTTTCAGTACCATTGGGGTGTGCCAGCTTTGGCAGAAAAATTGAAACCAGCTATAGAGCAAAGTATTTCTTCTATAGAAGACTCAGAATTTAGACAGAAGCTGGACACTATCGGAAGAGATTTGATAGCAGAGATCATCACCTATGAGCATGGTTTCTTATCATGGTCTATGATAGAAGTCCTGGAAAGTTTTCGGGAAGAGGAACTGAATGAATTCATCGAGTCGAAAGTGCATCATGAGCTGGAAGGTATTCGTATCAATGGGGCTATCGTGGGATTGGCGGCCGGACTGCTTTTCTATGGCTTCCTGACACTGGCATGGATCCCGCTTGCGGGAGACTTGTTTTCTTAAGGGCCCCATTGCCATTTCCTTCCAATCGCGGTATGATAGATGCATAAAAATAAAAGGAAGCACCGAGGCTTCAAAGTATCAGGCATAGCCCTGATGCTTTTGGCGCGGTGCTTTTCATTTCTGCCGACGGCAGAAAAGAATGGGAGGAATACAAATGCCGGTTTCTTACATGGAAATCAATCTGAATGCGCTTCGTCACAATCTCAAGGTCATCCGCGCGCATCTGCCGAAGGAAGTGAATGTGCTCGCTGTCGTGAAGGCGAATGCCTATGGACATGGTGCGAAGGAAACGCTGCGCATCGCCCTCGAGGAAGGCTACGTTGCTGCTGCTGTTGCCCGTGTGGAAGAAGGAGCGGAACTGCGCGACGCCGGATTCACTTGCCCGATCTATGTACTGGGACTGCCGCTGCCGGAGGATATGCCTATCGGTGTGAATAAAGACCTCATCATGCCGATCGATGATACCGTTGATCTGGACGCATTGGAAGCCATCGCCGCTGTTTCGAAGAAAACGATCGAAGTCATGCTGCCGATCGATACGGGCATGAACCGCATCGGAACTCATCCGGAGGACGTACCTGCGCTCCTCAAAAAGCTCGCAGGCTATCCGCACATTCACGCACATGGCACCTTCACTCATATGGCAACGGCGGATCACAAGGAGAAGGATGCCGCACTGAAGCAGCTCGACCGCTTCGATGAAGCGATCTCCTACATGCCGGTCGATGAAAACTTCGTGATCTCCTCCGCTAACAGTGCTGGTGTCATTGATATCCCGAGAAGCTGGCATAACCTTGCCCGCCCGGGCATTATCATCTATGGGCCGCAGCCATCGGAGGTCATGACGAACAAGCTCGACCTCCAGTATGCGATGAGCGTCGTGAGCCATGTCACTCATGTCCAGATCCTGCATAAGGGCGAAGCCATCGGCTACGGCGGTACCTATGTTTCCAAAGAGGATATGAAGACTGCGACTGTCCCGATCGGTTATGCGGACGGCTGGCACAGAAGCCTTTCCAATAAGGGCGTCGTCCTCATCAATGGCAAGCGTTGCCCGATCGTCGGCCGCATCTGCATGGATCAGTTCATGGTCGCTTGCGATGACGAAGTCCGTCCCGGCGATGAAGTCATCCTCATGGGCAAGCAGGGAGAGGAAGAAATCACTGTCGATGAAGTGTCTGCTACGGCTGAGACCATCCCGCATGAAATCATGTGCGACCTGAAGCGCATCCCGAGAGTATTTGTAGAAAAATAGTTTTGAAGGATCCGGTACTGGAGGAAAGAGGGATCTGTTCGTATCGCCCTGTCGGGCAAAAGCGAGACATCTTTTCCCCTTCCTTATTTTCTTTCCATATGCTATAATAACGCTTGTTAAGCGTCTATAGCTCAGTGGATAGAGCACTGGTCTCCGGAACCAGGTGTCGAGAGTTCGAATCCCTCTAGACGCACCAGAATTTCTCCGATATTATCGGACAAAATAAAATAGCGCATTTGGGCGCACATTGAGTGGGCGCACAATTTGGGCGCAGTTGGTCCCCGTTGGGACTTTGCAGACTAGAAAAGAGGCATCTCGCGATAAGATGCCTCTTTTCGTTTGGTTAATTATAAATGGCGTCGATCTTCTCGGCGATGGTTTTATCATAGCAGGGAATCGCATGGCCGTACATGTCGAGGGTCTGTGTCACGCTGCTATGTCCCAGCCGGCGGGAGACTTCGATGATGGGGATGCCGTTCGCCAGCAGCAGTGTGGCGTGAGTATGCCGCAAGCAGTGGAAATTCCTGTAGGGCAGGCCGGACTTGGACATGAGGTATTTCCACATCTTTTCTATCGCTTCAGGGCGGACAGGCGTCCCGGCGCGGTTTAGAAATACGAGGTCGTGCTCTTCTTCGTCTATAGCGGGGAGCGCTGCTTTCGCTTCTTTGAGTTTCTGGTACACCTTGGTCGGGATAGAGATCCTTCTCTTGCCCGCGGCCGTCTTCGGGGTGTCTATGATGAGCGTACCACCTGAAAGCGTCTGTACCTGCTGGCGGATGAAAAGAGTACGCTCTTCGAGGTCGACGTCGCACCAGCGAAGACCGAGCAGCTCCCCGCGGCGCATGCCGGTATTGATGGCCACAAGCAGAAAGAGTGCATAGGGCTTCAGCTTCGGATCTGACTCTGCCAGCTCCATCATCTTCTTTAGCTCCTCGCTGGTAAAGATCCCTTTCTCCTGCCTGATGACGCGGGGCGGCTTTACGAAGGTGACCACGTTTTTTCTGACCATCCCCAGCTCCCATGCCTTCTGAATGGCACCATGGAGCAGCACATGGAGCTTCTTGGCACAGTCGGGCGTCAGGGCATTGTAGAGCTCCTGAAGCATGGTGGGCGTCAGCTTCTGCAGAGAGATCCCAGCGAGCGGCAGCGCTTTGTTTGCGGTGAATAGATAGCGCTCATAAGTCAAAGGCTTTACCGTGGGCTTCTTGTATGTTCCCAGCCATTTGATGAGCCATTCGCCCAGAGAAATGGCGGAGGGCGCTACGAATGATCCATCATGCGCGGCGAGCCGCATCTTCTGTGTCCATGCCAGCGCCTCATCGCGGCTAAGAAACCGCTTCGAATAGCGGCGACCATCCACGGAGACGAAGGCGCGCCACCGCTGGCGTGATTCTTCCCAGTGAACCGTCCCTTCTTTATATCGTCCCGGCATAGTGAGCTCCTTTCAGCAGCAGTTGTTTCCAAAATGGAAACAACTGAATTCTTGTCTACTTCACCATCTTCGAAAAGATTTTTTAAATGCTTACTAATAGCGGCTTTTTGCACGTTGAATAATTCCGCCATCTGTGCCTGCGTACACCACACAGTCCCATCCTTGGCGAGCAAGCTCACATTGGCCTCGCCGTCATCGGTGTTATAAATAATTAAGTCATCCATGAAATACTCCTTTTATGATTTTCCAACGCTGGCCAAACGTACCACATCACTATTTTGCGGACATTCGCAAAATAGTGGGAATGTAAACCATCTCGTGAACGTGCACGGAATGGTTTACTAATCAGCTAATGGTTTACTAATCAGCTGCTGCAAAATTTACAACGAATCAAAAAGGTCCAATCAAAATATTAAACTTGCAAAACACCAAGCCTTTTGATAGAATAACATTGAAACAAGTCAACTTGAGAAGGATAAGGCTGGGTTCCTGAATGGGAGTAGGCTTATGGCTTAGAATTCCTTTGCTCCTGGGGTTGACTAT
>ENA-OUOU01002076-OUOU01002076.1-human-gut-metagenome-genome-assembly--contig:-NODE-2076-length-9759-cov-15.104184_pt1 | contig 9759 bp, 11 predicted proteins | sample MGYA00237936_ERZ548765 | MGnify/ENA primary metagenome ERZ548765 (study PRJEB26490, sample SAMN05356889) | human gut metagenome | biome: terrestrial biome; feature: human-associated habitat; material...
GGCGGAGCCTGCGTGTTTCGCCAAAGCCGAAACGGCCTGCGGCCCCCGTCCGGACTCTGCACAAGCTTGTAAATGCGCAGGCTGCCGGCCCGGCGCCTGCTTTTAGTTCTATTGTAGCATAGAAAGCGGAAAAAGCAAATGCTGAAAACTGATATAAGCATTGCTTATGGCTAAATGTTAAAAAATCTATATCCAAGATAGCAGAATTATGTTATAATAAATAGGTTAAGGGCGTCATGCCCAATTTTTTCGGAAAAGGAGGATTCCCATGCAGGAATTCTATGATATCACCGTGGCAGGCGTCAAACGCAGTCTGCCGGTCGTCCCCATCAATGAAAACATGTCCATTGCCGGCTTTGTTATCTTTGGCGATACCGATGTTGTAGAGCCCTGTGCCCGTGCCCTGGCGGAAAAGCTGCCCCCCGAGACCGAGGTGTTGGTGACTGCTGAGGCCAAGAGCATTCCGCTTATTTATGAGATGGCTAAAGTGATGAAGATGCCCCGCTATGTCATTGCCCGCAAGTCAGTCAAGGGCTATATGCGCAATCCCATCATCACCACCGTTAATTCCATCACCAATATGGGTAAGGAGCAGATCCTGGTGGTAGATGAGCACGATGCCGAGTTCATCAAGGGCAAGAAGGTCGCCATCATTGATGATGTGATCTCCACCGGCAGCAGCATTGAGGCCATCGAAAAGCTGGTGAAGGAATCTGGCGGCGAAGTAATTGCCCGCGCGGCAGTGCTGGCGGAAGGCGATGCCGCGGACCGCACCGATATCATCTACCTCGAAAAGATCCCGCTGTTCTTCCACAATAAAAAGTGATCTACATAAGAACAAGGCCCCTGTACTGCGCGGTACGGGGCTTTTTCACATTTATAAGATCAAAATGGGATAAACTCCACCGTGGTGCCCTGCTGCCGCAGCAGCTCAACCAGGGCATCCGCCGGGAGCCAAACGGTAGCGGTATTATCATTGGGATGGACCCCGATGAGCTTGCCGCGGTAGTCCTCATCCAGCAGGATGGTGACCCGGTGCTCCTTGTCATTCAGCGCGCCAAAGGGAGTGACAGAGCCCGGCGTCAGGCTTAGCAGCTCGGCCAGCTCCTCTGCCCCGGCAAAGGAAAGCGCCCCATGCCCCAGCCGGGCTTTCAGCGCTTTCAGGTCGGCACGCTTTTCTCCGTACAGCACCAGCAGCCAGTAAAAGCGCTTCTTCTGGTCGCGGACCAACAGATTCTTGGCAATGGCGTCACAGTGCTCCAATCCCTGCGCGTACAGCTCCTCCATATTAAATACGGCAGGGTGCTCCGCCAGTGTGTAGTCTATTTTGTTTTTCTCCAGCAGCCGCAGGACAGCGTGTGCCATGTTATTCATCGTGATTTACTCCTTTTGGGGCAGCGGTTGCCGCCACCAACTATGGCGCAACCAGCCGGATTTTTGTGCTATTGTAGCATGATTTTGCGCCTGCCGCAAGGGAACGCCGCATAGTTTTTTTGCTGTTGGTGATACTACCCCTTGAAAGGGGGATTGACCATGGAACGACCTGTTTTGGGACCCATTGACCCGGTAACGGGGCGCCCGCTGTACCTGCCGCATGATGTGGTAAGTGGCACCGAAGCCACCGGGCTGGAGCCCATCCCGCCCCGCACGCCGGAGGAAGCGGAAAGCTATGCCGAACTGTACGACTGGCCGCTGGCAGATCAGCCGCCCCGCCGCTGAGGGGACTTGCCAGCCGGGAACAAATTTGCTATTATCATGGGTAGAAATTTCTGCAGGGTGCCGCACCGGCGGCCCCGCTCGGCGCGCTGCGCGCGCCGTCCCCGCCTTCGGCGGGGGCCCGGCCCTGCTGGCCGGGCGACGGGGCCGCCGGGCCAGCACCCATTGCAGGGCTGACACCGGAGGGAAACAGTATGAGTAAAGTCGCAGTTATTACCGGCGCATCGGGGGGCATCGGAGCCGCAGTGGCCCGCCGCTTGGCCGCGCAGGGGAGTTATGTGGTGCTGGGCTATTGCCGCAGCAGAGAAAAGGCCGAAAGCCTTTGCCGGGAGCTGCGGGAGGCCGGTGGGGAAGCCGTTTCCTTCCGGGCGGATCTGACCAAAGCCGAGGAAGCCAAAGCGCTTATCGATTTTGCGGTACAGCAGTACGGCCACCTGGATATCCTGGTGAATAATGCCGGCATTTCGCAGATCAAGCTGTTTACCGATATTACCCCGGAAGAATGGCGGCAGATGTTTGCGGCCAATGTGGATGGCATCTATCACTGCTGCCGCGCTGCGGTGCCGTATTTGGTGCAGCAGCACAGCGGCACCATTATCAATGTTTCCTCCATCTGGGGGCTGTGCGGCGCCTCCTGCGAGGTGCACTACTCCGCCTCCAAGGCGGCGGTCATCGGCTTTACGCAGGCATTGGCCAAGGAATTGGCCCCCAGCGGCATCACCGTCAACTGTGTCGCGCCCGGGGCCATCGATACCGAAATGAATGCCCACCTTACCGCCGAAGAACGCCGGATGCTGGAGGAGGAGATCCCGCTGGGCCGCATGGGCTCGCCGGAGGAAGTGGCGGCTGCCATTGCCTTTTTGGCGGGGGAGGATGCCCGCTATTTTACCGGGCAGGTCCTCAGCCCCAATGGCGGCATCGTAATTTGACAGGAAAAAGAGGCGAATACCTATGGAAATACTGCAAAATACCTGTCTGATATCGGCGGTGCTGGCCTGGGCAGTGGCGCAGTTGTGCAAGCTGCTTATCGAACTGATTGCCCATCACCAGCTGGATTGGGAACGGTTGACCGGCGACGGCGGGATGCCCAGCGGGCATTCCGCCACGGTAACTGCACTGGCAGTGGCTGCCCTGCTGCAATACGGTGCGGATTCCTTTCAGTTTGCTATCAGCGCGGTGCTGGCCATCATCGTGATGCACGATGCCATGGGGGTGCGCTGGCAGGCCGGGCAGCATGCCCGCACCATCAATGAGCTGCTGCTGAAGCTGAGCGACACTCCGCCGGAGCAGCTGCTGGAGGAATTCCTGGGGCACACCCCGCTGCAGGTGGCGGCAGGCGCCCTGCTGGGAGCCCTTGTGGCTATTTTGTATTCCCTCCCGTAAAAATATAACACAACCCCCGCGGCAGATCCCGTGGGGGTGCTTTCTAATATAGTCTCCGTTCATTTCGCCTTACGCCCAGAACCGCAAAAACTCCTCCGCCGCGGGGCTGGGCGATACATCCTGCAAGGTGCACACCGAAAGGCTCCGCTCCGGGATCTCCGGGATGGTGCGCAGCTCACGGATCGTCCCCGCCTCCAGAGCGGGCAGGGCATATTCTCGGGTGACGCACGCCACCCCCAGCCCAATGGCCGCCAGATCGACGAGAAGCTCGTGACTGCACAGTTCTATCTCCGGTTTAAGCGTAATGCCATTGCGGGTGAAAAAGCGTTCCAGGTACCGTCTTGCGCTGGATTTGCGCTCCAACAGCATCAGCGGGAAGCGGGAAAGCTCCGCCAGGGTATAGGCCCGGTCGGTCTCGCAGGGGTAGTCCCGCCCCGCCACAAAAACATTGTGCAGGGCCATGCAGCGCCGCATCTGCAGGTTGCCGCTCTCCTGCGGGGTGCTGGCAAAGGCCAGGTCTACCTGTCCCGCCCGCAGCATCTGCAGGGCCTCATAGCTGGTGCCGTTCAGCACCTTCAGCCGGATGGCCGGGTACCGCTCGTGGAACCTTTGCAGATAGGGTAGCAGCAAACTGCGGGTCACGGTATCGCTGGCCCCGATAACCAGCTCGCCCATCATCAGCTCCCGGGTCTGCTGCACCTTTTCCTCTCCGGTTTCGATGAGGCTGATGGCGCTGCGCACATAATCGTACAGCACCCGGCCCTCGCCGGTCAGGGTGACGCCGCGGGGTTGGCGGGAAAACAGCCGTACCTGCAGCTGTTCCTCCAGCTGATGGATGGACTGACTGACCGCCGACTGTGAGATAAACAGTGTTTTGGCGGCGGCGGAAATGCTTTCCTCCTCGGCAACGGTGCGGAAAATACGGTAAAGCTCCAGTTTAACGGCCATGTTTGCGGGCTTCCTTTCTATCTGTTTTGCTTATGCTTATCATTAGTAATACATACTTTACTTATGGATACGCATCTATTATACTAAAGTGGTTGTGAAAAGCAACCCCTATTTTTGTTTTCGTTTTCATCAATTCACAGGTGATAAAAGGAGAAAAAGCCATGAGCAGAATGTTTGGTACTGTCGTTCGCGGGGTACGCGCCCCCATCTTCCGGGAAGGCGATGATGTAGTAAAGGGCACTGTGGATACCGTCCTGAAGGCCCTGAAAGAAAACAGTGTGGAGCCGCACGATAAAGATGTTGTCGCCATTACTGAATCGGTAGTGGCCCGTACCCAGGGCAACTATGCCACAGTGGAACAGATTGCAGCCGATGTAAAGGCCCGCACCGGCGGCAAGACCGTTGGCGTTACCTTCCCCATTCTCAGCCGCAACCGTTTCTCCGTGCTGCTTTCCGGCATTGCCGCGGGCTGCGAGAAGGTCGTCCTTATGCTCAGCTATCCTTCCGATGAAGTGGGCAACCATCTCATCAGCATGGACCGCCTGGATGAAAGGGGCATTGACCCCTGGACCGATGTTCTTTCCCTGGAGCGCTTCCGTGCTGAGTTCGGCTCTGTGATCCATCCTTTTACTGGCGTGGACTATGTGGAGTACTATTCCAGCCTTATCCGGGAAGCCGGCGCCGAGGTAGAAGTGATTTTTGCCAACCGCGTGCAGACCATTCTGGACTACACCGATACCGTCATCACCTGTGATATTCATACCCGTGCCCGCAGTAAGCGATTGCTGCAGGCGGCTGGTGCCCGTGTGGTTCTGGGGCTGGATGACCTGATGACCGCTCCTGTGGCGGGCAGCGGCTACAATGCCCAGTATGGTCTGCTGGGTTCCAATAAGGCGGATGAAAACCGTGTGAAGCTGTTCCCCCGTGATGCTATGCTGGTAGCCGAAAAAATTGGCCAGCTGATGAGCGAAGCCACCGGACACCATATCGAGGCGATGGTTTACGGCGACGGCGCCTTTAAGGATCCCGCGGGCAAGATTTGGGAGCTGGCCGACCCGGTTGTGGCCCCCGGTTATACCAAGGGCCTTATCGGTACCCCCAATGAGCTGAAGCTGAAGTACCTGGCTGACCACGATTTCGGCGATCTTTCCGGTACCGCTCTGCAGGAAGCCATTACCCAGCGTATCAAGGAGAAGGACTCCACCAGCCTGGTGGGCAATATGGTCTCCGAGGGCACAACCCCCCGTAACCTTACCGATCTCATTGGCTCCCTGTGCGACCTGACCAGCGGCAGCGGCGATAAGGGCACCCCCATCATCTACATCCAGGGCTACTTCGATAACTACACCACCGAGTGATATCTTATTTTTAATGGTTTGCTGATAAGGCCCGCCTCCTGCTTTTCCAGGGGGCGGGCCGCCGCATTGGGGGGGATTTAAGCAGGGGGCAGGGCAGGGGCCGCAGGCCGTTTCGGCTCCGCTGAAACACGCAGGCTCCGCCTGCGTCGGCCGCTTCGCGGCCGGGCCTGCGGCCCCCACCCGCCCCTCGCTTAAATTTCCCCTTACATCCTGCCGAAAAATGTGCTATAATATAGGCAGAAACAGTAAGGGAGGGCACCACAGTGTTTGCAAAAGGAACAAAGATCATGTATGGCAATACCGGCGTCTGCGAGGTCATGGATTACGCCACCCCCGATTTGCCCGGCATGCCGAGCGGGACCAAGTACTATGTCCTGCGCCCCCTGTTCCAAAGCGGCACGATCTACTGCCCCGTGGAGCAGCCAAAGGTCTTTATGCGCCCGGTAATGAGCCGCGAGGAGGCCGAGGAGCTGGTTGCCCTCATTCCTACCATCAGCGTGGAGCCATTCCATACCGGCCGTCTGCAGGAGCTTTCGGAGCATTACCGCAGCATCATCGGTACCCACAGCACCACCGACCTCGTGGAGATCATCAAATCGGTTTACAGCAAAAAGCGGGAAGCCGAAGCCGCCGGCCGCCGTGTCAGCCAGCTGGATGACCGCTATATGAAGCTGGCGGAGGAGCTGCTGCACGGGGAGCTGTCGGTTGCGCTGGACATCCCCAAGGACGAAGTCAAGGACTATATTCATCGCCGGGTGGCCGAAGCCGAAGCCGCCGGTTGACCCGAGAAAACGCCCCGATCCGGTTCGGGTAATGTTCATAGGGACACAAGTTGACACCATGTCTTGCAAGGGGGCGGACAGCGTTTGCTGTCCGCTTTCTTGCGTTTTTTTTCTGCTTTTTTATTATGCGGGAAGCTGAAATACCTCGCTCAAGGGCGGCGCAATGCGCGGCTGCGCCTCGCCCTGCTCCATTTCGCTGTCCACCGTGCCGATGTCGCGGTACACGATGCGGATGCTCTGGTGGGAGCTGCGGGAGTATTTCTCCGTCCGTTCTCCCACCTCGATCCGCTGGATGAACAAACGCAGCAGCTCCGGCGTCAGCTCGTCGATGGCGGTGTACTGCTTCGCCTTCTCAACGAATGTGTTCACGTTGGCGGAGGCGGCTTTCAGCTTTTCCAGCCGGGCCTCCTTTTCGGGGATCTGTTCCTCCAATGCTTTCTGTTCGACGGTGTAATCGCCCGCCAGCATCCGGTACTGCTCATCGGTCACCCGCCCCAGCACATTGTCCTCATAGAGCCGCTTGAACAGCTTGGACAGTTCCTCTCTGCGCCGCCGCATGGTATCCAGATCTTTTTGGATCGTGTTCATCTCACGCCGCAGTTCCAGCGTATTCTTGCTGCCGATGTAGGCGGCGAACTGCTTTTCCTTCATCCGCGCGAAGTGCGTCACCCGGCGTAAGTCCTCCAGCACAACGGCTTTCAGTTCAAACTCCCGGATATGGTGCGGTGTGCAGACGGTCTTGCCCTTTTTGCCGTAGGTGTAGCACTTGAAGTTGTACTCCGTCCGCTTCATGGTGCTGGCCCTGTGCAGCACCAGCGGCTTGCCGCAATCCGCGCAGAACACCAGCCCAGAGAAGATGTTCGGCTCGTCCATGTGCTTGGGGACACGCTTTTTGTGCTGACGCACCTCCTGCACGATGTCCCACTGCTCCTGTGTGACAAGAGCTTCGTGGGTGTTCTTCACCACGAACCGCTCACTTTCAGGGCGCTCTACACGCTGCTTGTTTTTGTAGGAGATCGTAGTGGTGCGAAGCCCAACCGAGTGTCCAAGGTAGACCTCATTGTTCAGAATGCTGGTGACGCTGTTGGAAGACCACAGGCATGGTCTGGTGGTGTCCAGTCCCCGGTGGCTTTTCCCGGTCTTGCGGTAGTAGGCGTTGGACGGGTTCACCACCTGCTCCTTGGTGAGGATGGTGGCGATTCGCTTGGGGCCGTTCCCAGCGGCGCAGAGAGAGAAGATGCGCTTCACCACAGGTGCGGTGTCCTCGTCCGGAACCAGCGTGTTGGCGTCACCATCACTTTTCCGATAGCCGTAGGGCGGTCTGCCGCCCAGCCGCTCTCCCTGCTCCGCTTTCATTTTCATGACCGCGCGGACCTTGCGGCTGGTATCCTTGGCGTGAAGCTCGTTGGCCCAGTTGCGGATGGGGTTGAAGTCATTGCTGCTCTCCACTGTGGAATCCACGCCATCGTTGACAGCGATGAAGCGGACATTCTTCTGGGGAAAATATATCTCCATGTAGTAGCCTACCTGAAGGTATTCTCGCCCCAAGCGGGAGGCGTCCTTTACGATGAGGTTCGCCACCTGTTCTGCTTCGATCATCTCCACGATCTTTTTCCATGAAGGCCGCTCGAAGTTCGTACCAGAGTAGCCGTCATCCGCAAGGAAGATGGTGTTCTCGAAGCCCTTTTCTTTTGCGTATTTCTCCAGCAGGGTGCGCTGGTGCTGAATGCTGTTGGACTCTCCGGCCCGCTCGTCCTCCTGACTGAGCCGCCCGTAGAGTACGGTGTATTGCTGATTTTCTTGACCTGCCATAGTTACCTCCTTTTCGTTGGGGCAGGCCGGTACGGTAACACGAAGTATACCGCACCGACCCTCGCAAGTCTACCGGAATTTTTACTGCTCATGATGCTCCCGCTCTAACTTTGTGTCGATGAGCTGCAGGAGCTTGTCCGTGGGTGTTGCCGATGCGCCGCCGGGGAATACGGAGGTCACAAGAAAGCACTTCCCACCAACCAGCATCGCCCGTTGACGGGTGAGGTCATCGCCCTCCCATTTGGCTGTGCTGTCGCGGAACAACGTTTCCACGCCGCCGTCCTCGGAGCGGCGCAGGATGACCTGCTCCGGCCGGTAGGCGCCGAGGATACCCGTGTCACGATAAATTTCCCAATCCTGTTTCATCCTAATCCTCCCATCGTTTGCTCATGCTGTCGCTTTTTCTGTTCTTCCCGCGCGGCGTGTTCATCCAATTTTTCTTTCACAGCCATAGCCGCGCCCGCGGCGAAGCCAATCGCCGCGCCGAAGTTTTCGGCGGCGATCTTCGCCTCCATGCGCCGCCGCTTTTCCTCGGCGTCCTCGTCCTCATCCAGCAGTGTTCCTACGGCAGACAGTCCTGCCACGGCGGGAATCAGAGGAACAGGCCGCGGATCGCCGCCGCGCCATACCAACCCGCCAGTGCCGCCGTGCCAAGGATCAGCACCAGCATGATCCACTTGAGGGCCACCAGCAGGCTGAAGTCCGGGAGCCAGTCGATCCACTTGGAGGAATATTTCTCGCTCAGATTCCCAACCCGTTCCAGCAGTCTGTTCATCTCTGTCAGCGATCTCTGCATCTCCGTGAGCGACTTCTGCACCGGTGTCAGGTCGATGTACGGCTTCAGTTCTGGCAGTGCTTTCCGAATTTCCTCCAGTTCCCAGTTTATTCCGTCTGCCTGCTCCGTCAGCTTGTCCATCGCCTGCGGCAGATCGCACTGGATCACGATGGGCTGGATCGGTTGCGGCTGCGGCGTGCTGTTCGGCTGATTCATCCGCTTCAATTCCTCCATCGGTTTCCGCTGCTCGATGGAATTTTCTTTTAGCGAACTCTGCCCGTATTCTGAATTCATGCTCCATAACCTCCTTGCAATACTTTTCTTCGTGTAATTTATTGTCGCGGCATTTCATGCCGTCCGGCGTGGTGTAGGTGATGTACTTGCGGCCGATCTCCCAGCGGACGGCGTAGCCCTCGGATGCCATCAGGGAAACGAAAGCGTCCTTGTCGGCGGCGTATTTCATGCACTCGTCAATGGTGTTCATAAGCCGCAGCTTCCAGCTTTGGCCCCTCAGAGCTGTGTGATACTCCGCGCCGCCCATGCCGCGGGCCTGCTGCGTTGGCGCGTCAAAGACAGGAAGACCCATTTCCTGACAGATTGCGTCGTTGCGCCGCATCAGCTCCTGCAGTTGTTCCTTTGCCATGTGCAGCTTTTTGCCGGTGTCGAAATTGACGGAGTTGATGACGCAGTGGGAGTGGATATGCTCTCGGTCAACGTGGGTGCAGACCAGCACCTCACAGCCGTCAAAGTACTCCGCCAGCCGCCGCGCAGCTTCGTGGGCCTGCCGGGGATCGACCGCCGTGCCTTTCGGAAAGCTCTGCACCATGTGGTAGAACATCACACCGCTGTCCTTGTGGTAAAGCAGTTTCGTGTTCAGGAAATCATCGTAGACGCTCTGCGGCTGGCAGTTGATGCCGCTGATGAGCGGCCCGCCCTCCCATGCGGTTTTCTTTTCCTGCATGACGTAGAGCATCACGCCGCGCAT
>ENA-OUOU01002078-OUOU01002078.1-human-gut-metagenome-genome-assembly--contig:-NODE-2078-length-9756-cov-3.606123_pt1 | contig 9756 bp, 8 predicted proteins | sample MGYA00237936_ERZ548765 | MGnify/ENA primary metagenome ERZ548765 (study PRJEB26490, sample SAMN05356889) | human gut metagenome | biome: terrestrial biome; feature: human-associated habitat; material...
ACATAATCTATTTAGAAAGGATGAAAAAATGGCTAAGAAATTCGAAATTACTAGAGGTAATGCAATCTTAAACTTCTCTGAAGAATTCTGTCAGAGTAGATGTGAATTAGTGGAAAGTGAATCTTTCTCTAAGGTATTGGAGAAATTCATTAAGAATCAGCGCAGATTAGAAACACAGTTATATATTTATTTACATGAACGCAATGCGGATGATTTCTTCTTATTAGGAGATTTAAGAAGAATTTTCAAGTTATTACTTGTACTTGATGCAGAACAGGTTTGTGCATTAAGACCAGAATATGCAGTGTATTTTGAAGATCGTGATATGTTCGTAAAGTTAATTGAAGACATTTATTTATACTGGAGAAAACTTCAGAGATATGCAATTGTTTTCAATGACTCAAAGAAATCAGGTTACCAGAGTGTACAGTTTGCTGACGCTCAGGAAGCATTTGAAAAACTTGTATTAGAAGTATATCGTTCAATGCAGAGAGCTGTAGGTAAGAACGATAAGGTATTAAGACAGATTACAGCAGGTGTGAATGCTGGTTTAACTGTTACTCACTTAACTACAGGTTTACCTGATGATTATGAATGTTTAAAGGATGTTCCATTCATTGAACAGGTTGTTATTCATCCACCATTTATCACTTATTCTAAGAGAAACAAAAGAGATGGTGTATTCCCAGAAAGTAGAACAAATCCAGTCACTGACTTAACATTTAATCCTGATCAGTGGTTATGTTATCCTGCAAAGGTTGGTAAGTTATTATGTTTCGTTTACTTCAATACTAAGTTCATGGCACAGGGTGTTACTTTATGTAACTTATTTGAACTTGCTGATGAATCAGAATATAGACATAATAAACCAGATCTAGTATATGTATATGGTTATGAAGACGGTAAGAAGGACCAGTCATTCTTCCAGGATGACAAGAACGATATGATGGTTGCTAAACTATCAGCAAGTGATGAATTCGATTACTTCGGATATATGAAGAAGATGTGTTTAACACTTCACAACGTATCTAACATCAACCACCATAAATTACCTATCCATGGTGCTATGATTCAGATGAAGTTACATGATGGTTCTGAAAAGAATATCGTTGTAATGGGTGACTCTGGTGCTGGTAAATCAGAAACTATTGAACAGATCAAGGCTTATGGTGAAGCTTATATCGAAGATATCAAGACTATCTATGATGATATGGGTTGCTTATCATTAGTTGACGGTAAAGTAAAGACTTCAGGTACAGAAGTTGGTGCCTTCGTTCGTCTTGATGACTTAGACGCTGGTTACAGCTTTAAGGAATTAGATAGATCTGTATTCATGAACCCAGATAAGGTCAATGCACGTATCGTAATTCCTATTACTGATTATAAGGATGTTATCGCTGATCATGATGTAGATATCTTCTTATATGCTAATAACTATGAAGCTGAAGGTGAAGCCTTAGAATTCTTTGACAATGAAGAAGATGCATTAAAGGTATTCAGAGCTGGTAACCGTATGGCTAAGGGTACTACTACTGAATATGGTTTAGTTGGCTCTTATTTCGCAAACCCATTTGGTCCAGTTCAGAGAAAAGAACAGACAGAACCATTATTACAGGAATTCTTCCATAAGATGTTTGAACAGGGTGTACAGGTTGGTGTACTTCGTACAAGACTTGGTATTAAGGGTAAGGAATATGATGGTCCTAGAACTGCTGCAAAGACTATCTTACACTATGTAACTGGTGATGATGATCTTAAGGAATTACCAGAAGAACAGTAATAGCTCAAACACTTCAAGATTATTCTTGAGGTGTTTTTTTATATAAAAATAGATGAATTTGATTATCCACTCTATGAATACGCTTACAGTTATGTTACTATTTTAACAAGGAGGCTTAAATATGGGTAAATTAGATAATAAAGTCGCTATCGTTACAGGCGGTAATGCAGGTGTTGGTAAAGCTATTGCAAAATTATTTGCGAGTGAAGGTGCAAAGGTTGTTATTTCAGCAAGAAGAAAAGAAGTATTAGAAGAAGTAGGTAAAGAAATTGAAGAAGCAGGAGGTACTGTATTATGTGTACCTACTGATATTTCTAAGATTGATGATGTAAAGAACCTAGTTTCTAAAACTGTAGAAGCATTTGGTAAAGTAGATGTATTAGTGAATAATGCAGGTGTACTTGATAAAGGATTAAATGCGATTGATCGTATTGATTATGATGACTTAAATAGAGTTATTGATATTAACCAGAAGGGTACAATGTATTGTATGTCTGAAGCATTAAAGGTTATGACAAGTGGTGCTTCTATTGTGAATATTGCAAATGTTGCAGGTCAGTTTGGTGCTGGAGGAGCAGTTTATGTTTCTACTAAAGCAGCTATTATCGGTGTCACTAAACATACTGCAATGCGTTTTGCGAAAGAAAATATTCGTTGTAATGTGATTTGTCCTGGTAGTATTACTACAGATATGGCAGCAGGTTTAACACCTGATACAATGGATATGAAGATGATGGGTGCTATGAGTGCTCATAGTGATTTATCCCTTAAACCATGTAGTCCAGAAGATGTTGCAAGAGTCACTCTTTTCTTAGCAAGTGATGATGCAGCACCTATTACAGGACAGGTTGTAGTTACTGATTATGGTGTAGATTTATAATGGAGTGCGGCTTAGGCTGCACTTTTTCAATGTCTTTTATGCTAGAATTTATGTCTCTTGTGCAAGAATTATAGGCAATAAATCATATCTCATATAGAGTTGAAGTGTAGAAAGGAGTGAAATGATGAAACTCAAGAAAATATTAGTCATTCTTATAACACTTATTGTTGTTGTGGTTGTCTCTACGCTTCTTTATTATAAGAATATGAATTATATATCTGAAAACTGGAATATCGACTTCCCTTCAGAAAACACAATTGTATATCAAGTAGAACCTTCTCCTTCATTTACTAATGATGGAATATATTATGAGGTACAGGAAGTTAAAAATAAAAATCTTCCCATTACATTGACTAATAAGAAGAATAATGAAACAGAAGAAGAATTCAATAAATATATCACAGAAGCAAAAGTATCACAAAAGCAGTTGCCAGACTTCACTCAGGATTATAAGTATTATAAGAAAAGTGATGTAGGAAGATCATTGATTGTAGTAGCTCAGCGTCATAAGCTGTATATTGTATCTTATAATCTATAAAACGCCTCGTTAATAAACTGGTTCAAAAGTCAAGGACGGAATGTTGACAGTCCCTGCCAAATGAGCATCACCGTAAGGTGATGCTCATTTTTTTCGTGCCCTCTATCTCTCTATCTCCACGACGAAAAGAAGTCCTGATTTTATGGACTTTTCCCGATATATTATTTATGATTTGTCTAATTAGTATAATGCATCAAGATACTTGTAATAGTTCAGTTCTGGATAGTTCTTCCAGTTCAATGGATCCTTAAGCAGTTTCTTGATTTCATCTGTTGCTTCATAATAATAGAAATTTAAGGCCTTCTTAATCTTTTCAATGACTTCAGAAATCTTCTTCAGCTGATTCTCTACAAGTGCCTGCTGTTTTTCCCATTTCTTGTTTTCGTCTTTCATCTTCTTCATATCACGCTTGATGATTTCGCCCGCATTCCTTAATAATCTGGACTGCTGCTCGTTGATCTTCTGACGTTCCTTGCGGAGTTTTTTCTTCTTTTCCTGCATTTCAAGTTTAGCCTCAATGATCTTTTCTAGTGGCATAAGCTCTGATGCCTTCACCCCATAATAGCTGTCCAGTGGATACTGACCTGTCACCTTATATGTATAGAATTCACTTGGAGACAGTGCTGCAAGGTTATCCTGATATCTTTCATTATTATGCATATTGATATAGCCATTAATGAGCCTTCTTACAGTATCTATATCCCCACATCTTGCGATGATGTCAATGACCTCAGTCTTCATGCGCCCAAAGAATGATTCCATAGGGGCGTTGTCCTGACTGTTTCCTCTTCTGGACATTGACTGGATGAAATCATTCTCATTAAGAAGCTGTTTGAACGATGTTGACAGATACTGTGAGCCCTGGTCACTGTGGCAGTATACCTCCAGATTCTTGGGGAACTCGTCCTTATGATTCTCCATCATATTATTGAATGCCTTCTGAACAAGAGATACATCCATTCTGCCTGATACATAATGACCTAGTATTTCAGTTGTATAGGCATCCTTGAATGCACACATATAAGCTGGGGTACGGCTATAGCCGTAATGAATATAAGTGATATCAGTAAGGATGACCTGTCTTACTCCCAGCTTAAAGTTGCGGTTAACGAGATTAGGCTTCGCCATACACTCATGATGGTGGGTTGCCTGTCCCTTATATGCATCCTTCTTGGGAAGCTGTGCAGTTATCTGCATCTTTTTCATGATGGCTGAAGCTCTTGATACGCTGATATTATAATTAAACCTTCTGAACATATGTCGGCGGAAGGTTCGCTTTCCGGGAACGAATCCAAGTGTTTTAATGATCTTCTTGAAGCACTGCATCACATGGCTTTCATCCTGTTTTCTAGCTGCCTGCTTCCCGTCTCTATCCTCCCTGCGTGACACATAATTATAATAGCCCGTACTGCTTACACCAAACATCTTGAAGACTCTGGTGTTGGTATAACCATTCTCTTCTGCCTTTCCTCTGCTTATGTAGTCATAAGCCATGAAGAGCTTGTCCTCCTTTACTTCTTGTCGCTGTAGGATGAGTATATCTCCTCCAGTATGGAAGGCATTTTTTTTTGAAATTCTACGTAGTCCTCAAGATATCTGATACGTGCCTCCTGGTATGCAACCTTCTCTTCAAGGGTCATTTCAGGCATCTCCTCAATAGGGATGCTTCCATCATAGTTCTCAGCCTTTGGTTCAAACTCCCCATTTTTCGCTTTCTGTCTTGCACGCTTGGCTGCAGACTGAGCACAGTTCTTTCCGAGTTTCTTTGTATCAAAACCTAATGATTCATAAGCCTCGATTGATGTCATTCCACTTTCAAGCTGCTTATACAGTGCAACATAGAAGTCCTTTGTATAGATGAATGCATCCATATTCTTTGTAAGTTCTGCAACGAACTTATTATCTGAATGTGCAATAACTGCATCTCTATGCGCAAGTCTCTGCGCCTCTGTCTGCTGCTGCCTGTTCTTCTTTCTTGTCTGAGCCATATAATTCCATATCCTCCTCTGTCAGAGCGCCAAGCTCAACCGCACGCTTGAGCGCCTTTTCTCTCGCTTTTTTCATCATTTTATCATACTTTTCCTGTTCGTTTTGAAGATAATCTGAATATTCATTGTCAGATAATGAATTAAGATAGTCTTCATATTCAGCAGGTGTCATCTTATTGCGTGTCCACTGAGGACGCTCATTATTGTAGTAGTATACATAATTACCTATCATTTCCTTCACTTCTTCCGGAGTGGAACAGCCAGACAGGTCGCATTCATCCTTCATATGCCCAAAGAAGGATTCCTGGCTTGCATTATCCCAGCAGTTACCCCTGCGTGACATGGACTGTCTGTATCCCAGTTTCTTAAGCCTGCCCTGGAATAAATCATTAAAATAGAGGGATCCCTGATCAGAATGGAAGATGGCATCCTCAGAAGGATCAAGAGTATCTATTGTATCCATAACTAGATTAAGGTCATTACCTGAAGAAGTGATATGACTCACAACTCGCCCACTTACTGCATCCTTTATGCAGGACAGATATTCAGTTCTATTCAGCCCGTATTTTAAATAACTGACGTCCGTAAGCAGTATTTCACCCGGTCTAGCCAGACGGAACCTTCTCTTGAGAAGGTTGGGCTTCCTGTTGTTTTTTAATATTTCCCTGTTCGTTTTCAATTCAGTACGCTCCCTGCGGATGGCGCATATGCAGTTATACTTTCTCATCAGCCTGAGAATCTTGTTTCTTCCAAAATGAACACCACATATATCGGGAAGCATCATATAGATGGTGCGCGTTCCTTTTCTGAATCCCTTATAATCCATGACCTTCCTTATGTATTCAAAATCAATCTCATCCTGCCTTTCTTTCATACCGTAATTATCATCTGAGAGTATTGAATAATAGGATGACTTGGATATGCCGATTCTCTTTAGTATGGAACGGATGGAATAGTCATATCTGTCATGAGGAAGGTCTCTGATCCATATGCATAATGCCTTCTTCTGTTCAGGGGTAAGGGAAGGAAGACATTTCCTGATAGTATCAAAATGCATCATTGACAGTTTTTCCAGTGCTCTCATCCTGTTGTGCTGGATCCGACATCTGAACTCCTGATCACATTCAACCATCATATTATCAGTATCACCTTTCCAGGATCTGAGCTGTTTTTCTATTCTATTTAGTACCCTTGCAGGAAAATCAGAACTATCAATCTCAAATATATCAAGAATCTCATCGATGGGATAACTAATGAATATTAGAGATTCGTCATAGAACTGCTTCTTGAGTGTGAAGTGATTTGGTGTACATCTTTGCACATATGGATGACCAGAGTATTTCTCTACTGCATCAGCACTTATCTTTTCTTTAGGTTTTTCTACATTTTTAAATCTCTTTTTTAATTCATATATTCTTCGATATCCAACTTTTTCAGGGTCAAGACCATAGGATTCAAGCAAGGATTCAATGGATACAGAAGGATATTCTTTATAGGCTTTATCGATGAATTCAGAACTAAAATTAATACCTTTTCTTGATTTAACGAATACTCCTGAATCAATCAGGTATGCATTACTATACTTTTCAATAGAGTCATGCTTTCCCAATACTTTGTTTTTTCCGTTAGTAGGATGACCATACTGCTTAAAGTTAGTGTTGATTTTATTGATTGCATCTTTCCCTAACATCGAACAGTCAAAGCCATATGATTTAAGTACACTTCTTATCTGAGAAGTAGATGGCTGCTTGATCCATTCATCATATAAGATGCATCTGAATTCATAAGTGAATGTCAGTCTGTTTTGTCTTATGTTTTTGACATAGGGCGATTTAGATAATAACTCAATTTCTTCATTAGTGAACCTTTTAGCCATAGTATAATTTCAACAACAAAACAAAAAAGATACCCACAAGGTGGGTATCACAACTGTCAGGTTGTTGTCCTCCTTATGGGTACCATTTTATAATGAGGCGTTTTTAAGCGGATTGATTTTGTTTTGTCATTACAATTTATAATGAATTGATTATCTTTAACCTTTAGTCTTATTTCTGTATGATCTGTTACATGTTCTCTAATGAATATTTCCATCTGTTCAATAATATTTGCATCATCCAAACGAGAATCAACAGGAATCATGACTATCATCTTGATATCATAATCTTCTAAACTCTGCATAAGAATAGTTAACTTATGATCAAAGATAGGATTATTAGTATGAGATACATATTGTTTATGCATTAGATCATCTATCTCTTTTTCAATGAATTGATGTGTCTCTTCATCAGAAATTACATGATCAAGCTTTCTTAATACATAAAGCATACGATGTTCTTTCTTTAGTAAAGAATTATATATATGATTAATTCGATCATTATTTTCTCTTTGTATTCTTAACTTCTCTTTCTCTAAGTAATTTTGTCTATATTGGAAGAATAGAAAAATAAATAATAAGCTTAATACAAATACCAATACAGTCATTAAGATGATTGTAGATTGGGGTAGTCTAATAAAAGAAAGAGCTTGCATTAATAAAGAGATTAATACAAGTAATACAATCCCAATAAGACCAAAGGTCTTATTCTCTTCGAGGAAGGAAAGATTATTTCTATTATATTTTAATATCTTTAATAAGCCTAAGGAAATCATACAATAAAGAATTCCGAAGGGAAGTCCATAAAATTCTCCTAAATTAAATAAGTTTAATAAACGAACAAATAAAAGATTCACAAAAAGTAAAGCAGTAAAGAATAGAAGTGTTGTAGAAATACTATAAATCACAGCTTTATATTTATGAATATAAAGCATACATGCATGTGTTACACATATAAGAATGATCAATAAAAAGTTATTGAGGAGAGTAGGATTGGTAAAAATAAACGTTTCTGTGAGAGTAAGAGGAGCACAAAGAATAGTGTAGGAATATTTTTTTTCTGGTATTAAAATACTGCTGATGCAAAAACAAAGCATTGCAGTACTTATAACTGAAAATAAGAAATCAAATATCATAGCTTCATATACTCCTTGTAATAGTGTAAAAAGTTGTTCTTATAAATACGTCCTACAGAAAGATTTTCATTGTTGTATAGAATAGTATTACGATTGTAATCTTCTACGTATTGAAGGTTAATGATCATATTTTTTTGAATCTGAACAAGTGTTGTATTGATATAATCATTACAGAAATCTTTAAGAGTACCAGTTGTCATATAATCTTCTTTAGGTGTATGGACAACTAAATCATGACCAATAGAAACAATTGAATGGATATCTTGAATAGGAATCTGTAACGAACGTTTACTATCTTTAAGTGTAATAGTGATATAAAGAGTAAGTAGTTTCTCTTTTAACTGCTTAAAGACAATATTCTTATCATAATCATAATGGTTCTTTCTTATGAACTGAAAAGGTTCAACCTGGAATGTATTAAATACAAGATTCTCGTGACTTGATGTGAATATAACCAGACAGTTATGCTTATCTTTATGATATTTTGCGATTTCAATACCATTCTTATCATTTAATTCAATATCCATGAATATAACATCATATGTACCTTCTATTTGATCAAAATGATCAGTCACCACATTTATATTCATATTAGGATTATGAAAGTATTCACTTATATCTTTTTCTAGCTGCATTGCGAAAGCAGTATTATCATCACAAATCAGTATATTCATAACGTCACCTCTGTAATATTTTAGCATATTATTTTATTGGATTGAAATGTAATTTCTGTGGAATGTCTTTTATGCATGAAAATGTGTCTCTTATGCGAGAATTATAGGCAATTTTAATATCATAGTATAACATTTAGTTAACATCTAGATGGAAATTAAAAAAGAGAAAGGTTTAAAGCAATGAAGAGATTAACGATAATACTATTATCTCTTGTGATGGTTTTAAATATCCCGATAACTACTGTTTTTGCTGATCATATTGAAGAAAACAATTTGAATTATTATTCCTATGAATTATTTGAGAATAGTGAAAAAAGATATGTGGATGTAATTAATAAGAAAACAAAGTATGTAGATTATATAGTATATGATAAAAAGACAGGTGTACTCACAATTAATGGGAAAAGTAATAAATGTTTTGTCTATAGAAATCATCCTAGAAAGGCATCATATTATAAAATAAATTTCACTGTTGATTATCAAACAGCTGGACTTCTCGCAGGTAGTATTTTAGCTTTTACAGCGGCTTCTATTTCATCCCTTAAAAAGGTGATGCCAGCTTTTAAGTTAGCGGTAGGAACTCAAGTAAAAGGCTGTTTAAAATATAAATGTCATAAGAATAATAGGAGAACTTATATAACTCTTACAATAAAGTTTGGTAGCGGTCCAAAAAAGTCATATAGTTTTAAAACTAGTAGTTTGCGGATGAGCACTAAACTTTATATTTGAACACTCATATTTTATTTAGGAGGTGCTAAGATGAAAAAAATGTTAGATTTAAATATATGTATATGTATAGTAGTTACGTTTTTGTTTGAGTTTTTAGATGGCAACAATATGATTCCATCTCAATATCGTCTAGGAATAGCGGCTATCATTCTGATTTT